>ENA-OQBW01000028-OQBW01000028.1-human-gut-metagenome-genome-assembly--contig:-NODE-28-length-17552-cov-0.834605_pt1 | contig 17552 bp, 22 predicted proteins | sample MGYA00242752_ERZ504565 | MGnify/ENA primary metagenome ERZ504565 (study PRJEB26092, sample SAMD00036268) | human gut metagenome | host: Homo sapiens | study: EMG produced TPA metagenomics assembly of... | reverse complement strand
TAGTCAAATCGCCTACATTTGTCAGCATCAAAACAAACAGAATAGGTCCTATGTGCTTTAAGGCACTATAAAAAAACATTACATGAAGAAAATTTTGGTTAGTGGCGGTGCTGGTTTTATAGGTTCTCATCTTTGTACCCGATTGATAAACGACGGGCATCAGGTGATTTGTCTGGATAATCTTTTCACCGGTTCGGAAGGAAATATCACTCATCTGAAGAGCAATCCCCGCTTTGAATTTGTACTGCATGATGTGGAAACCCCTTATGAGGCAGATGTGGACGAAATCTATAATCTGGCTTGTCCTGCTTCTCCCATCCACTACCAATATGATGCCATTAAAACCATCAAGACTTCTGTATTGGGCGCCATCAATATGCTGGGACTGGCCAAAAAGACGAATGCCAAGATATTGCAGCTTCTACCAGCGAAGTGTACGGTGACCCCGTTATTCATCCCCAAGTGGAAAGTTATTGGGGAAATGTAAATCCAATTGGCCTCCGTTCTTGTTATGATGAAGGGAAGCGTTGTGCCGAGACATTGTTTATGGACTATCACCGCCAGAATGGAGTGCGGATCAAGATTATCCGTATATTCAATACGTACGGTCCTCGGATGTTGCCGAATGACGGACGGGTGGTTTCCAATTTCGTGGTTCAAGCATTGCAGAACCAGGATATTACGATATACGGTTCGGGTAATCAGACGCGAAGTTTCCAATATGTAGATGACTGTATAGAAGGTATGGTGCGGATGATGAACACGGAGGACGATTTTATCGGTCCGGTAAACTTGGGAAATCCGAATGAATTCTCCATATTGGAACTGGCGGAAAAGGTCATTAGGCTGACGAATTCCAAGTCGAAACTGATTTTCAAGCCACTGCCTCATGATGATCCCAAACAGCGTCAGCCGGACATCACTCTGGCAAAGGAAAAGTTGGGCTGGGAACCGACTATAGAGCTGGAAGAGGGTTTACAGTATATAATAGAGTATTTTAAGGAATATCGTTCCTAACTAAATAGTAATTTTGATAACGGGAAAAACAATATAGAAAGATGAACATGGAAATAAATCCTTCCGAATACAAGATTCTCATCGTTGACGATGTGATGTCAAACGTTTTATTGTTGAAAGTGCTTTTGACAAATGAGAAATTCGCGATTGCTACTGCAAGTAACGGGCGGCAAGCGTTGGAACAGGTGGAAAAGGAAAATCCTGATTTGGTTTTGCTTGACGTAATGATGCCGGACATGAGTGGTTTTGAAGTAGCTCAACATTTAAAGTCAAATCCGAATACAGCTGATATTCCAATCATCTTTCTGACCGCACTGAATAGTACGGCAGATATTGTGAAGGGGTTTCAGGTTGGCGCGAATGACTTCATCTCTAAGCCTTTCAATAAGGAGGAATTGATTATCCGTGTTACCCACCAAATATCTTTGGTAGCTGCCAAACGGTTGATTTTGAGTAAGACGGAAGAACTGCAACGTACTATTGCCGGGCGTGACAAGCTTTATTCGGTGATTGCCCATGACTTACGTTCTCCGATGGGATCCATCAAAATGGTGCTGAATATGCTGATATTGAACTTGCCATCTGAGAAAATTGGCGCCGAAATGTACGAGCTTCTGACGATGGCTAATCAGACTACGGAGGATGTGTTTTCATTGCTGGATAACCTGCTGAAATGGACAAAGAGTCAAATCGGTAAGTTGAACGTGGTTTATCAGGATGTGGACCTCGTCGAAGTGACAGACGGTGTCATTGAGATTTTCAGTATGGTGGCAAGCCTGAAGAAGATAAGAATCCACGAGATGAAACCGGAAAAAATGATGGTCAACGCTGATATTGACATGCTGAAGACAGTGGTCCGTAACTTGTTGAGTAATGCCATTAAGTTCAGTAAGGAGAACTCAGAGGTACTGGTGAAGATGGAGGAAGTAGATGGTATGGCAGTTGTCAGCGTCCAGGATTATGGCTGTGGCATCAGCGAGGAGGGGCAGAAGAAGTTGTTGCATACTGATACGCATTTCAGCACGTTCGGCACGAACAACGAAGAAGGCTCGGGACTGGGCTTGTTGCTATGCAAGGATTTTGTCGTGAAGAATGGCGGTAAACTGTGGTTTACTTCCAAGGAAGGCGAAGGCTCCATATTCAGCTTCTCTATTCCGGTGAAGAAGTGATAACGAAGAAAATAGAACGGATGGTCCGTTGAAGTAAAACAGACCATCCGTCAGACTCAAATAGACCGTCTGTTACGGTCGTGCAGACCATCTGTTTCTTATGAACGGATGGTCTGTTTTTTTTATCTCTTACACAGACTGCGGAAATCGCAATATTCACATTTCCGGGTATCCTCTGTTTGCTGAATGTTTTCTTCTTGGCTGAATATCTCCTGCAGGAGTCCGTGCAGCCGTTCGCGAAACTCGTCTTCGAAGAAAGCGAAGTTGTTGACCGGTACCTTGGGTTGTCGCGGCGCTCCCATTTCGATGACCGGGGAGTAGCTTTCGGAAGCTGCCCGGTGGATGTAAAGTAGGGAAGGGGCTACCTTCAGCGATTGCTTGCGGCAGAGGATGGCGGCGTACAGAAACGTCTGGAAAATATAGTTGGGACGGTTGTCGGCGGGAGTAAACAGTTGTTCTATATTTTCAGGAGTCTTGGGAGTACCGCCTGTCTTGTAGTCCACGATACGTAGCGTGTCTCCTTTGCTGTCCAGGCGGTCGATGGTACCGCCTATCTGTAAGGCAAGCTTTCCTTGCGGAGTATCTATTTCCATCATTTCTCTGACGTCCTGTTCCATACCCTCCATACGGAACGGGGCATATTGCAGGTCATTGCGCAGAAGCTGGCGCAGGTAAGAGGCAATGACTTTGGAATGGATAAGCTGCGTACCGTTATATTCCGGTTGCTCCGTAAGGGGCACATGGAAGAACTTTTCTTTAAAAGCATTGTCCACATAGGCTTGCAGGCGGACATCGTCTTTCAGTAACTGTTCCAGGTCTTCTTTACGTATTTCCCGTCCGTTGGTTGTCAGTTCGTTGTACACCAGTTCGGCAGAACGGTGGAAGATGGTGCCGAAGAGGGCGGAGTCTATTTCGGCGCTTACTTCATCGAGAGCCTTCAGGCCGGCTACGTATCGGTAGTAGAATTTCAGCCGGCAGTCCAGATAGGCATTGAGGGCAGAGGGGGAGAAGAACGCTTTGGGACGTCGGTGGATGTCGTAGGCGTCGAACATCTGTTGCAACATCTCCGGTGTCTTGTGAATCTCAATTTCCAGGGCTTGTTGTGGAGATTGTCCGGCTTCAAGGTACTCAAGGGAGATGTTGTGCGGCGACTCTACCAGGAATTGCAGCATGAAGCGGGACATCTCCCCGCGGTTCAGTCCGTCCGAAGAGATGTTATATAATAAGGTGACGTTTTTCTGCCCGTTGGATGAGGCGGTAGAAGTAGTAGGCATAGACGGCATTCTTGTGTTCTATGGTGGTCATGCCGAAGGCCTTCCTCAGGTTGTAGGGAATGAAGGAGGAGTCGCCTCCGGCTTTGGGCAATTGCCCTTCGTTGAGGGAGAGCATGATGAGGTTACGGAAATCGAGGTTACGCGTTTCCAGCACCCCCATTACTTGCATGCCGATGGCGGGTTCTCCGTGGAAGGGAATGTTGGCAGAGGTAAGCAAGCGGTTCAGCAGTCGCTTCAGCGTGTCTGTGCGCACACCACTCAATTCGCCGGTCTCTATCAGGCTGAGCAGGCGGTTGACGAGGGTGTAGCTTTTGAACAGAGACTCGCGGTACAGCTGGTTGAAGATGTCTTCCACGTCTTTTTCCTGGCGGTAGAGGACGGCCACTTCGCGAAGCAGTTCGGTGAGGTAGCTGCATAGGGCGGCGATGCCGTTCTGTGGTGTAAAGACTTGTTCAAGGAATGGCGTCCTGCTTCAGCTCCGAGGGGAAGGGGATAGAAGCGGTTGTCCCGGGTAAGCTGTTTTTCCAGTGTTTCGGCATTGGGGGAAAGTTGCCGGGTGTAAGGGTGTTTCAGCAGCGTGATTACGGTTTCGTAGATGTATCGTCCGGTACCTGCATGGTAGCCGGTAGTCTGTAGCTCTACAAGGGCGTTGATAAAACTGTACACCGGAGTTTGGGCAAGGGGAAATCCCATTGTGATGTTGACGTTCTTTACCTCTGCCGGAATGGAGTGGAGGACGGGAAGCAGTAGGGATTCGTTGCAAAGGACAACGGCAGTGTCTTTGAATGAAGAAGGGGTTCTTAATTCTTCATTCCCCCTAATCCATTGCGGCAAGTAGCGGGCTTGTGCATTTTCGGTAGAAGCGGAGATAAAGCGTACGTTCTTGGGTTTCCGCAGTACATCAAAAGAAGTTTCGGGCAGTTGGTTGGGAAACAGCTTTAGGTTGCGGAGGATGAATTCGCCTGCTTCGTGGGTATAGGGCGGCTTTTGCTCAAGGGGAAGACGGGTGTAGAACACGTCGTAATCCCAATAGAACATTGCTTTCCCGGCATCCTGCAAGAGCTGGAAGAAACGGGGTTTCTACTCTATTCAGCACGTTGAAGCCGACAAATACATAGCGGTCGTAGCGCAGTCGGTCGGTGTCGAGTTGCTCCATGACATTGCGGTACATCATGCCTTCGTAGGCGATGCCCAGTTCTGTAAGATTGCGGCGGTAGTGGCGGTAGATGTCGCCCAGTTTATCCCAGAGGGAGATGAATTTGGCTTTCAGCTCCGTGCGCTTTTCTATGGAAAAGTTCTGGAAGAACTGGCGGATGGCTTCTTCTTGTTCTTGGTCGAGGAAGTCGTAATCGTCCATAATGTTCTTCAGTTCTTGCAGGTTGCTGAAGAGTTTGTCGGCATCTACAAGGTTTTTTGTCTACGTCATCGAAATCGCTGATGAGCAGTTCTCCCCAGAAGTAGAAGTCATCCAGAGTTTCTTCGCTGCGGGTCTCTTCGCAGAACACCTTATACAGTTCGCATACCAGGCGGATAGGGTCGCCGGACTTCAATGGAGAGAGTTGCCGGAACAGTTCGCTGATGCTGACGTAGGCAGGCGACCACAAAGGGCGGTCCGTTTCAGTTGCCAGATATTCGTTGAAGAACAGACTGGCACGTTTGTTGGGGAAAACGATGGCGGTGCGCGAGAGGTCGTTTCCTATTTTGGCGTAAAGGTCGCGGGCGACCAGTTGGAGAAATGTTTTCATAATTCAGTTGATAATTGATAATTGATAGTGGATGGAGAGTGAGTTTATACCGGTTCTATGTTGTTCTCCTCTACATACCACAAGTAGCCCCGTATATTTTCTGCGGCATACCCCATGCGGACTAGCAGTTGCATGTATCTCTGTACTTGCTTGTTGTACTTCTTATTCGGCTTTCCGAACTTGAAGTCTACCACTACGATTTCTTCACCACGCATCATCACACGGTCCGGGCGGCGTGTCCGCAGTTCGCCGTTCTCCTGCCAGATGATGTCGCATTCATTGAACAGCCGCCACGTCCCCGAATACCAGTCCTTGACTTGAGGCAGGGAGAAGGCGCGTTCGGTGAGGTCGCGTATTTCTTTTTCCGTCTCACTCCGTCCAATTACTCCTTCAAAGACGAGCTGGCTGATGGCATTGTCAATATCTTCTTCGGTTTCGATAGCGGAGAATAGGGTATGCAGCAAACGTCCCCGGTTGATGAAACGCCAGCTGGACTCTGCTTCGTCTACTCCTGCTATGAAGTCTGCCGAACGGTTGGATTGCCGGAACTCGATGTCGTGGAGCATACTCTCCATGTGGACGGGCAGTTTGACCGGCTTTTGCGAAAGTCTGTTGACCGGTTGCTGTTCATAAACCTCAGGTTTATGTTCGCAGTATAGAGGTTTACGTTCGCAGCATAGAGGTTTGGCTTCGTCATCAGCAGGGTTGTCTGCGTCATGCTGTGAGACGGGGACGGAGGAGGGACAAATCCTGCCGTTCTCGTATATGGCAGCCTCTTCGTCCCAACTGCCTGCTCCGTCTTTGGCTATGTGGGGCAGGGTGTTGGCAAGGAGTTCGGACATGGTTCCCTTCTGTTCCTTCCGGCTCCAGAGGATGAGATTCTTGCCGGCACGGGTAAAGGCCACGTACAGCAGATTCAGATTGTCCACCCACAGCTGAAGACGTTCGTGCAGATAGTCCTGCCGGTATATGGATTCCGCCATGGTGGTGGAATAGTTCACCGGTACTAAGCTGATGGCATTATAAGGCTCTTCCGGTGGGACGCACCACACCAGCTGGTTGTTGGTTTCGTTCTCCAGCTTCCAGTCGCAGAAGGGAATCAGTACGGTATGGAATTCCAGTCCTTTGGACTTGTGGATGGAGAAGATGCGTATGCCGTCCATCTCACCGCTGGGGATGGTTTTGCTGCAAGGGTTTCGTCCCAGTAGCGGATGAAGCTGTCCAGTTCGGAAGAATTGCTTTGCAGATACTCCGTCACAGCATCGAAGAAGGAGAAGAGGTAGGCATCCTGCTTTTCAATGCGGCTCATGCCGAAGATGCTGAACAGTTCTTCCAGTAACTCATACAAAGGCATCAGGCGCAGCGTTTCCCGTCGGGAGGTAAAGGCTTCGGGAAGGGGAGTGGCTGTTGTGAATTTCGGTTGCTCGTCATTTGTCATTTGTAATTTGTAATTCTCCATCAGTGCAGCTCCGCAATCCTGTTCTCCGGATTCGATAGGCAGCGCAGGGCATCCATCAGCATGCAGATGGCAAGGGAGGCATCCAGACGGAAAGCTTCGTCGGACACGACAGAGAGATGCAGTTCTTTGTCGAAATAGTCGGCTATCGGTGGGATATTCTTGTTCTTGCGGACAAGGATGGTGATGTCATTCAGTGTTACGCCCTCTTCCAGTAGCCGCTGTACTTCTTCTCCTAAGGCGAGAAGGGTCTGCTCTGTATAGTTGTGTTCATCGTCCGGTTCAAGGAAGGCAGCTTTTACGTAGCCGTACTCCGTGTTCTTGGGCGATTCCTGCACTACGTCGGCATAAGCGCGTTTTTAGGGGTAGGCAGTCCTCTTTCAGTTCGTTCAGGTGTAGCGCATTGAGGTAGTCTATGGCAGCGGTAAATACTTGGTTGTTGAAACGGATAATGTTAGTTTCGCTACGTCGGTTTGTTTTTAGGGTTTCCACACGGACGGGGAAGTTGTTTAATGGAGAACTTGATTCTCTATTCTCCATTTTCAATTCTTCATTGCCTAAACTATTCAGTATTCCCCAGTCCCCGTTCCGCCAGCGGTAGATGGACTGCTTCACATCTCCCACAATCAGACTGTCGGCTCCTTGCGAAAGTCCTTCGAGCAGCAGCAGGCGGAAGTTGTCCCATTGCATGCGGCTGGTGTCCTGGAATTCGTCAATCATGACGTTGCGTATGTTGGCGCCGATTTTCTCGAAGACGAACGAAGAGTCACCCTCGCGCACCAATTTGTGCAGCAGGGCGTTGGTGTCCGAAAGTAGAAAGCGGTTATGTTCTCGGTTCAGTGTACGTACCTCTTCGTCAATATGGTTGAGGAGTTGTAGTTTGTTGAGATGCTGGAGCGAGAGACGGCAACTGTTCAGGGTGCGGTTGCGTTGCGGACGCATTCTTTCGGCTTCCTGCAGTAGAGGTATCAGGCTGGTTTTTGCCAGACAGATGATGTCGTCCTTCCGTGAGGATGTTTTCGTTGCCCAGTTTTTTGCATCTGCCAGGCTGTTTTGCAGGGTGGCGTTCAGCACATCTTTGTTAGACAGTCTGCCGTCGCGCAGTTTGCGGAAGTAACTGCCGATGCCTCGGGCACCTCCTTTCAAGTCTTCGGGAGTGAGGGCATGCCCTTCCAGTTCGCCTTCAAACTGGTCGTAGAAACTTTTCATCTGTTCCAGAGCCTCGGTTTCCATATCGCGCAGCACATCCCGGTAGAGTTTCAACGTGTTCGGAGTACGAAGCATTGCCGTAGTTTTTTCGCCGCGTTCTATGTAGCTTTCATCGAAGATGTTTCGTCCGAAACTTTTCACCTCATTCGATACGTTCCAGCGTTTGTCGTCGCGGATGCGCTCGTCGATGTAGTCCAGGAGCCATGCCAGCACGGGAGAAGTGGGGGTAAGCTTCTCGATGAGGCTGTCTACGGCATCACTCAGCACTTCACTGTTGTTCAGCTCTATGTTCAGGTTAGGACTCAGTTCCAGTTCGCGGGCAAGGTTGCGCATCACAGATTGAAAAAAGGAGTCGATGGTTTCCACGCGGAAACGGCTGTAGTCATGCAGCATGTATTGCAGTGCCATGCCGGCCCGTTGACGAATCTCCCGTCCGTCAATCTGTCCCCGCCTTCTTCTTTAATTTTTAATTTATAATTTTTAATTCTCTCCAAGTATGCTTCGGAAGAAGGTGCTCCCTTCCAGATACCGTAAAGCTGTGTCAGTATGCGCTCCTTCATCTCTGCCGTAGCCTTGTTGGTGAAGGTTACGGCAAGTATCTGCCGGTAGGCGCGTGGATTGATTATCAAATGCTTGATGTATTCCACAGCCAGCGTAAAGGTCTTGCCTGAGCCGGCAGAGGCTTTGTATACTAATAATTCCATGTAAATTGCTGCATTGAGTATGTATCTGCAAACGTACACAAAAAATAATGAGAAAAATAAATGCTTCCCTGCTTTCTCTTATAGAAAGAAGTGGGAAGCATCCATTATTGAGGGGCTATGTGTAGGAGCTGTGCTACATTACCGGCGTCTGGAAAAGAAATACAAATCCTTTGCTGTCTTTCAAATCCTTTATGGCATCTCCGGCATAGATTTCTCCGTTTGTCAGTGAGAGTTTCTTGATTCCTGCATTCGGGCTAAAATCGATTTTCTTCAGGTCGAGCCAGAACAAGTTAGGGGTCAGTGTGGACTCAAAATAATATACTTTGTTCTTCTGGTCGGATACAGAACGCCAACGGGTGGAGGAGATATGGGGCTTGTCCGGTGTGGTGATACCGAACGGTACAGAAACATTGCGCATTACGCTCAATACACTGGGTACAGCAATCTTTGCATCCGCTGTTTGCGGAATGGCATTGATGTAGAACGATGCGCGTACAAAGCGGTCACTGGAGCGGTTGGTTCCCGGCAACATATTCAGTCCGCCTACCTCTTTCCAATAGTCGTTGATAGCCAGCTGGAGTTCATATTTGGGAGAGTTGGTCATTACTTGATACTGCTTGCCTTCATGTATCTCAAGGTTTCCGTCTATGTATTCCAGGATAGCCGTGTTTCCGGTTTCATCTGTGATGGCCAGATGCAGGGTGGAAGCGGCTCCGTTGGGCAGGTCTGGTGCATCAATGCGGAAGGATTCTTTTTTCAGTTCATCCACAGCTTCGCGTACGGTTGCAAAATTGTCGAGTACGTATTGCGTCCAGATACTGATGCCCATAATCGGGCGGTTGTCTCCCGGGCGGTGGTAAACGGACTCCGGAAGGAAGAGCAGGCTGGCAACCAGACCTTTCTCGTTCATACCGTCGCAGGTACCTATGTCATAACCGGCGGCAATGACGCTACCGTACTTGGAAGTCCAGTTCACTGCATTCCCTTTGTTGTAGCCTGCCCTTTGCATGCCTCGTGGGAATACATAGATGTTACTCATAAGGTCTTCTTTCCAGTCCATCGTACGTCCTGTAATGACTGTATTGTCAGGACCGATGTAGGTGGCTCGGGTACACGCTTCTGTTTGTTGCACACTCATGGAGGCTATGGCAGCCAGTGCAACAGCTATTGTCTTTATTGGTTTATTCATCTCGCTTTTGTCTTTATGAATTAATACTCTGTTTCATAGAATAACAAAAGGAGGGGAGTATAGTTTGAGAAAAAGAGGTGAAATCCCTTACTCGTCTTTTTCTTTCAGCAATTCCTCCATCTTCAGCACCTCGTCCCGATACTGTGCGGCTTCGATAAAATCGAGTTTCTTGGCAGCCTCCTGCATAAGCTTCTTGGTACGTTCGATACTCTTTTCCAGTTGCTTGCGGCTCATGTACTGTACTATAGGGTCGGCAGCCATCGTAGATGTACTTTCTTGTTCCACATAGGGGCGGGGAGTGCTGGAAGTGAACTTCTCGCTGCTGAGGACGGCTTCGCCGGAAGCCTCGTTGGTGGCAAACACATTGAGGTTCTTTGCTTTCTTGATTTGCTGTGGTGTGATGCCGTGCTCTTCGTTGTACTTCAACTGCTTCTCGCGACGGCGGTTGGTCTCGTCGATGGTCAGTTGCATGCTGTCCGTTATTTTGTCGGCATACATGATGACCATACCGTTCACGTTACGGGCGGCACGTCCGGCAGTCTGTGTCAGTGAGCGGTGGGAACGAAGGAAACCTTCCTTGTCTGCATCGAGAATGGCAACGAGAGAGACTTCAGGCAGGTCGAGTCCTTCACGCAGCAGGTTGACACCAACAAGTACATCGTAAACGCCCTCGCGCAAGTCACCCATAATCTTCACACGTTCCAAAGTGTCTACGTCGCTGTGGATATAATTACACTTCACGTTGTTGTTCAGCAGATATTCCGTCAGTTCTTCAGCCATTCGTTTGGTGAGGGTGGTGACGAGGGTACGCTCGTTCTTCTCGATGCGTACTTGGATTTCTTCCATCAGGTCGTCTATTTGGTTGTGGCTGGGACGCACCTCAATAATGGGGTCTAACAGTCCCGTCGGGCGGATGACTTGTTCTACTACGATGCCTTCGGATTTCATCAGCTCATAGTCTGCCGGTGTGGCGCTGACGTAAATCACTTGTTTGGCCATCTCTTCGAATTCATCGAATTTCAGCGGGCGGTTGTCCATGGCAGCCGGTAGGCGGAATCCGTACTCCACCAGGTTTATCTTGCGGGCGCGGTCACCTCCGTACATGGCACGTATCTGCGGGACGCTGACGTGGCTTTCGTCAATGACTATCAGGAAATCTTCGGGGAAGAAGTCCAGCAGGCAGTAGGGGCGGGTACCGGCAGCACGCCCGTCAAAGTAGCGAGAATAATTCTCAATGCCGGAGCAATGTCCCAATTCGCGTATCATTTCCATATCATAGGTCACCCGTTCCTGCAAGCGTTTGGCCTCGAATGGGCGGCCTTCGTTTTCAAACCATTGCACCTGCTTGTGAAGGTCATCCTCTATTTCGTGTATGGCACGCAACGTGGCTTCCTTGGTGGTCATGAAGAGGTTGGCGGGATAAATCTTGTAGGCATCGAACTTGGCGACGGTAACGCCGCTCATAGGGTCCACTTCCTCAATACTGTCTACCTCGTCTCCCCCAAAAGGTGACGCGCAGCAAGTTGTCGGCGTAAGCCAGATAAATGTCCACCGTATCGCCTTTCACGCGGAAATTGCCGCGGTTCAGGTCAATGTCGTTGCGTACGTAAAGACTGTCCACCAGGCGTCGCAGGAAGACATTGCGACTGAAATTCTTGCCTTGCTGTACTTCGATGACGTTGTTGTAGAAGTCCGCCGGATTCCCCATGCCGTATATGCACGAAACGGAGGATACCACCACTACATCTTTCCTGCCCGAAAGCAGGGCAGAGGTGGCGGCAAGGCGCAACTTGTCTATCTCGTCGTTGATGGCGAGGTCTTTTTCTATATAGGTGTCCGATGATGGCAGGTAGGCTTCGGGCTGATAGTAGTCGTAGTAGGACACATAGTATTCCACGGCATTGTTCGGGAAGAATCCCTTGAACTCGCTGTACAACTGGGCAGCCAGCGTCTTGTTGTGGCTCAATATCAGCGTTGGCTTGTTGATGTTGGCGATGACGTTGGCTATGGTGAATGTCTTTCCGGACCCGGTGACACCGAGCAGTGTCTGTGCGGGAAGTCCCTCGCGCACGCCCTCGGTCAGCTGTGCGATGGCCTCCGGCTGGTCACCGGTGGGCTGGTAAGCGGATGTCAGTTCGAATTTGTTCATTTTCTCTTCTTAGGAGTGGCAATATTCGGTAAAATCTTTGAGATAAACAAAATTTTTTTTGTTTACTTTGCAGCTATATTGATAACAACCATTAATAATTGTAATACAACGAAGAACATGATTTGGAATGAAAGCATCGAATGCATGGATCGCGAAAGCCTTCGTAAAATCCAGAGCATTCGTCTCAAAAAGACTGTGGAGCGTGTGTATCATGACACTCCTTTTTTATCGTAAGAAAATGCAGGAACTGGGAGTTACTCCCGATGACATAAACAGTATAGATGATATTGTAAAACTGCCTTTTACTACCAAGTACGACTTGCGGGACAATTATCCCTTCGGCCTCTGTGCCGTACCTATGAGCCAGATTGTGCGTATTCATGCCTCTTCCGGCACAACCGGAAAACCCACTGTGGTAGGCTATACCCGAAAAGACCTTTCAGCATGGTCCGAATGCCTTTCACGGGCCTTTACCGCCTATGGTGCCGGTAGCTCGGATATTTTCCAGGTGTCCTACGGTTACGGACTTTTTACCGGCGGACTGGGTGCGCATGCCGGTGCCGAGAATATCGGCGCTTCCGTCATCCCGATGTCCAGCGGCAATACGGAGAAGCAGATTACACTGATGCATGATTTCGGTTCTACCGTACTTTGCTGCACGCCCTCATACGCCCTCTATCTGGCAGATGCCATCAAAGACTCCGGTCTTCCCCGTGAAGAGTTTAAGTTGAAAGTGGGAGCCTTCGGCGCCGAGCCATGGACCGAAAGTATGCGTCGGGATATTGAAACCAAGCTGGGTATCAAGGCATTTGATATTTATGGGCTTAGTGAGATTGCCGGTCCCGGTGTAGGTTACGAATGCGAGTGCCAGCACGGTACCCACCTCAATGAAGACCATTACTTCCCCGAGATTGTAGACCCGAAGACCCTCGAGCCGGTTGCTCCTGGTCAGACCGGCGAATTGGTGTTCACTCACCTTACCAAAGAGGGGATGCCGCTGTTGCGCTACCGTACCAAGGACCTCACCGCCCTGCACTACGATAAGTGCTCCTGCGGACGTACACTGGTTCGTATGGACCGCATCTTGGGACGTAGTGATGACATGCTGATTATCCGTGGTGTCAACGTGTTCCCCCACGCAGATAGAGTCCGTTATCCTCGAAATGCCGGAGTTCGAGCCTCACTACCTCTTGCTGGTAGACCGCAAGAACAATACCGATACCATGGAGTTGCAGGTTGAAGTTCGTCCCGAATACTATTCCGACGAAATCAACAAGATGCTGGCTCTGAAGAAGAAGCTTGTGGCCCGCCTGCAGAGCGTACTCGGTCTCGGCGTAGATGTCCGTTTGGTAGAACCACGCAGTATTGAGCGCAGCTAGGTAAAGCCAAGCGCGTTATCGACAACCGCAAATTGTAAATCGCCAAATTGTACATTGTACATGGTAAATCGTAAATTGTCAAATCGTAAATAAACCTATGGTAGCAAAACAACTTTCCATTTTTCTGGAGAACAAGTCCGGTCGCCTCACAGAGGTGACTGAAGTTCTTGCAAAAGAAGGTGTCAACCTTTCTGCTCTATGTATTGCAGAGAATGCCGATTTCGGTATCCTTCGTGGCATTGTTTCCGAACCGGATAAAGCATATAAGGCTTTGAAAGATAATCACTTCGCAGTGAACGTAACGGATGTAGTAGGCATCAGTTGTCCCAATATCCCCGGTTCATTGGCGAAAGTACTCCGTTTCCTCTCCGATGAAGGCGTGTTCATCGAGTACATGTATTCCTTTGCCAATGGTGAAACGGCCAATGTCATCATTCGTCCCAACGACATGGATAACTGTATCCGTGTATTGACAGAAAAAAAAGGTCGATTTGCTGGCGGCAAGCGAACTCTATAAACTGTGAAAACGAAGGATTAGGGAGGAAGGATTAGGGATTAGTGATTAGTGACTGTGCTATCAACCTGCATAGTCCTCATCCCTAATCTTTCACCATTCATCCCTAATTCCTGCCCGTTCGTCTGGTTTTTGAAAAATTAAGGCTCGTATCGTTGCTTTATTCGATGCGAACCCCTATCTTTGCGCATTATTTGAACAAAAGTAATGAAGAAGAACATCCTAATAACTCTGCTTGCAGCATTGCTGCTCTCCTCGTGTGGAGAATACAACAAATTGCTGAAAAGCACAGATTACGAATACAAGTACGAAGCGGCAAAAAATTACTTCGCAAAAGGCCAGTACAACCGTGCTGCCACTTTGCTCAACGAATTGATTGCCATTCTCAAAGGTACTGATAAGGCAGAGGAATCCCTCTATATGTTGGGCATGAGTTACTATAACCAAAAGGATTATCAGACTGCTGCGCAGACTTTCATTCAATACTACAACGTTTATCCCCGCGGCACATTCACTGAACTGGCACGTTTCCATGCCGGTAAAGCTCTATATTTGGATACTCCGGAGCCGCGTTTGGACCAATCCGGTACGTATAGTGCCATCCAGCAGTTGCAGATGTTTATGGAATACTTCCCGCAAAGTTCCAAGAAAGAAGAAGCGCAGAACATGATATTTGCCTTGCAGGACAAGCTGGTGATGAAGGAGTATCTGTCTGCAAAACTTTATTATAATATGGGTAATTATCTGGGCAACAACTATCAGGCTTGCGTTATCACTGCGCAGAATGCTTTGAAGGATTATCCCTATACCAACCTACGTGAAGATTTATCCATTCTTATCTTGCGTGCCAAGTATGAGTTGGCTGTGTATAGTGTGGAAGATAGAAGAGCCGAACGTTACCGTGAAGCGGTGGATGAATGTTATGCCTTTAAAAACGAATTCCCTGAAAGCAAGTATACGAAGGAAGCCGACCGAATCTTCAAGGAGTCACAGAAAATGCTGGGCGAGGGAGGCGAAGAACAAGAGTAATTAGTAATTAATAATTTGTAATTAATACTATAGATAAATTTATGGATTACAGAAAGACAAATGCTCCTACTACTACGGTGACCCGTGATATGATGGAGTTGTGTGAGGATACCGGTAATGTATACGAAAGCGTAGCGATTATCGGAAAAACGTGCCAACCAGATTAGTGTGGAAATCAAGAACGACCTTTCCAAAAAGCTTGCTGAGTTTGCCTCTTACAATGACAATCTGGAAGAAGTGTTCGAAAACCGGGAACAGATTGAGATTTCCCGCTATTACGAAAAACTGCCGAAGCCGACATTGATTGCAACACAAGAGTATGTGGAAGGTAAGATTTATTATCGCAATCCGGCTAAGGAAAAAAGAAAAAATTGCAGTAATGATACAGCGTATTCAATCTGTTTATTTGTTGTTGGTAACCGTCCTGCTGGTTGTGGCCATCTGCATGCCCGTAGGACAGTTCATCGGAGCGGACGGAGTGACGGCGCATGTTTTCAAGCCTCTGGGAGTGGCTTTGGCCGACGGAGGATTTCAGTCTACTTGGGGCTTGTTCGGAATATTGCTGCTCAGTGCACTTGTTGCCTTCTGTACGATATTCCTTTTCCGTAACCGTATGTTACAAATACGCATGACGATTTTCAGCAGCATCCTGCTGATAGGTTACTACATAGCCTTCTGCGTATTTATGTTTATTTTGAAGGGCGATTTGGATGCCACGGCTTTCCAGCTTGGATGGGCGCTTTGCCTTCCGGTGGTAGCCATCATCCTCAACTATCTGGCCTTCCGTGCCATCTACAAAGATGAGGTGATGGTGAAGGCTGCAGACCGTTTAAGAAGATAAGAAGGTTTATCTACTTGATAATAACAAAAGGCAGACCACGTATTTCATTCGGGATACGTGGTCTGCCTTTTTTATCGTTTCTGCTTGGGGTTCAGCCGTTCCCATTATACTGTTCCCATTAGAGGAGATAGTCGTTCCTACGAGTGAAACGGGTGTTTCCCTACAAGCATTACTTCTTCAAGTCGAAGAGATAAGTTATCTTGGCCGTAATGACTCCGTGTGCGGAGCGTGAGAAAAAGTCTTTCTTGGTGCTGCCATAGAAATCGGATAAAGCATAGTAGTATCTTCCTTCTACGATGAAATTGCCTGCCTTGGTGCGCAGCTCTATGCCTGCTCCGCCTGCAATGCCGTAGTCGAATTTGTTGTCTATGGCCTTGCCGTGCTGTTCCACGGTGATGTTGGTGTAGGATTCTGCTACAGTGCCGTCCCAGTCGCCGTCTATCTTTTCGCTGTCGCCAAGCAGGAAACCTATCTGCGGACCGGCATGGATGAAGAATTGCAAACCGCGGTCCTTGCCGAATGCCAGATGTGCCAGGAACGGTATTTCCACATAGTTCATGGTGCGGGTGTAGCTCAGTGTGGGATAGTCCTCGTAATACTCGTCCCAACCGTGTTGTGAGAAATTCAGCTCGATTTGTGCACCGCAAATCATACTGAAGTATTTTTCGGAAATGTATCGGGCTGTTACACCGCCGTTGATACCCATCAGATTCTTCTGCTTGACAGAGGGAGAGAAGCTTACGCTATTCAGATTGATGCCTCCATTGACGCCCACAGCGAAGTTGTGGCGTTGCTCGCCCACCTGCGCATGCAGGGGCAATATACATGCACACACCAGCAGGGCGAATATGATGATTGTTCTCAGGTTCATGTTATAAGTTATAAGTTACAAGCTACAAGTTAATAGTTATATAGTGGATTATCAGATTATTAATCCTTAATCCCTAATCAAAGTCCAACTTCACCAGCTCAAAGTTCTTGGTGAAGTGCACGAAGAACACCTTCTTGTTGATGAAGCCTCCCCAGTTGTTTACCCGTTGGAACTTGAAGCCGGTCTGGATGGGAATCAAATCCAGTCCCTGCATGTTCTTCTCGAAAGAAGAGCCATAGCGCGCAAGTCCTTTCAGGAAGAAATAACCGGTATCGAAGCCCAGCATTCCGAATTTGGGATAGCGCTCGTCCATCTCCTTGCCATACCATCTGCGGTAGTTTTTGGTAAAGTTGATGGCGGCAGGCAGCAGGTTGTTGGTATAGAAAGAGGAATAGAAATAGGTGTCCAGTTCAAAGAAGGCTTCCAAGTGGTCTTTGGTGTAGGTCTGCCACTCCGGATAGCCGAACAGATGGACACGGCTTTCGGGTTGCTCGCGTACCAACAGCGTCAGTTGGGGAAGTATCTTAATCAATGTTAGGTTACTGCCGGATGTGGGGATAAAGATATTCTCACGGTCCGTGCGTAATACTGTTTTCAGGGATTCTACGGTGACATCCTCTTTCAGGCTCTTCATCGGGATGGAACGGTTGCGCAGTTCATCTTTCAGTCCCTTGATGAATTCTGCCTTGTCCTTGGTGCCCTGGCTGGCTTCAATGAAGATGACGTTGGCATTGGGGAACTGGCGCACAAAGTGGTCGTACACCTCGGAGTACAGATAGGATTGGGGGGGTATTTATCTGATAGACCGTCGGATTCTGGAATACCGTGTTGTCTTTCGATGTGAATGGTATCACCAGGCGTGTGTCTTGTTTCTTGGCAAACTCGGCCAGAGGTTTGATGTGCTGTTGGTACAGAGGCCCGAAGATGATGTCCATGTCTTTCATCTCGCTTTTGCCCAGGTGAGTTCAGCGAGGCACTTTTCGGGACCAGAATGTAAGTGCTTGAC
>ENA-OQBW01000027-OQBW01000027.1-human-gut-metagenome-genome-assembly--contig:-NODE-27-length-17856-cov-0.755091_pt1 | contig 17856 bp, 18 predicted proteins | sample MGYA00242752_ERZ504565 | MGnify/ENA primary metagenome ERZ504565 (study PRJEB26092, sample SAMD00036268) | human gut metagenome | host: Homo sapiens | study: EMG produced TPA metagenomics assembly of... | reverse complement strand
CGAAAAAAGTCCGTACCTTTGCAATGTGTTTTTCATAGTATTAGATTTAAGGTTTAACAAAGGTTGGAGTACAGCGGTACTCCTTTTTTTATGCCCATACGTACCGTCCCGGTTCTCCAATAAAATTTTCACGTAAAATGCAAGGCAACTTTTTTATATCCATTTAGTTTTTTGGCTATCTTTGCACTGCTTTCGGCGGGCATAGGCACGCATAAAGCAGCTTAACTAACAATAAATCAATAATTAAAAAACAGAAAATTATGGCAATGCATACATGGTTTGAATGTAAGATCCGTTACGAGAAAACAATGGAAAATGGAATGAACAAGAAGGATGACCGAACCGTACCTGGTAGATGCCCTCAGTTTTACGGAAGCGGAAGCACGCATCATCGAAGAGATGACGCCGTTCATTTCGGGAGAGTTCACCGTATCGGACATCAAACGTGCCAACTATAGCGAATTGTTCCCCAGCGAAGAGGAAGCTGCCGACCGCTGGTTTAAATGTAAACTGGTTTTCATCACACTGGACGAGAAAAGCGGTGCGGAAAAGAAAACCTCTACCCAGGTATTGGTGCAGGCTGCCGACCTGCGTGATGCAGTGAAGAAACTGGATGAGGGCATGAAAGGCACAATGGCCGACTATCAGATAGCATCTGTAGCGGAAACCGCCATTATGGATGTATATCCGTACAGTGCAGAGCCCGACGACAAACCGGAAGTTTAATTTAAGTTATGAGTTATAAGTTATGAGTTATTATTGCGACCCATAACTTATAACTCATAACTCATAACTCAAAAAAAAAGATGATTGCAGAGAATTTAAAACAAGTACTGAGCGAACTGCCTGAAAAGGTACGGCTGGTGGCTGTTTCCAAATTTCACCCCAACGAGGCGATAGAAGAAGCGTATCGTGCCGGCCAGCGTGTGTTCGGAGAAAGTAAGGTGCAGGAAATGACCGCCAAATACGAAAGTCTGCCCAAAGACATAGAATGGCATTTCATCGGGCATCTGACAAAACAAACAAAATAAAATATATCGTTCCTTACGTAGCGCTGATTCATGGCATAGACTCCTACAAGCTGTTGGCCGAAGTGAACAAGCAGGCTGCCAAAGCCGAAAAAACTGTCAACTGCCTGCTGCAGCTGCACATTGCCCGGGAAGAGACCAAGTTTGGATTCAGCTTTGACGAATGCCGGGAAATGCTGGCAGCTGGTGAATGGAGAGAGCTCAAGCATATCCGGATATGCGGATTGATGGGCATGGCCACAAATACGGACAATGACGAACAAATCAAAACTGAGTTTTGTTCTTTAAGTAGCTTCTTCAATGAAGTGAAAGCCAAGTGGTTTGCCGATGCAGAGTCATTCCGGGAACTGTCCATGGGGATGTCTCACGATTACCACGAAGCCATTGCAGCCGGGAGCACCTTGATACGTGTAGGAAGCAAGATTTTTGGAGAAAGAAACTATTAACCATAAAAAATCATTATCATGGCAACATTAGAAACTACTTTTGCAGGGCTGAAACTCAGAAACCCCATTATTGTCAGTAGCTCCGGACTGACAGACAGTGCCGCCAAGAATCAGAAACTATCCGAGGCCGGCGCAGGTGCCATTGTGCTAAAATCACTCTTTGAAGAGCAAATCATGATGGAGGCTGACTGGATGGGAGACCCGAACATGTACCCCGAAGGCAGTGACTACCTTGTAGGATATATCCGCGAACATAAGCTGGGTGAATATCTGAACCTGATTAAGGAAAGCAAAAAAGGTTTGCAATATCCCCATCATAGCCAGCATCAACTGCTATCAGAATGCCGACTGGGTGGAATTTGCCGCCAAAATAGAAGAAGCCGGCGCAGACGCACTGGAAATCAATATCCTTGCACTGCAGACGGATGTACAGTATACATATGGAACCTTCGAGCAACGCCACATCGACATTCTGAGCCACATCAAGAAGACGGTCAAGATACCCGTCATCATGAAGCTGGGCGACAACCTGACCAATCCGATAGCTCTGATAGACCAACTGTACGCCAACGGCGCCGCCGCAGTAGTGCTGTTCAACCGCTTCTACCAGCCGGACATCAACATTGAGAAAATGATACAAGTATCCGGCAACGTATTCAGCAACGAAGCCGATTTGTCTAAAGCCCTGCGCTGGATAGGCATCGCTTCGGCAGCCGTAAACAAGCTGGACTATGCCGCTTCCGGTGGTATCCACTCGCCCGAAGGCGTTGTCAAGGCAATATTAGCAGGTGCTTCGGCCGTAGAGATATGCAGTGTGCTTTATCAGAATTCAGCTACCATCATTGAAGAATACATCCGCTTCCTCAACTTGTGGATGGACCGCAAAGGTATGGAAACCATCAGCCAGTTCAAAGGTATTCTGAACGTAAACGACCCGAAGGGAGTCAATACCTTCGAACGTACACAGTTCTTGAAATACTTCTCTTCACATGAATGAGACAAAAGACTGACAAGAAGACAATAAAATTGAAAGGGTGATAACACTACAATGACGTTATCACCCTTTCATTTTATACTATACCGCTATCTTTTTATTTCTTCTTATCCAGCGCCTCAAAGCAGGAATTCTTGCTCACGAACTCCGGAACAATATCCTTCATGGCAGCAACAATTTTCATCTGGTCATAGGTGTAACTTACATCAATCAGTTTCTGAATACGCTCCTTCACCTCGTCATAGTCATACTCACGCACCGTAGCAATCATAATCTTCTCATGATAGGTGGGCTTTGTAAGCTCCTTCACATTCAAGAGTTCCTCGTAGAGCTTCTCGCCATGACGGAGACCGGTAAATTCAATCTTCACATCCGTACGTCCGGAAAGGCTGATCATACGCTTGGCAAGGTCCACAATCTTCACCGGCTTACCCATGTCGAAGATGTAGATTTCACCGCCGTTGCCCATACTACCGGCCTCAAGAACAAGGCGGCAAGCTTCGGGAATGGTCATGAAGTAACGGATTATCTCAGGATGGGTCACTGTCACCGGGCCGCCACGCTGAATCTGGTCGCGGAAACGGGGAATGACAGAACCGTTGGAACCCAGCACATTGCCGAAACGCGTAGTGATGAACTGAGTGGCATGGCCTCCCTCCTTCTGCAACTTCTTCGCAAGAGACTGCACATAAATCTCGCAAATACGCTTGGAACAGCCCATCACGTTTGTAGGGTTAACAGCCTTGTCCGTAGAAATCATCACAAACTTCTCGGCACCGTATTTCACGGCAAGATCGGCAACGGTGCGCGTGCCGAATACGTTCACCTGGATGGACTCGGAAACGTTGTCCTCCATCATCGGCACATGCTTGTAGGCGGCCGCATGGAAAATATACTGGGGCTTGAACTCCCTGAAGATATCCTCCATGCGCGTGGCATTGGAGATGTCAGCTATGATGGTCTCGGCATCGATGTCGCGCCAACGGTCCTGAAGTTCCAGACGGATGTCGTGCAGAGGGGTCTCGGCCTGGTCCACTAAAATAAGTTTATAGGGATTGAACGAAGCCACCTGGCGCATGATTTCACTGCCGATGGAGCCGGCGGCGCCCGTAATCATCACACGCTTGCCCTCCAGATGAGAGGCAACCTTATGGATATCTATCTCGATAGGATTGCGCTGAAGCAGGTCCTCAATCTGAATTTCCTTCAACTGTGTGCGGCTCAGCGCCTGGCCGTTCCACTCGCTCAAAGGAGGCGCGGTCATCAGTTTGATGTTGTGCACCAGCAGGCGGTCAGCCATGTCGGACTTCTTCAGTTCCTCCATCTTGGCAGGAGAAATGATGATGGTCTGCACATCGCGGTCGTTCAGCACATCAATCAGCGTATCATCGTTGGGGAACACCCTGACACCCATCATCACCTTGTTGATAAGCTCAGGTTCGTCCGCAATGAATCCGCGCAGACGGTAGTGGTTGCGCAGATTGACACGCAATGCCTTGGCAATGTTGACCCCGGCTTCCTTGGCACCGTAAATAAACACATTGGCACTGTGGGTGCCGTCGAAGTTCAGCGCCTCGAAGAAAGTCTTGACAATCACACGGGAGCATGCCATCATGGCAAAGCTGATGATATAGGACATGAACAGCACGCTGACCGGAGCCAGGTTAAACTCCAAATAGCTTTCCGTCAGGACGCTCGTTATCATCAGCAGTGCATACGACACCGTCAATGACACAAAAATGCGCATGATATCCACAAAGGAGGAAAAGCGCAACACATTGGAATACGTACGGAAAACACGGAAGAAAATCAAGTTGACAACAACCGTCCATAAAATGGTCTTGTCAATGGTAGAGGATTCCAAAAAAAATGCTTCTGAAATCATATCGGAGAGCATAGGCCAACAGACTGGATATGACGATGATAAATACGTCAATTAATAGAATAGTCCATATCGGAAGCACTTTCGCGGAAAGATACCGATGAAAAAAAATTTCGCTTCATTTCGCTTGACAGTTTTTGTTTTAGGCGAGGCAAAGATACACTATTTTAGTCAAAAACGGACAAGAAATCGATAAAAAAATGTTATAATAATTATTTATCGTCTATAAAGAAACTATCCCGCCTCCCTCGTTTTACAGTTGGAAAGCGGGATAGAAATAGTTTTACCCCAGAAAATGCGGTATCCGCTACATCAGATTACTTGCCAACTCGCTCAACTGGCTACGCTCCCCTTTCACCAGATTGACATGGGCAAACAAATTCTGGTCCCTCATGCGGTCTATCATATAAACAAGCCCATTGGACTGACTGTCCAGATAGGGTTGGTCTATCTGCTGAATATCACCGGTAAACACCATTTTTGTGCCTTCACCGGCACGGGTGATGATGGTCTTAATCTCATGCGGAGTCAGGTTTTGGGCTTCATCAATAATACAGTAGGTCTCGCTCAAACTGCGCCCGCGGATAAAGCTAATGCCTCGATGACCAATTGTTCACTTTTTTTGCATATCCTCCAAGCGTTTCACTTCAGAGGAATTGGCAGCGAACTGATGCTTGATTACATTCAAATTATCGAACAAAGGCTGCATGTAAGGAGCCACTTTCTCATTGGCATCACCGGGAAGGAATCCAAGGTCTTTATTGGATAGGGCCACGATGGGACGTGCCAGGAGAATCTGCTTGTAGTCGGTAAGTTTTCCCAATGCGGCGGCCAATGCCAGCAGGGTCTTGCCGGTTCCCGCCTTGCCGGTCAGGGCAACCAACTTGATGTTCGGGTCGTTCAGCACCTCAAAAGCAAAGCTCTGCTCGGCATTGCGCGGCTCAATGCCATAATTCTTTGTCTTGTGGACCCGGCAAATCGAATGGGCAAAGGGATTATAACGCGCAAGCACACTGCTGCGGTCACTCTTCAGCACAAAACATTCGTTGGGACGAATGATGTCCTTAAAATCGAACTCGTTGATGTCCAGTCCTTCTTTGGAAGAATAAATGCGGTCTATCAGCGCAGGGTCAATACCCTCGAACACTTCATTCGACTTTTCGAATATATCCACATTGATTACCTTATCATTGATGTAGTCTTCGCACAGCAGACCGATGGAACGCGCCTTCATGCGCAGATTCACGTCTTTCGTGACAAGGATGGTTTTCATTTTAGGCTTTTTGGTGGAAAGCCAGTCCACTACCGACAGAATCTGATGGTCGGGGATGCGTTCGGGAAAGGAATCACGTACTCGGGGAGAGTCCACCATGCCTGCCACCACAAACAGACGGCCTAAGCCCTCTCCCAATGGCGCCCCTTTGGTGAACAGATTATCATCGGTAATCAAATCAAGCTCACGGACGAACTCACGCGCATTGAAATTAATCTGCTCATTACCTTTCTTGAATTTGTCCAGTTCTTCAAGGACTACGATGGGAAGATAAATGTCATTCTCTTGAAAATTCTTCAAACAGTTATAATCGTGAAGAATCACATTCGTATCAATCACAAAATTTTTCTTAGCTCCCATACACGTTAGATTTAAATTGTTAATACCTTTGCACAAGCTTAAGATAAGCTACACTGCAAGCAATTTCAAGCAAGCTTGATTGCGTTCGGTCTGCATTATCTTTGTCGCTTTTAAAAGATAACAAATTAATAGGGAGAAAGGATTGCTTCTCCGTTAAATATTATAAAAGATGGATTATCAGGACACTTTAACTTACTTATATAACAGTGTGCCCATGTTTCAGCAAGTGGGCGGCTCAGCATACAAGGAAGGATTGGAAAACACTCTGACCCTGGACGCACACTTCGAACATCCCCACCGCAGTTTCCGCAGCATTCATGTGGCCGGTACCAATGGAAAGGGTTCCTGCTCGCATACGCTTGCCGCCATACTGCAAGAGGCAGGATACAGGGTCGGGCTCTATACCTCGCCCCATCTGGTGGATTTCCGGGAGCGCATCCGGATTAACGGACAGCCTATACCCGAGGAATACGTCATCCGTTTTGTAGAGCAGGAACGTGGCTTCTTCGAACCCCTCCATCCCTCTTTCTTTGAGCTGACCACCGCCATGGCCTTCCGCTACTTTGCCGATGAAAAGGTGGATGTAGCCGTAATCGAGGTGGGACTAGGCGGACGCCTGGACTGTACCAATATCATCCGTCCGGATGTATGCATCATCACCAACATCAGTTTTGACCATACCCAATTCCTGGGGGACACCTTGGCAAAAATCGCAGGAGAGAAGGCAGGAATCATTAAAAGCGGTATCCCCGTTATAATCGGCGAGACCACTCCCGAAACGAAACCGGTATTTCTGGAAAAAGCACAGACAACGGGTGCTCCCATCTACTTTGCCGAGGAGAATGACCGTGAAGACTATCCCGGAATAGAATACGAACTGAAAGGGCTCTACCAGCAGAAAAATGCCCGGACCATCCTCACCGCCCTCCCGCTACTGAAAGAAGCCGGCTACCGGCTGGACGGACAAGCAGTGCGCAGTGGCTTTGCCCGTGTGGTGGAACTGACAGGCTTGATGGGACGCTGGCAAAAACTGCAGGAGTCGCCCACCCTGATTTGTGACACCGGCCACAATGTGGGAGGCATCACCTACATTACAGAACAACTGAAACAGCAGGCTTACCGCCAGCTACACATCATCATAGGCATGGTGAATGACAAGGATATACGGGGGGGTACTGGCCCTGCTGCCCCGGGAAGCGACCTACTACTTCGCCAAAGCCAGCGTGAAGCGAGCATTGCCCGAAAGCGAACTACAGGAGCTTGCCGAAGCAGCAGGTCTGGAAGGACATTGCTATCCTGATGTACCTGCCGCCGTGCGGGCCGCACAAGAAAAAAGCCTCCCGGAAGATTTCATCTTCGTGGGAGGCAGCAGTTTCATTGTGGCCGACTTGTTAGCGAACCGCGATGCACTCAATCTCTACTAAGGCATCTTTGGGCAACGCCTTCACTGCCACAGCCGAACGTGCCGGGAAAGCACCGTCAAAATAGGTGGCATATACCTTGTTCATATCAGCGAACAAGGACATGTCTGCCAGGAAAACGGTTGTCTTCACAATATTTGCCATGCCCAGGCCTGCCTCTTCCAGAATATGCTTTATATTCTCCAAGGGACTGGCGGGCTTGCGCTTCAGCACCTTCAGCCATCACTCCGGTAGCTGCGTCAATAGGCAACTGACCTGATACAAATACCATTCCGCCGGCTTCGATAGCCTGGCTATAAGGGCCTATGGCGCCCGGTGCCTTCTGGCTGCAAATCACTTTCTTCATGATTGTCAAAGTTTGTTTTTATTAATAATCGGGTCTATTTTCTTTTTTTCTCATAAAAAAAATCCGAAGTATATGCAGTATTCCGGAAATCCACGCATTTTATAAATAAAACAACGTAATTTCACTCATAACCTGTTATACCTAGACTTAACTCATTTAACACGGGGGAGTTCCCCAAACAGAGGCTCTGCTTGCGAAAGCAGAGCCTTTATTCTATCCCATCCCTTTACTTGCAATGCTTCTCAATCAAAGCATCCACATTGGGGTCACCCAATTCCTTTGCCTTGGCAAAGCTGGCACAAGCTTCCTTGTCCTTCTTCATCTGCAGCTGGGCGATACCCATCAGACGGTAGGCCTCGGCATACTTAGGGTCTTTCTCCAGAGCAGCCTTCAGCACATTCAACGCCTCTTCGTAACGTCCCACGCGAAGATTCACCACTGCCAGTTCGGCACGGTAAGTCAAATCCTCCGGATTCAGTTCGATGGCTTTCGCCATATCGTCCAGCGCACGCTGGTACTGCTTGGCCTTCAAAGCAGCCTGCTCACGGTAATAGTAGAACATGTCGTTCACTTTACCGTTCACGGCATTGTAATAGGCGTCATAATCCAGCATGGCATTACGCGCCTGGTCTGCATTCATACGGGCTTGGGCACGCTCCAGCAAGTAAGGGGCGGCTTCCTCCGTATAGGGCTGGGTAAAGCGGGCCACACAACTGTCCATCAGAGCCAGTACCTCCTCGGCAGGCGCCTGCATCAATTCCTTGGTCTTGGCGGCACTGAAGAAGGTAGCCGGAGAGGCCAGAATGGTCTTATTCACTTTATCATAGCTGGTAAATGCCGACGGATAGTCCTGCTTGGCAAACAGGATGTCACCCTCCAACTGGACATAAACCGGAAGCTCGTCAATGGCTATCGCTTTCCGTACCTCGTCCAGAGCCTTGTCGAGCGACCAGTCCTTATAAACTTTCTCGGGCTTGCCCAATGCATAATTATAGATTATCTTGGCCCGGTTGTAATACACATCATCTTTCTTTGCGGCAACCTCCAAAGCCTTATCCATATCTGCGGCGACCTTATCCATGGAAGCATCTTCACGGGACATGAACAGATGCTGGGAAGCACGGCGCAGATAACCGTCGGCACTGGCAGGATATTGTGCAATGAAATCGTTCAGAGTCTCCATATACTTCTCCGGAGACAGTTGGGAAGAAGCCATGTAGAGGAACACCAAAGCCTGCTCTTCGGTATCGGGCAATGCCTTCTTGATACCGATGCCCTTTAATGACATATCTCCATAAGACAATGCGGAGATATTCTGTGACATGGCGAAATTGGCATCAATGGCATAGCAGATGGTAGCCGTGTCTTGTCCGGAGGACTTCTGCGCAAGGCCGAAGACCTGCCCGTCCACAGTCATCAGCGGACAACTCACCATCTTGTCCTTCAGACGCATATCGAGCGTATAATAGGAATAGTTGCCGGAAATCTTATCAGCTTCCTTTACTTTCCCGGCAGTGAAGGAACGGTCCTTTTGGGTGGAATAAGGCAGCAGATATACATCCGCACCGGCAGCCGGAGCCACAGCAGCCAAAGTGAGTGCCGTGACTTTCTTTCCGGAGATGCCGACACGGAACTTGACAACATCGTACATGTCATCGGCCCCCATAATGGCCTCCACCGGCATCTGTGCCCCGTCCGAGCTCATCACAACGGCGCGCTGGGCACCTTTGAACAAGGTGTAGTCAGAAAGCGCAACGCCATCTTCAGTGACAAAAAAAGCCGTTTCCAGTATTCAGTATCTTATCGTCCTGGTCGTAGGTCACCACCGAAAAAACGGCACGTTTGGCTTTGTCTACCCACTTCGGGGCTTGTGCCACACTCCACTGAGCCAATAAACAGAGAGTGAGCATCAACAGCAATTTCTTTTTCATATCTTAGTTGGTTCTTTGTTTTACCGCTTCATAAATCAAAATGCCGGCTGCAACGGAAACATTGAGGGACTCGATGGTTCCCAACATGGGAATTTTCACCCACTCGTCACACAACGCCAGATTGTCATAGGACACCCCCTTGTCTTCGGCACCCATAATGATGCACATCGGACCGGTATAGTCGGCTTTGGTATAGTCGTAATCGCCTTTCTCCGTGGCTGCCACGATATGGAAACCACTATTCTTGAGGAATTGCAGGGTCTCTTTCAGGCTGTGTTCGCGGCAAACGGGCAAAGTGTGCAAGGCTCCTGCCGAAGTTTTCATGGCATCTGCGTTGACTGATACACTGTTCCGTGCAGGGATAATCACGGCATCTACCGCCGCACACTCGCAAGTACGGGCAATGGCGCCGAAATTGCGGACATCCGTGATGCCGTCGAGCATCACAAACAGAGGATTCTTGCCCTGCTCGAAAAGGAAAGGTACCAAGTCCTCCGTCTTCTGGTAAGTGACTGAAGAGATGAAGGCAATCACTCCCTGGTGATTCTTACGCGTCACGCGGTTGATGCGTTCCACCGGAACGCGCTGTACCGGTATCAAAGTCCCTTTCAAGACAGCGAACAGCTCTTTTGACAAATCACTCTGAATGTCCTTCTTTACCAATATCTTGTCTATCTCTTTTCCTGCCTGAATGGCTTCTATCACGGCACGAACGCCGAAAATCATTTCACTGTTATCAACCATATATGGGTATTTACTATTTGACGATTTACTATTTACTATTTGATACTTCCAGCAATGCTCTGGCATTGTTCAGTGCGGCTTCGGTCAGCTTAGCACCACTCAGCATATGGGCTATTTCTTCCACACGTTCATCGTCGGTCAGAGACGGATGTGACTGTTTGTTTCCGTCTCGTTGTCCTGCTTGTACACCTTATAATGGGCGCGTCCGCGGGCAGCAATCTGGGGCAGATGGGTGATACTGATTACCTGGCGGTCCTGCTCGCCCATCTCCTGCATGATATCCGCCATGCGGTCGGCTATCTCGCCGGAGACTCCGGTATCTATTTCGTCGAATACAATGGTAGGAAGCTTGACGGCACCGGCTATCATTGCTTTGATGGAGAGCATGACGCGGGCTATTTCACCACCCGAAGCTACGGAGGAGACGCTTTGCAATGCCCCGTTCTTATTCGCGGAAAACAAGAAGTTCACAGTATCCGCCCCCGTGTATGCCCGGCTCTTTGCGGGCACCTATCTCTACCTGGAAACGGGACATTGGGCATGCCCAACGGAACCAGCCGCGCAGCCATCTGCTTCTCCACTTCACGGGCAGCGGCAGTACGCGCCTTGGTGAGGACGGCAGCCTGCTTTTTCACCTTATTATATAAAGCGTCGCAACGCGCTTTCAGTTCCTCGATGTGCTCGTCGGACGAAGTGATGGCTGAGAGTTTGGCGGCGTATTCATCCGTCAACGCCAGAAGTTCACCGACAGTGGAAACGCGGTGCTTCTGTTGGAGCGTATAAATCAAGTTCAGACGTTCGTTCACTTCATCCAGACGTTCGGGGGTTGAACTCTATTTCATCCTCCTTACCCGACACTTCCTGCGAAATATCCTTCAACTCGATATAAGTGCTTTCCATGCGTTCGGCAAGTTCCCCGGCAACCGGATAAACCCTCTGCAGGCCGAGCATCGTATTCAGGCATTCCTTCAGCCCGGACAACAAGCCTCCTTCGTCCGAGTAGAGCGTCTGCCCTACCCGATAGAGTCCGGCCTTTATCTCTTCCGCATGGCTCAGCGTATCTGCCTCTTGCTCCAGCTCCTCCTGCTCACCGGCAGACAAGTGTGCCTCTTCCAACTGTTCCAGTTGGAAACGGATATAGTCTTCGTCCGACTTATCCTGATTGGCACGGGCAACAAGGGCCTCCAAATCCTGCTGTGCCTGCTTCCATGCTCCGAAGATATGCTGGTAAGCAGACAAGGCCTCTTCGTTATGCGACAAGATGTCCAGTACATTCAACTGAAACCCTTCCTTGTTCAGCAATAGGTTCTGATGCTGGGAATGCACGTCAATCAGCTGTTCTCCCAACTCCTTCATCTGAGCCAATGAAGCAGGCGTGTCATTGATGAATGCCCGGCTCTTGCCCGAAGCGGACACCTCGCGGCGCAGGAGGCATTCTTCCTCGTACTCCAACTCATTCTCCTCAAAGAAAGGCTGCATACCGTAAGCGGAAATATCAAAACGGGCCTCAATAATGCACTTCGAAGCTCCTACACGAATGGCTTTCACATCGGCACGCTGTCCCAGCAGCAGACCGATGGCACCCAGAATAATGGATTTTCCAGCACCGGTCTCACCCGTTATCACCGAGAAACCGCTGCTGAAGCTGATATCGAGCTTTTCAATAAGCGCATAATTCTGTATGTAAAGCGAACGCAACATAAGGATATTGACGATTTGACGATTTACTATTTACTATTTAAATCTTTCACCAGACGGTCTACGATGTCGGCAGCCACTTCGGCTTTGGACTTCAAGGGGTAGTCCGTCTTTCCCTGGTGGTCTATGATACTGATTTTATTGGTATCGCAACGAAAACCGGCTCCCTTGTCGTTCAGGGAGTTCAGCACGATGAAGTCCAGATTCTTGCGGTTGAGCTTGTCTTCCGCATTCATCTGCTCGTTATGAGTCTCAAGGGCAAAGCCTATGAGGAGGCGTTGACAGTGCTCCGCATCGTTCTTCAGATTGCCTAAGAAAGCGGCTATGTCGCGGGTAGGTTTCAAGTTTAAACTCATCTCCCCGGTCTTTTCGCGCTTGATTTTCTCATCCGCCACTTGTTCGGGGGTGTAGTCTGCCACGGCAGCCGTCAAGATGGCGGCATCGGCATGGACAAAGGCGGCGGATGCAGCCTCGAACATCTCCTGCGCCGACTCTACCGCATGGTACTGGTGCATCGGGAAGTAAGTGCCTTGCTGCACCGGACCGGCAATCAGTATCACCTTGGCCCCTCTGGCGGTACATTCATCTGCCAGGCAAGTCCCATCTTGCCGGAAGAATAGTTGCCGATGAAGCGTACCGGGTCTATCTTCTCATAAGTAGGTCCTGCGGTTATCATCACTGTCTTGCCCACCAGGTCGCCCTCTTTGGCAGCAAAGTACATTTCCAGGTGGCGGATGATATTCTCCGGCTCCTCCATACGGCCTTTCCCCACCAGATGGCTGGCGAGTTCTCCCGTAGCAGGTTCTATGATGTGGTTTCCATAAGAGCGGAGTGTATCCAGATTCTTTTGGGTGGAAGGATGGGCATACATGTCCAGGTCCATGGCAGGCGCCACAAACACCGGAGCTTTGGCGGAGAGATAGGTGGTAATCAGCATATTGTCTGCCACGCCATTCGCCATCTTGCCGATGGTGGAAGCCGTAGCCGGGGCTATCAGCATGGCATCTGCCCACAGACCGAGGTCCACATGGCTGTTCCAGGTGCCATCGCGTTGGGCAAAGAACTCACTGATAACCGGTTTGCTGGTCAGGGCAGAGAGCGTGATAGGGGTAATAAATTCTTTTCCGGCAGGCGTAATGACCACCTGCACCTCTGCACCACGCTTAATCAGTCCGCGAATAATATAGCATGCTTTATAGGCGGCAATGCTGCCCGTAATGCCCAATACTATTTTCTTCCCTTTCAGTATATTTGCCATTTATTTCTGAGTCATTTCACGCAGACGTATCTTGGTCAGCGTGGCTTTGGTATTCAGGGTAAAATCACTGTTCAGAATCCAACTGTAATAGCCGGGATCGCGCTTCAGAACATCGGATACCGACATGCCCTTGTACTTGCCGAAGTTGAATACTTCCACACCTTTGTCATCGTAGACCATACGACCGGCAAAGTCCACATTCTTGTTGAAGCTGGAATAGTCGGCAAGGAAAGCCACGTCATTCTGCAACTCCGGATAGCGGTCCAACTGCGACATCAGCACCTCGTAGGTGGCACGTGTATCAGCCTCTGCCGTATGGGCGTCTTCCAAATTCTTGCCGCAATAGAATTTATAGGCAGCAGACAGCGTGCGTTGCTCCATCTTGTGGAAAATGACCTGCACGTCCACAAACTTGCGGCGGCTCATGTCAATGTCCACACCGGCACGAAGGAACTCTTCCGCCAGGACGGGGATATCAAAACGGTTGGAGTTGAAGCCCGCCAAGTCGCATCCTTCAATGTCATTGGCAATGTTGCGCGCCACTTCCTTGAATGTGGGGCAGTCGGCTATATCGGCATCGTAGATGCCATGAACGGCAGATGCTCGGCAGGAATGGGCATTTCGGGGGTTGATACGCATGGTTTTGGACTCCTCATTCCCGTTGGGATATACCTTGAGGTAACAGATTTCGACAATTCGGTCTGAGTTGATATTGGTACCCGTAGTCTCCAAATCAAAAAAAGACTATCGGATTTTTCAGATTCAATTTCATTGTTTTTTCGTTTTATAAGCTCTGGCTATGAGCTATAAATTATAAGTTTAACTTACAAGCCACGAGCTACAAGTACCGTGCGGCATAATTGCGCAGCCACTTGTAGCTCGTAGCTCATAATCCGATTGCTAATATTCATCAGTCATTCAGCATCATCGGCATCAGCAACATCAGCAAGTCTTCGTTCTCTTCCTGCTCTACCGGAATAATGACACCTGCACGTGAAGGATCTGCCAGTTCGATAACGATTTCATCGGCAGAAATGTTATTCAGAATGTCAATCAGGAAAGTGGACTTGAAACCGATGCTCATCGGATTGCCCGCATATTGGCAAACCAGTGTTTCTTCGGCCGATGTAGAGAAGTCGATGTCCTGTGCGGAGATGACAATCAGATTCTCCTGCATACGGAGCTTGATAAGGCTGCTTGCCTGCGAAGAGAAGATGGACACGCGGCGCAAAGCACCGAGCAGTTGCAGGCGGTCTACCGTCACTTTATAAGGGTTGTTCTGCGGAATCACAGAGTTGTAGTTGGGATAGCGTCCTTCGATGAGACGGCACACCATGCGGTAGCTTTCCAGTGTGAACACAGCGTTGCGTTCGTCGAACTCGATAGTCACCATGCCTTGTTCTTTCGGCAGCAGGTTCTTCATCAACGAAGCCGGCTTCTTGGGCAGGATAAAGGCGGCACGTTCGTTACCTTTGGCAGCCAGTGTCTTGCAGCGCACCAGCTTATGACCGTCTGATGCCACCATCGTGATGTCCTCCGTTGTGATATCGAAATAGATACCGTTCATCACGGGACGAAGCTCGTCATCAGCCGTAGCAAACACGGCACGGTTGATACCACCCAGCAACACTTGTGCATCCATTTCCACACGTACGGCATTGTCACCCAACATGGCAGACTGCGGGAACTCGTCCGCATTCTGCCCCATCAGGCTGTATTTACCGTTCTGATACTGTACCGTGATTTCAAGGGAATCCGTATTGATTTCAAAAGTCAACGGTTGTTCGGGAATTTCCTTCAAAGCGTCCAAAAGGGTTTTGGCTGTGACGGCAAAACGGCCGTCCATATCACTTTCATTCACTTCGACCGTAGTGACCATCGTCGTTTCACTGTCGGAAACAGTTGCAGACAAGGTTCCGTCTTGCAGTTCAAAGAGGAAACAATCCAAAATAGGCAACGCATTCTTCGAATTAATCACACGGCTGATAGCCTGCAAATGACTGGAGAGCGCAGTACTCGAAACGATAAATTTCATATCTTCTGTATATTTAAGTTTTTTATTTTGCTAACGTCTTAGAAACCGTTTTTATCTTTTTCAAACTGACGGACAAAGTTAAAAAAAGAATTCCCTACGACAAAGAAATAGCAAGAAAAAACAGCCGAATATTCGTCTCATATTCCTAAAAAATTGTAACTTCGCCGCATCATTTAAAAAGAAAACAATGGAATTTACAGGAAAAATCATCGCTATACTCCAGCCCAGAGGCGGAGTTTCCAAGTCAGGTAACGAATGGAAATCACAAGAATATGTGATTGAAGACCATGGCCAATATCCGCGCAAAATGTGTTTTGACGTATTTGGAGCGGACAAAATCGAACAGTTCAATATTCAGATGGGCGAAGAGTTGACAGTATCTTTTGATGTAGATGCACGCCAATGGCAAGACCGTTGGTTCAACAGTATTCGCGCATGGAAGGTAGAACGCGTAAGCACTGCCGCACCCGCTCCGGGCGCTCCCGTTCCGCCGCCGGCTCCCACTGCCGCACCGGAATTCCTCGCAGGGGATGCAAAGGATGACCTGCCGTTCTAAGAATATGTTATAACTCACCACAGATTGCACAGATTAACACAGCTAAAAATTCTTGATTATCAAAATTCTAGAATAAACTGTGTTAATCTATACAATCTGTGGTGAGTGTGTATTTTGACTTTCCTCGTGCTTATTTTCCCTCAGCACTCTACAGAATGACCGATTAATCACCCTTTATAAAGCAATACGATATTCGGATAAACCACCCCTTCTGTACAAGTGAACTGTACTGCAAGCATGAAATGACGGAAGAAGTTGGATTGACGGAAGAAGAAGTTCGGTATCAGACGCACATACGTTTCAGGCTGGCTCAGCATCATCTCCATATCCACCATCATCACAAAATTATATATGGGTGAAAGACTGCCTATACCCTCTTCGTACACCGGTGTTCCGTCTAACACATCTCCACTCTCCACCGCCTCAATATAGGCCGAAAGGCTCAGTGCATCGGGAGCCAGCAACAGACTACCCCGATAGAAACAGGCAAAGGTATAAAGGGCAGACTCCGTGATGCCCGTCAGTTGGGTGAGCAGCGTGTTACGGGGCAACACATATTTAGGGAACTTCCTTGCTTTGGGATACAACGAATTATTTGAAACCACCTTCGGCATAAGCGGAGCATCCTCTTCCTTGGGGGTACTGTAAAGCAGAGACTGCAAGCGGCGTTCCGCTGCCAGTTCATCCTTGAGAGGGATACACATCACGGCGCAAGGCAGCTTGTCCAACGTGTCTTTAGACTGGAACAAGCAAGACATCACGCTCTCGCCCGCATGCTCATTCAAGTAAGCAATCCACTCCTCGTCGCGCTGCTTGATATAGTCTGAATAGGTGGCCTTGGCATACTCCTGACTGGCAGTAAAGCCAAACCAGGAATTTCTGTCAGACATTGCCCAGCGATCGTAAAAGAAAGTGGAAGACGGAAGCAGAGCCCCGGAAAATCCGTCCTCTACCGGCTGCTGCACCCGCAAGGCATTGATAAACGTCTGTGTGGAATCCGACCCATGGCTGATGCCGGAGCAATAAATGGCATCTTCATTGAACTTCATGTCAAACTCCGCCCAACTGCCCAGCTGCGTCTGCGAACGGATACCGTCCGTAGGCTTCCCCATATCCACTCCTTTCATACGCACATAGACCGTGGCAGCCACGTTACTCTGCTTGCCCGCGTACATAGTGCGGAAAGAAGGGAGGTTCATCAGGGACTTTTTGCTGCGCCGCGCATCAATCACATGTTCTATCAAACGCTTCTGGAAACTTACAACCAGAAAATCGGGAGTGAAGTAGGCAGCCAGGAAACGACCGTCTGCCATGGGATAGATACGTATCTCCTCTCCCTTGTAATCGAAATACTTGGAAGGAAACGAACTGGAGCAGTACTTCTCCACAAAAGACTCCACCAACTCATAATCACCCGAACCCAAACTACAATACAATACTTGGTTCATCGGTGTATCCGGCTCGTGAAAGCTAATCAGCATCTTGTTCATCTGTTTACTCAGTCCATGCGGAGTATCCTCCACCAAAGTATACAAATACTTCTTCAAGTAAACAAAAAGCTCCGATACGTATAGAAAATGATTGTCTTTGCTGCAATTCAGTTCATTGATATCTTCCACGAGGTCTGCCATACGGTCAGTTTCGAGTATGGCTGTGGCATCTTGAGGCACCAAAGTATAAAGATTGAAATCCTGCCGGTTCTCCACCGAATTCAACCGCAGGAAGGAATACACGCCAAAACCGGTACATAGCAGCACTATGGACACAACGACAGCTATCTGTATGAGGAGTCGGAGTTTCATGGCATTTATTCATCAACTTTTGGCAAAAATAGCATTTTCTACTAATAAAACAAAAACAAATGTTTCAAAAAAGTTTAGAAAA
>ENA-OQBW01000026-OQBW01000026.1-human-gut-metagenome-genome-assembly--contig:-NODE-26-length-18289-cov-0.773483_pt1 | contig 18289 bp, 17 predicted proteins | sample MGYA00242752_ERZ504565 | MGnify/ENA primary metagenome ERZ504565 (study PRJEB26092, sample SAMD00036268) | human gut metagenome | host: Homo sapiens | study: EMG produced TPA metagenomics assembly of... | reverse complement strand
CAGATAAAAGTTTCTGATTATCAGAACTCCTAAAATCATCTGTGTTAATCCGCGTAATCCGGGGTGAGTATTATTAATAGGAACGTGCGAAAATCACACGGCAGGCAGAAGGCTTGCCGGTAACCATACACTTGCCCGGTTCCTTGTCACCCGGAACAAATGAATCGAAAGGAATACAACGGATGGTTGCTTTGGTCTCTTCCTTGATTTTCTCTTCGGTTTCGGTAGTCCCGTCCCAATGAGCCAGAATGAAGCCGCCTTCTTCAATCTTTTCCTTGAATTCCTCGTAGCTGTCCACGCTGGTGATGCGGCTGTTGCGGTAATCGAGCGCTTTCTTGTAGACATTTGCCTGAATATCCTCGAGCAAATTCTTCACGTACTCTTCGATACCCTCGCAGGAACGCGTCTCCTTCTCCAGTGTATCGCGACGCATGATTTCCATTGTATTGTTTTCCAGATCGCGGCCACCCATCACCAGACGAACGGGAACCCCCTTCACCTCATAGTCGGCAAACTTGAAGCCCGGACGTTTGTTGTCGGCATTGTCGTACTTCACGGAAATACCCATTGACTTCAGCTTGGCAACAATGCCTGCCACTTTCTCGTCAATCTTAGCCAGCATCTCTGCATTCTTGTAGATAGGTACGATGACTACTTGTATCGGAGCCAGATGCGGAGGAAGTACCAGACCGTTGTCATCGGAATGCGTCATGATAAGCGCTCCCATCAGACGGGTGGAAACACCCCAGGAGGTAGCCCAAACATACTCCAGCTTGTTCTCCTTATTGACGAACTGTACATCGAACGCCTTGGCGAAGTTCTGTCCCAAGAAGTGGGAAGTACCGCTCTGCAAAGCCTTTCCGTCCTGCATCATCGCTTCGATGGTGTAGGTGTTGAGGGCACCGGCAAAACGCTCGTTGGCAGACTTCACGCCCTTTACCACGGGCACCGCCATGTATTTTTCGGCAAACTCGGCATATACATTCAGCATCTTTACCGCTTCTTCTTCGGCTTCCTCGCGGGTGGCATGTGCCGTGTGTCCTTCCTGCCAGAGGAATTCGGCGGTACGGAGGAACAGACGGGTACGCATTTCCCAACGGAACACGTTTGCCCACTGGTTGCACAAGATAGGCAGGTCGCGGTATGAATTGATCCAGTTCTTGTAGGTGTTCCAGATGATGGTTTCGGAAGTGGGGCGGATAATCAGCTCTTCTTCCAGTTTTGCAGCAGGGTCCACCACCACACCGCCGCCATTCGGATCGTTCTTCAAACGATAGTGCGTCACGACGGCACACTCTTTGGCAAAGCTTCCACATGTTCCGCTTCACGGCTGAGGAATGATTTCGGAATAAGCAAGGGGAAATAAGCGTTGACGTGTCCCGTTTCCTTGAACATATCGTCCAACTGACGTTGCATCTTCTCCCAGATAGCGTATCCGTAGGGCTTGATCACCATACAGCCGCGTACAGCCGATTGTTCTGCCAAATCGGCTTTTACCACCAACTCGTTGTACCACTGAGAATAGTTCTCACTACGTTTGGTAAGGTCTTTCAATTCTACTGCCATTCTATTTCGTTTTTTAAAGTTTTCGTTGATTTCTCTAAACAGTCGGCAAAAGTACAAATTTTAAAGGAAATTTATTTGAAAAACAAATAGTATTTTTAGTAGAACCCAAAACACACTAATCTACATATTCTATTTTAATCACAATCTTCCTGCTTTTAACAAGTTCCCCCTTTCCCCGGACAGAAGGCTGGTGAATGTCCGAAGGGAAAAACAAGAAGAAACTGCCGGCATCGGCAGAGTAGTGTTTTATCCGGGAAGAGGTATAAAAAGCAACATCTTTTTTTTGAATTATACGCCTGACGTACTTCGACGTCACTTGCCAGCCCCATCTTTTCATTTCCCCAGAGTACATACTGAAGGTCGACAAAACGGAGGTGACTTTCAATATTCCCTTTCTCCACCTCTTTGGGAATGTATTCACTGACCGTAGCCCAGCATTTCCCCTCCAGAATGACATGGTTGCCAATGGACAGCGCTTCCAAATCATGTTCAGCTAGAAAGCGGAATGCAGCATCCCAGACATCCTTGTTCTTATGATATTGGCAGGCAAATTCAACAGCATTGACTGATTTATGGGGAGAGACAGTCCAGCCATTGGACCAAACGGCACTTTTCATCCATTTCTTCGCATTTCCGGAAGTCCACTCCGGACTTGTCTGTGCTGATAAATACATACAAAAGAGTATTAATGAATAAATAATTGATATACGCTTCATATTTTTTATTTTATCGTGAATTGAAACTGGTCATAAGATTCCGTACGCCATGCCTTGTCCTTGGTTTGAGGAGAAAAGCCGAAAAGCGGAGAATAGGTCCTGACCTGCACCGTATGTCCGTCGGGCAGGAATTCGAGCAGACGCAGCCAGCCGTCTCCCCCCGTTTCCACTCATGCCGCCACCCAACGCCTGGCAGTTGAACATCATCTGGTGCACATCGTGTCCGGCTGCATTCTTGTCGGTACGGAATCCCGTGGTATAGTCCAACCGTTCATTCGGAGTGGCATAGTGTCCGCACAGCACAAGACGGATGTTGGCAGAAGGTTGCACCAGCTTCTGCCAGATGCCTTCGCCCGTATTGGACGGGGTTATCTTATAGCCTTCTTTGGTGATGCGCTTGCTGTCGAAGCCGGTAAGGTAGGAATGGGTGATGAGAATCACCGTATGGTCCTTGAAGCGCGGGGCAGCCACCAGCTCCCTGGCCCATGACAAGACCTCGTCGCGCGGGGCAAATTCAACGGCAATAATCAAAATCCTCCCCCAATGCTCGTCCGTTATCTCCATGGCGGCATTCTCCAGCGTAGGCAGGCCGTTTCTGTTATTGGTGGCGGCCACGATGGTCTTTCTCCATAGGCTGTTGCGCTCTATCGGGAAATATTCCGGGAAACGGGTCATCGAGTTCTCCGAACGGGTGTAGCCGTAATCATGGTTTCCGGTAGAAATGAGATAAGGGACCTTGTTGTCCAACCGCCCGAAAGCCCGCGACACAAATGTCCACTGCTCCCGGCTCGTAAGATTCCCGAAACGCGGGAAGGGAGGTAGAATACATTCATTCTGGTCTACCAAGTCGCCCGTACAAAGCACCGCCTTTACACGGAGGGAGTCTATATGATGAGCGGTCCACGCCGTCATCAGCTCAAAAACCGGCTGGTTATAGTCATACTTCACGTAGTTTTGCGGGTCGCCCAGCAGGACGATGGAAAAAGAATTAGGATTGCACAAATGCTGCTGGTTGGTATTGACTTGTGCCCGGAGCTGGAGGAATGCCAGCAGGCATCCCAAACAAAGAATGATTCTGTTTTTCATGGTTGCGTACTGAATTGATAAATACATGTCTGTTTATAAAGGTCTCCTTCACGTAATACGATGGAGGGGAAATGCGGATTGTTCGGTGTATCGGGAAAGCACTGGGTTTCAAAGCAGACGGCGCTACGACGCGGATACACAGTGCCATGCATGCCCGTGAAGCCCGGCAAATAATTGCCGGTGTACATGATAAGCCCCGGCTCTGTGGTATAGATATCCATTCTGCGCCCACTGGACGGACTGATGCAGGTGGCGGCGAAAGAGAGCTCATGCAGCGCGGGTTTCTTCAAGACAAAACAGTGGTCATAACCGTGGCCGTTGAGCAACTGCAAGTCTTTCCGGTTGATGCGTTCGCCTATGGAATGGTAGTCGCGGAAATCAAAAGGCGTATCGCCCACTGCCCTGACTTCACCGGTATTGTTCGTATTCATGTCGATAGGCAGGTAGAAATCCGCGTTTATCCTCACCAGATGGTCTTCAATGGAAGTAGTGGGAGTTCCCATGCCCGCCAGGTTAAAATAGGCATGATTGGTGGGACAGAACAAGGTGTCGCGGTCTGTCTCCGCCTCATAATCTATACGGAACCCATTGTCGTCCGTCAAGGTATACATCATCCTTACCGTAACATTGCCCGGAAAACCGGCTTCTCCATCGGCATGGAAAAGACGGAGGAGAAGTTGGTTTTCACACGGTTGCTGTGCTTCCCACACCACCGTGTGAAAACCGTTATCACCACTGTGCAGAGTATTAGAAACAGAGTTAAGCTGTAAGTGATAATCTTTTTCTCCTACACGGAAAGCGCCGTGCAATATGCGTCCGGCTACGGGGCCTATAGTAGCTCCTATATAATAGTCCTTGCTTTGCCTGCGGGCCTCTTCCAGCGTATCGAAGCCTATGACGACATTTTCAAACTTACCATGACTATCAGGAGCCATGATGGATAAGACGATGGCCCCGTAGTTCGTGACGCACATCTCCATACCGCTGCCATTGCGCAGTATATAAAGGCCGGTATCCTTTCCGTTGATTACGGACCGGAAATTATCAGGATTCAATCCCGTCAGGTTGGTCTTATCTTTCATACTTTCTAAACTTCGGGATATTCGTTGCACAACAGATGTTCGGCCGGAACATCCTCTTCTATCTGCGGGAAACGCCCCTTGGGGGTGAGGAAACGGTTGTCTCTCATGTCATCGTTCACTGTAGAGACTTCGCCTACCAGACAATGGTCGTCCTCGGCCCAGAAAGTATGGTAGAGATAAGGCTCATAACAAATGCTTTGTCCGGGAGCAAGACGCACCGTTTCTCCGGGAGCTACCCGTGTACTGACTCCGTCGATGGAAACGACAAGCGGTTCTTCAGTCAGCATTTCAGTTTCCTTGTCGGCCTTCCACAGACGCATGCAGAGGATTCCTCCACCCCGGTTGATGATGTCTTCCGTTTTCAGCCAATGGAAATGGGTAGGAGTAACTTGTCCGCAGCGGACAAACATAATCTTTTCACAATAGGGTTTGTCTTTCTTCTGCAGACTTCCATTACGGAGGGTTACCAGAGTCAGGCCGATTTTCAGGAAATCGCCCCAGCCGAAGTCGGTCAGGTCCCAGCCCATGGCTCTTTCCCGGATGTCATTACATTCCGGTCCTTTGCTTTTCCAGTCATCCGGGGTCCAGTCCACCCATGGCGGCAACATGAAGTGGTACTTTGTCATAAATGCTTTGGCTTCGCGGATATATTGATTGATTTCACTGCGTTTCATATTTGTCTATTTTTTTAAGGTGTTATACTTTTATTTCTTCAATAATTCTTTCAGTGGGATAGCCTGGAACTGAATGTCGGCCTGACTCCCCTCATAAAAGATGCCTATGGTATGCTCGTCAATGGAAGTCATGCAAGAGTACCCCGCCCCTCTACCTTCGTCCAACAACGTCCAATACTCCTCGGGCCAAGTTTGCCCGTCATCGAAACTCACCTTAATGGTAATGTTGTTACGGCGCTCTTTTGAATTAGGATTGGCAAAGAGTAATACATGACGTTCTTCTCCGTCTTCAATATAATCATGGCGCAGCAGGATGCCTGGCAAGCCGGTTCAATGAGAGCTCTGCGCGACGTGGGATGTTCCGTCCACGTTTTTCCCAAATCGGCAGTGACGGCAATGGCCCGCCCATTACCTTCCTGACGTCCCCGGTTGCTGCGCTCACGCATGTTCAACATCAAGGAATGGTCTGAAAGTTCTACCACCTGACATTCGTTGGTATTGTAGTAGGCCGGTTCGCCTACGGTCCAGTTTTCGCCCTTGTCTTTACTCCACATGATTGTAGAGAACTGAAGCCCGTCTTCGTTCCGCCCCTCTACCGGAAATACCAATGTACCGTCTTCCATTGTGATGCCACGACCCGGTCCGGGAGCAAGCAGCCACCACTCTTCCTTTTTTACCTGGCGGGTAATGTTACGCGGCTCACTCCAGGTAAGTCCGTCGTCGGTACTCTTACTAATCAGGAATTGAGAACTTTGTTTGACACCATATCCCGGCTGAGAACCGTGCGCACGCCACTGATGGTTCCATACGGTCGAGGTATCGGTAAGATTCTCTATCCATTTGCCCGTCTTGGGGTCCAAGACTCCGTGCATCCATAACCCTATGACATAGAGGTCTCCGGTGAAATCATCCGACAAGATGCAACCATCACTCACTCCATTATATTTCTGAGGTAGCCGCCATCTTCATATCCAGAACAGTCTGCATGGGTTGCCAAGTCCGCCCTCCATCTTCACTGCGATTGATGGCAATATCAATGTCGCCCTGCAAATCGTCATCTCTTTCATTGCGTGCATCATACAAGGCCAGCAAGGTACCTTTCGTCGAAGTCACCAATCCGGGAATGCGGGAAGTGTGTACCCCGTCCTGACCCGGCTGCCGCAGGGCCACTCCTATACGGAGCGGCTTTACTGCGGGCAACTGGCGGATGCCCACCAGCCCCAAGTCTGTCTGGACACTGCTGCATGAGATTTCAATCTTGCTTGTAGCCTGCGCCGCATCATCCCTCAGTCGGAGTGTCACCCAGCATGTCAGTGTATCTTCCTCTATCTGCCGGCCTACCTTAAAACTCAATTGTTTGTTCACCGGTTTGGCACTTGCACAAACCTGCCCACAATTCTCATCCAAGAACAGCGAAGCGGAAACGACATCACCGGAACGGACAGTTCCATCCAAAGTGAAATTTATCTTTTCCAACTGATATGCCACGCCGCTGTTCCTAATCAGACGCAGACACAATACCGGATTATGCTCCTTCAATGTCAACACCGGATATACCGGTTGCCGAATCTCCACCGCTATCTTATCCGTATAATTTTGGCATGCCATGATGCCCCAAGCAGACAAGACCAGTAAAAGTATAGTCTTATATCTCATATCATCCCAATATTTATTTGTAACCTTCCGTTTGTGTTATATTCGGATTAGTATTGAGACAAGCAGGAGCAATAGGCCACAAGGTAACATTCTTCTCCCCTTCACGCCCCTTCAAGGTCTCAATAAGCTCGAATTCCTTATTAAAGCGAAGGTATGCCCACCATGCTTTTTGATTCTGCGACAAACTCTTTCAGTATTTCGCTGATAATGGCATTGTCTATGGCATCCTGAGTCCTTGCCGTGTAGTAGTTGTCTACCCCATAAGCACGCTTGGCCACTACATTCAGATTCTGCAAAGCGGCATCCGTATTTCCCAAGGCATTTTCCGCTTCAGCTTTCAAAAGATAGGCTTCGGCCAAACGATAGACGGGGACATCACTGTCAAAACTACGCGTATCATTGGCAAAGGAGCCTTTGAACTTCACAACCATCCTTTTAATCTGTACTTCTTCCGTCAGGAACTTATCCTCGAATACCCGTACTGAAACATCCGTACGCGTGTCACGTGCATCCTCAGCCAGGAAATCGCAATAGGCTTGCGTGGGCACAACATACTGGGCATGGGAACCGGCAGGAACCTCATCCTCGGTATATCCGGCTTCCCTCAGCCGGGTTCTGTCACCGTTAGGTGCCAGATAATAGGCGAAAAAGTTGGGGGATGTTCCCGGAGTCACATTTTCATTGACGATATAGGGCAATGTCCAGATAAGCTCAGAATTGGCTTCGTTGTTTAAATTGAAAATATCGGCAAACGTGGGAAGAAGTGCATATCCGGCTTTCAATACCGCATCAACAGAAGACTGCGCCGTACTCAGAGCCGCATTCCCTCCTCCCAGACGCTTTGCCTTCCATAAGTAATATTCAGTACGCAACATGTTGATGGCTGCCGGAGATGCCTTATGGAGAAGCTTGGAAGAAGCGGGCATCAACCTTAAAGCTTCTTCTATATCGGTTTCGACCTGAGCATATACTTCAGAGGCCGCCGTACGGCTGGGATACATGTCCTCCTGCTTTTCTGACTCAAAGCCGGAAGTCAGTAGTGGACAGTCACCGAATACCCGCACCAGAGTAAAGTAACAATATGCCCGTAGGAAATAGGCATTGGCCATCACCTCATTACGTGTAGCTTCATTGGTGAAAGAGATTTCCGGAGTATGCTTCAGAATCAAATTTGCACTATTAATGGTAGTATATATACTACTCCAATTTGTACCTGCATCACCGCTCAGCAATACGTTTGTACCCACTCTATTAAAAAAACGCATCATTTACCGCCCCACTCTCATACCAGTTTGAGCGCATCTCTCCATAGATGTTGAGCAAATCGGAAAAGGCGGAACGGAATTGAGTATATGCTCCATTTACCGCACTCGTAGCATCGCTCTCCTCTGTCCACATGGACAAGCTGGTGAACTGGCTGGGCTGTATCACATTCAGGTCTCCATGACATGATGTAAAAAACGAGACCCCACTTATAAGAAGAATGCCGGATAATATTTTTATTTTCATAATTCTTATTTTTCGTATTAAACTTCTTTTATCACAAAGTAACTTTACATCCGATAGAGAACTTACGGATAGGCGGATAGGTGTTGAAACTACCGGAATAGGTACTTGATGCACCTACTTCGGGAGAAAGGCCTATTACTTCCGTAAAATAATGCAGATTGTTTCCGGCCAGGGTCAATACCAGCCCTTTCAGACCAATCTTTGCCAGCAATGCCTGAGGCAGAGCATATTGCAGAGAGATTTCACGGATACAGAGATAATCGGCTTTCTGGGTGAAAACATCGGAGTTGTCCCGGAAATTCTTATTCAACTCATCGGAGTCATTGCCTGAGAAACGGGCATACTTGGCCTTACTCGGGTCATCCCCCACATTCCAGCATTTTAGGATTTCAGCAGGCAGGCTGGTGTTTCCATTCATGAAATTACACATCTGGCGTTGCAGATAACCATTGGAAATGGAGTGCCCCAAAGCAAAATCAAGATAGACATTCAAAGTGAAGCCCTTGTAGGTGAAAGTATTGTTCAAACCTCCGGTGGTATGGGGAATCGTATTTCCCAGCAGGAACATATCATTGCTGTTGATGATATTGTCTCCGTTCAGGTCTTTCCACTCATAGTCTCCAATAGTCTTTTTTCCGACACCCAGTTTCTGTTTCGTGGTCCAGTCCCAACCTTTGGATGAGGTGTCATAACGGGCATTGGCAGCCTGCTCGGGAGTTGTAATGATAAAGTCTTTCTTATATCCATAGAAACGCCCCAACGGTTCACCCTCGGCAACACCTCCGAATTCTTTGGTCGTGCCATCCTGCATTTTTACAGAGTATCCTCCCTGGCGGTTCTTGTCCCGTCCGTTTTCGGGCAGTTTAAGCACCTTGTTCTTTACGTAAGTAATGGTGAATTTAGATTCCCACGTGAAATCCTTCTTGACAATGTTACGTGTTGTTATTTCAGCATCGAAACCACGGAAACGTACTTTTCCAAGATTGGTAAGGATGGAACCGTATCCCGACGTATTGGGCAATACTTTGGAAGTAATCAGGTTATCCGTAATCTTATTGAAATAGTCTATACCCAATATGATGCGGTTCTTGAACAAGCCTAAATCAAAACCTAAATCCAATTGTGTGGAAGTCTCCCATTCAAGAGCCTTGTTAGGCATGGCCGAAGAAACGGTCGCAGCACTTTGATCATAACTGGTGGTAATGGCATACAATCCTAATGCATCGTAATAGCCGATGGAGTTGTTACCGGTCTGCCCATAACTGCCACGCCACTTCAAATTACTTATAAAACCGATATTCTGCATAAAAGGCTCATCACTCATAACCCATCCGACAGACAATCCGGGGAAGAATCCCCATTGGTTGCCTTTGGCAAAACGGGAAGAGCCGTCCTCACGGAAAGTAGCAGTCAACATATATCTTTTCAGATAATCATAGTTCAATCGGCCGAAATAACCGATATTCACATCTTCCTGCTTGGTCGACGTTGCATCGGAATAAACAGAACCTCCGTTCAATGTCGGTATCTTGTCGGAGCTGTGTCCGGTAGTGGCAGCATACACATACTTGTACAAATATTGCTGATAGGAATATCCTACCATCGCACTGATGCTGTGTTTATCGGCAAACGTTCTTGTATAGCTGGTGTAGAATTCCAGTTTCTTCCGTTGCTCATCCGTCATGTTGGTAGTCGCCTTCCGCGTTCCATTCATCGGGTTGGCACGCATGAATGTATCTCCATGGCTGTTTTGCGTAAACAAAGAAGCGGTGCCCACAGCATGCCATCCTTTCAAAACTTCCCAATCAAGAGAGCCGACTAACCCCAAACGGTTGGTACGCTGATTGTTATCATTAAAATACGAGTAGAAGCTCGGATTCGGAGACGAAGAGTTTGGACCTGGCGTCGGGGTTCCGTACCATTCATTGTCAGACACCCAATATTTACGTTGAACGGCCGGGGTCATCAGCCACGGGAAATCACCTGATACTGACTGGCATACTCTTCGCTATTCGTCTGGCTGTAATCTATGTTGCTACTGAAAGTCAGGTTCTCTCTGATTTTGGCAGTTACATTAGTACGGGCATTGAAACGGTCGAATGCCGTGCCTACACCTACACCGGAATCTTTCATATAGCCAATACTGCCCACATAGCTCAATTTCTCCGTACCTCCTTCTATCCCCACATAATAATTTTGCCAAAGAGCATTCTTGAAACAAGTACTGGCCCAATCATTATCTTCAAAAATCAAAGTCTTACTGGGATCCAACGGATCAGCCACAGACTTCCATCCTGCCGGAATGCTCTCTCCATCCCTCAGGTAACGGGTAGAAAACTTGGAAGCATCCGTATTGCCGGAACTATAAGCATATCCGTCAAGGTATAACTTTTCCGGACTGGGTCCGGAAGCCCAACGATCGCGCATGATAGTAACAGCTTGGGTAGCATCCAGATACTCAATCATCCGCTCCACATTCTCGTTTGCAAAGGAAGCCTCAAACGTCACTCGAGGAGCACCGCTTTTTCCTTTTCTTGTCGTAATCAGGACAACTCCATTCGATGCACGCGAACCATAAATAGCAGAAGAAGCGGCATCCTTCAAGACTTCGATAGATTCGATGTCATTGGGATTGATACCCGCTGTACTGCGCTCTACGCCATCAACTAATATAAGAGGAGAATTACTCTGACTGATAGATGAACCACCACGAATCAAGAACGTAGCCTCTGCACCCGGAGTATTGTTCTCATTGTACACGCGTACACCCGCAATTTTACCCTTCAGCCTTCTCCCACAGTATTGATAGGAGTTGCCTTCAATGTTTCTCCATCCACCTTACTGATAGCGGATGTTACGGTACGCTTGGATTGGGTACCATAACCTACAACCACCACTTCATCCAGCCCCATGGTGGTCGGTTCCATCCGGATGTTAAGAATCTTTTGATTAGTAATCAGGATTTGCTGTTCATCATAGCCCACATAGGAAAATACAAGAGTTTCCCCCCTTGCTTACTTTCAGCTGAAAAGCGCCATTCATATCCGTAATAACTCCTCGAGTCGTACCCTTCACAGCGATGGAACTCCTGGAAGAGTTTCACCAGTATTGTCCACTACTACACCTGATAGGTTAAATTCTTGTGCCCAAAGCAAAAAATGGGCAAAATAGTAGAAAAGTTATGAGGTGAAAATGAAATATTTTTCTCATCTTTGTTACGATTTTAATAATAAATTGTTTCAGTAATTTATTTAAGGGGAAACGGGAAGTGCCAATACTTCCGTTTGCCCCTCCTTTTCGGGGGTCAAACTTAAGTTGGCCAATGAGTTTTTTCATTGGATGTATTGTTGCAATATCTCCATAGGCAATCGTTTTTAGTTAATTAATGTATTTGAAGAATTCCGTATTTTTCAATTCGTTTCTTGTCTCCTCCAGCTCTTCTTCAGAACAAGGAGCTATCGGCAATCGACATGGTCCACAGTCTATTCCTGCCAGTTTCATGAATATCTTACCAGCTCTGACTCCTCCCCCATGCTTTATCAGCACATCAATGATTTCAACAGATTTCCATTGCATTTCACGGGCTGTTTCAAGGTCTCCCTTTTCCATGGCTTCCATCACAGCTTTGTATATACCCGGAACATAGTTGTAGGTACTGCCTACGGCAGCCTTAGCTCCAACCGACAATCCGGTAATCAGTATCTCATCAAAACCGTGCAAGACTTCGAACGCCCCACCGTCCGCATGAATGCACTGCTGCATCTCCATCAGGTTGTTATGAGTGAACTTGACTCCCACCAGATTGGGAATTTGCTTCTTGCCCTCTATAAGAAACTTATGTACCGGCAAGGAAACCCCGGTGATGGACGGCATGTTATAGTAGTAAAACGGCAAGCGGGAAGCCGATGCAGCTATCGGCTTGAAAAAACCTATCAGCTCATCTACAGAACCGGGCTTGAAAAAGCAGGGTGCCATGGCTGCTATCATATCAGCTCCAATAGCCTGCGCATGGGCTGCCAGCTCGGCACACTGAACCTGCGACATGCCACCTACATGCACTATCACTTTCAGTTTTCCCTTGACTGCCTCCATCCATTTTTCCGCAACAGCCTTTCGTTCTTCTGTTGTCAGAGAAACGGATTCTCCCGTCGTGCCACAAATAAACACTCCCGTCACACATTTCTTTTGCATCAGAAACTCTGCATACGGCCCGATCACCTGCAAATTTAAGGAACCATCTTCGTGCATTGGCGTAAATGGTGCAGCGATTAATCCTGTTAAAAGTCGTTTGTTCATAAATAAAATTATATTATAATTAATGATAGGTTCAAACCTATTTTTTCTTAAAGAACAAGCTCGCCAGATAGCCTATGACAAAACATGAGATAAAGCCGGACGCCGTGTACAAAAGCAAATGGAACGTCTGGAATCTGGCAACAAACAATTGTACGATGATACTTGCGACTATACCAATGATTGCTCCTCCGGAATTGGCGCGTTTGGTAAGCATGCCCAACATGAACAGTCCTCCCATACTGCCCAATATGAGCCCGAGTATCTTGTTAAATTCGTCCCACAATGAAGCGATATTCCATGTTGCCATAAGAAAAGCAAAAGATAGACTAATGATTCCTATCACACAAGTTGCCATACGTGCCGCACGCAATTCATTGCCCCCCTCTCCCTTATGAAAGAAACGTGAATAAATGTCTACTATATAAGCTGTGGCTGCCGAATTCATACTGCCGCTCAAAGTGGACATTGCCGCAGCGAAGATGCCCGAAATCAACAACCCTACAATACCGACCGGCAATTGGGTAAAAATATACCACGGAAAAATAGCATCGCCGTTAGGAATACTGATACTCAGATTCTCAGGATACACCTTGTAATAGGCATAAAGCGCAGTGCCTATAAAGAAGAAAATCAGTGTGGCGGGAACAGTCAATATCGCATTGGTCCATACACTCTTCCGTGCCTCTTTCATCGAAGAGGTAGTGAGATAGCGCTGCACCATACTTTGGTCCGTCCCATAGGTGGTAAGATGGGTAAAACATGCGGCAATAATGACAGTCCACATCGTAGCATCCTTCAAGTCAAAGTTCGTCGCTCCCAAATCGAACTTACCGTTTGCCACGGCAATATCAATCGTTTCACCCAATCCGCCGGGAAGAGAACACGAGATGTATATCACTGCAAATATCGCTCCTCCCAACAGTATAATTACTTGAATGGCATCTGTCCATACAACCGCCTCTATTCCCCCTATCATTGTATATAGAATACTACAGACTCCCCATAATACCGATACATAGGAATATATCCAATCCAGTCACCACATTCAAAGCAATGGAGGGCAGAAAAAAGCACAACGCCCATACGCCCTACCTGGAAAATAATAAAGGCCAGACTGCAAATAACCCGGATAAAGACATTGAAACGTATCTCCAGATATTCATAGGCAGTCGTTATATTCAATCTCCGGAAAAAAGGAATAAAGACATAAACAATGACGGGGGCAACAAACACAATACCGGTATTGAACAACACATAACTCCAGTTAGTGGCATATGCCTTGGAGGGTATAGCCATGAAGGTGATGGCACTCAACGCGGTTCCGAAAAGACTCAGCCCGGCAGCCCACCACGGAATGCGTCCTCCACCCTTGAAATAGTCATTCGTACTTTTCTGGCGCCGTGAAAAGTAAATTCCAATTCCGGCCAATACGGCAAAATAACCGATAATCACAAGGATATTGACAAGTCCCAACCCCTTTTCCAAAGGAACAATATCCCCTTGAAGGCTGTACAGTCTATTCGTTCCGGAACTGGCATTGCTACCGAGTATAACGAAGGAACGGTTTCTTTGCAAGACTTGCATGGTGTCATAGGTATCTGGAATACATTCAGACTTGACAAGAGTCTGCGTAATTGTATGGTATTTCCATAAAGCATTCTCTTTTTTTAAGATGCTGTGTATCTTCCGGCTCTTTCTGAAAAAGAAGTATATGGTTGGCTCCGCTGGCGACAGCAGCACATATTCCTTTCGGAAAATCCGAACCTAATGAACTCCATTTACCCAATTGGGGGTTATAGACATATCCATCAGTCAAGCAAGAAGACAACCCTTCTTCCGTTTCCGTCTGTCCACCCAATAAATACAGACAAGGGGAAACGCCGTTGTTCTGTACCACGAGAATTGCATCTTCCCGGACGCATCCCGGATAGCCCGATAGTTCTTTCCATCCTCTGGACTTGTTCGACAAGTCCAGCACAAAAAAAGAATCCGATAACCTGGACGGACTTACCGACTTCCTGCCTCCAAACAAATATACCTTATTGTCCAGTAGTGCTCCTGCCGCGTTAGACAACGGAAAAGGAAGTGGCGGCCAATCTTCCGAAACATTCAGTTTACCCTGCTGCATTGTGACAAAAAATACATCTTCGTAGCATTGGGAAGAATCACGCCCTCCAATACACAAGATACCGTCAGAGAGTGTTATGGAAGCGCCATAAGCCAACGGCTTGGACAACATATCTTCATACAAAGCGAATCCGGCATTTTCAGAAAGGCATACCGCATTTCTTCCCCATCGGCTATAATCGTCGGAAGTGCCGCCTGCCAATACAATTTGTCCGCCAAGTACTCCGGAAAAGAGTCCCAAAGTGTTGTGTTCCTCATTAAAAACACTCTCGTTGCCCCACTTTATCTGCTCAGAATGAGAAGCATCTGCAGCTCTTAGGCTTTGCCCCCAAAACAAACAAAGGCATACCAATGCAACACAATTATTTACAATCCGTGTCATTTGTCATATTTTTTATTGTGATTGACCCTTATTCTGTTCTCCTAACACTGCCCTATCATAAATCAGCTTCTTATAGACATAAAAGTGTTGCTCGATAGCATTTCTGTAGCCCATTTCATCCTTATTCTTGATAAAGTTCAATAAATCGGTGTGAGTTACAATCTTTCCCTTTTTCTCCAGTTCTATATTTATAGCTTCCACCCGTTCCCTCAAATTGGTTTTTACAAAGTTCATAACCGGATGAATGATGCTTTGGAACTGTACAATCGTCTTATTCCCCGTTATTTCGTATAGTTTTGAATGGAAAGTATATTCGCTGAGATTGGCATATTCGTTGTTCCCCAATGCAACGCCTGCATTAACAATCTCTTCCAGTTCCATAATATCCTGCTCTTTAATATTATGAAATATGTCACTACTGATTCCTATCTCCAAGGCAACCCTGAATCCCAAAAGATCGAGAAGTGATTCCTGGCTCATAATACGGGGATCAACCACTCTCTTCATTCCCCCTAAGATGAAAGGCTCAGTTAATATCATTCCACGACGTGTACGGCTTTCAATCATTCCCATCATTTTCAGACGGCTAAGAGCTTCCCGAAGAACACTACGAGCTACCCCCAACGCTGACGACAACTCAATTTCGTTAGGGATAGAATCACCCACTTTCAAGTCCTGACTTCTGAAATAATTCAATAACTTGTCTTCCACTTGGTCTACCAAAGTAATCGACTGCCCATCAATTTTTAAGTTTTCCATATATTAAATCGTGTTATTATTAGTCCTATTAGTATTATTTGTCAGACAAATAAATGGATAATTTTTAATAAAAGCAACATATAAAGAATATATTATTACTTCTTTTATATTTATTAACTTTTAAAGTGTTGCATTTTTGTAAATTTACTATTCACGATGTAATATATATTTCGGCTATATTACATATGCGAACAAACAATAAGAAAAACAGAAAAAGGGGAAAAACAATATAAGTGCAGCTTAAAAAATAGTTTAGAAGAATTATTAATACCTGAGAATGAATGTTCTTAAAAAAGAAAAAGACTGAATAACTAAGTATTCAGCCTTTTATAAAGAGCGGCAAGCGAGACTCGAACTCGTGACCCTCAGCTTGGGAAGCTGATGCTCTACCAACTGAGCTACTGCCGCATAAACATTTCCAAGGTCATGCCTTAAAAACGGTGGCAAAGTTAATAAATTCCTTCCTAAAAAAACAAACGTTTCGTCAAATATTTCCTATTTTTGCTCGGGAAAACAAAGATATTCTTTCAAAAATACAGACTAAATACCAATGAAACGAATCATACTCATCACCGGAGGAGCACGTTCCGGCAAAAGCACCTATGCGGAAAAGTTGGCACTCAAGCTCTCTCCCACTCCCGTTTATCTTGCCACAGCACGCATTTGGGACGAAGAATTCCGCCAGAGGGTAATCCGGCATCAGGAACGCCGGGGACCGGAATGGACAAACATCGAAGAGCAGAAAGAACTCAGCCGCCACCGGCTGGAGGGACGGATCGTCCTGATAGACTGCATCACCTTATGGTGTACCAACTTTTTCTTCGACCTGCATTCAGATACCGACCGGGCACTTGCCGCAGTAAAGGCAGAGTTCGACCGCTTCACGGCACAAGACGCAACCTTTCATCTTTGTAACCAATGAAATAGGTATGGGAGGAGCTTCCGAGAACGAACTGCAACGAAAGTTCACGGACATGCAAGGCTGGATGAACCAATATGTAGCCGCCCGTGCCGACGAAGTGATACTGATGGTATCCGGCATCCCACTTACCGTAAAAAACACTCATTCATAAAACAACAAACAATTAAAATTCAACAGACTGATGAAAACATTTCATATCACCCGTCCGGACGAGTCAATCCGTCCCGCATTGATTGACAAAATCAACAACCATGACCAAACCCAAAGGTTCATTGGGCATTTTAGAAGAACTGGCACTCCAAATCGGACTCATACAACAGACATTATCCCCCCGCCTTGAAACATCCGCAAAACATTATCTTCGCCGCCGACCACGGCATTGTAGAAGAAGGTGTCAGTCTGTCTCCAAAGGAAATCACCTGGCAGCAAATCAGCAACTTCCTTCATGGAGGGGCAGGTGTCAATTTCCTCTGCCGGCAGCACGGCTTTACCCTGAAAATAGTAGATGCAGGAGTAGACTACGACCTCCCCTACGAGAAAGGCATCATCAATATGAAAGTGCGCAAAAGTACCAGAAATTATCTGCACGAGGCAGCCATGACGGAAGAGGAAATGGAGATGTGCCTGGAACGGGGTGCCGAGGTGGTGCGCCAATGCCATGAAGAAGGCAGCAATGTCCTCAGCTTCGGTGAAATGGGTATCGGAAACACCTCTTCATCCTCCCTGTGGATGACCTGCTTTACCAGTATTCCTCTGGAACAATGTGTCGGCGCAGGCAGCGGACTCGACAGCGCGGGCATCCGCCACAAATACGAAGTGCTGAAACAGTCTATGGAGAATTACAAAGGCGACGGCTCTCCCCGGGACATCATCCGCTACTTTGGTGGACTGGAAATGGTAATGGCCATAGGCGCCATGCTGCAAGCTGCCGAGCTGAAGATGATTATCCTTGTTGACGGATTCATCATGACCAACTGCCTGCTTGCCGCCGCCAGGCTCTACCCGGAAGTGACGGATTACGCCATCTTCGGACACTGCGGAGACGAGTCGGGCCACAAACTGGTGCTCGACGCCCCTGCATGCCCGTCCGCTGCTGAATCTGGGGCTGCGTTTGGGAGAAGGAACAGGGGCCATCTGTGCATATCCCATTGTCGACTCGGCCGTGCGGATGCTCAATGAAATGGATAACTTTGTACATGCCTCCATCACCAAATACTTTTAACATGAACAATGTCTTGGCTGCATTCATAATGCTCACCCGACTGCCCTTCTGGAAAATCAAGGAAGTACCGGCAGAATGTTTCAAGCATGTGGTTCCCTATTGGCCGCTTATAGGCTGGCTGACGGGAGGCGTGATGGCGGCAGTGCTGTGGCTTGCCGGACAGATTATGCCGGTGTCATTGGCATGGATTCTTGCCCTCATCGCACGCCTGCTTGTCACCGGTTGCCTGCACGAAGACGGACTGGCGGACTTTTTCGACGGCTTTGGTGGCGGCACCATCCCGAGAACGGAC
>ENA-OQBW01000025-OQBW01000025.1-human-gut-metagenome-genome-assembly--contig:-NODE-25-length-18355-cov-0.827738_pt1 | contig 18355 bp, 12 predicted proteins | sample MGYA00242752_ERZ504565 | MGnify/ENA primary metagenome ERZ504565 (study PRJEB26092, sample SAMD00036268) | human gut metagenome | host: Homo sapiens | study: EMG produced TPA metagenomics assembly of... | reverse complement strand
CAAAACGAAAATTCTTTCTATCTTTGCTCCCGCTAATCGGAATTATTCCGCGGATGTGGCGTAATTGGTAGCCGCGCCAGACTTAGGATCTGGTGCCGTGAGGCGTGTAGGTTCGAGTCCTATCATCCGCACAATCCCTATGATAAATTTCAAAAGACAAACAACTAAGAGGGGAGGATATTCATTAAGAAGCATCCTCCCTAACCGCTTCAAGTACCTTTTTTATCTCATCAAAACACAATATTTAGAATACTTATTGTATCTTTGCTTCCAAGAAACACTTCGATTAACCTGAAAAAATGAAACAAAATACGATAAGACCGATGCTTTTCAAGTATTGGGTAGTGTGCCTTCTATTGTTCATCCTCTTCATCCAGGCCAGGGCTTCTTCCTTCATGCCCGCCGTCACCAACTATCTTGCCAAAGACTATGAAGCCGGTTATCAGAACTGGGCATGTGCGCAAGGCAGCAACGGCGAAATGTATTTCGGCAACAGCCAGGGGCTCCTGGTATATGACGGTTATCGCTGGACTCTCCACAAAGTGCCGGGGAACCATATTGTCCGTTCGGTGTATGTGAAAGAAGACCGTATCTATGTGGGGGCATTCGAGGAATTCGGCTATTTCAAGTATTCGGAGGCAGGCACTCTCCGGTACCATTCTTTGAGCAAATTCCTGAAAAATTTCCCCATGGAGAACAACGAGATATGGAACATTGTAGAGCTGGACGGTCGCATCTACTTCCAGTCGTTCAGCGCCTGGTTCTCCTACGACGGGAAGATGGTACACGCTTTCCGCAACAGACAGCAACAGCCGCTCTACTTCTACACCCAAAACGGACATATCTACACACAGATGATTGATGAGGACTTCTATGAATTCGACGGCAAGGATTTCCTTCATCTCTTCCCCCGCAGCCAAGTGAACGATGACAATGTAGTGGCATTACTGCCCGACGGGGACGACAGCTTCCTGATGGTCACAGAGAATAACGGATTGTTCCGCTACAACGGTGACATCACCCCCTGGAAAACAGACATTGATGCAGAGCTGAAGAAACAGCGGGTGAACCGCGCCGTCATGACCAATGATTCCATATTCATGATAGGTACAGTCTTGAATGGCATATACGCCATCGACCGCAAAGGACATTGCCTCTGGCACTTCAATCTGGATAACCGTCTGGACAACAACACAGTCCTGGGCTTGTTCTGTGACAAAGACAACAACGTATGGGCAGCATTGGACGACGGCATCGCATACATCCACCACAACTCACCCGTCATGCTGCTGACTCCTGCCAACCATGAAACCAAACTGGGCATGGTGTACGACATAGCCCACCGGGGCGACTGTTTCTATCTGGCCACCAACCAGGCTTGTACGAATACCACCAGGTTACCGAGAATCTGCGCCTGCTTCCCCATACTGAAGGACAGAACTGGTATGTGAAGGACATTGACGGGCAACTCTTTGCAGGCAACAATGCCCATACCTTATTAATAGGCGAAAAAGGGAATGTTTCCGTCATAAGCAATACCAACAGCAGTACGTGTCTGATAAAGTGCACCCTCTATGGCGAAGAGATACTGTTGGAATCATCCTACGCCAATTTGCGTATCTATAAAAAGAAGAACGGGCAATGGACCTTTTCGCATGTCATAGACGGCTTCATTGCACCGGTCATGCACTTGGAGGTGGACCAAAGCGGTGTCATCTGGGCTTCACACATGTATCAGGGAGTCTATAAAATAGTCTTGAGCGATGACTTGTCGGCTGTAAAAAGCGTACGGCACATCTCCCATTTAGGCTCGGAATATATCATCGGCCCTATCCAAGTAATGAAAATGCGAGGACGTATCGTCTTTTCCAGTCCCAACGGCTTCTATACCTATGACGACATCACCCGGCAGATTATCCCCCTTCCAAAAGCTGAATGCCATTCTGCCCTATATCAGGAATGCTCATTCTGTGGTATCCGTCACGAACGACCGCTTCTGGCTGTCCGGTTCACATGAGTACGTACTGGTAGAGTACACAGAAGGAGAGTACATCGTGAAGCAGCGCATCCTCATCGAACTGTTTGATTCTCCATGCATAGAGAACTACAACAATGTGTTCGTCGACAATGACGTTGTCTATTTTAATCTGAACAACGGAATCGCCAGTTACAGCAAAAACACAGACAGCCTCAGTCCTACTCTGGAGTCCGCCCTCTCACTGAGCTCGGTCACTGCTTCCTCTTCCGATAAAAAGGAGAAACGCCTGCCTCTGTCTGGAAATGTCGAACTGGAAAGCAATTACCGGGATTTGCTGTTCTCAGTAAGCCTGCCGCATTACAATAAATTGTCCGTACATTTCCATTATGTCCTGCAAGGAGGACAAGGCATGGCGCTGACATCGGACCTGAAAGAGCCCGAAATCCGCTACGGTAGCCTGGATTACGGAGAATACACATTCCAGGCAGAAGCCTATAATGATTTGGGACAGAAAATCGGTGAGGTGGAATATCATTTTGCCATAGCCCGCCCTTTCTACCTCTCCTATTATGCCTTTGCGCTCTATCTCATAGTTCTCACAGCGCTTGTCTACTTTTTCTCCAAGTGGCGCGCCAACCGTGCCATGGAAAAGAAACGGAAGGAGTATGAGGCAGAGCAGGTGCAGCAGAACATCAAGATGCGCGAGCAGGAGCATCTGATAACTCTGCAGCAACAGCAATTGCTGGAAGCCGAGTTGTCGGCAAAGAGTAAAGACCTTGCCAGCATGGCACTGGGTGTATTTGCCAAGAACGAGGTCCTGGAGAAACTTCGTACTGTCGTACAAGAGTCCCTGGTGAAAGGGCAATATGGACGCAAGAACCTCGAATCTCTGCTGAAGCTCATCAACGAGAACATCGAGACGCAGGAGTTCTGGGATGTGTTCCAGAACAACTTCGACCTAATTCATGAGAAATTCTTCCGTAATTTGCGCGAACGTTATCCCAGTCTTACCGCTACCGACCTCCGTTTTTGTGCGCTGCTGCGCCTGAATCTTTCTACGAAAGACATTGCGCAAATGACCAACCTCACTATCCGGGGAGTAGAGGCAGCACGCTACCGTTTGCGCAAGAAACTGGATATCCCCGACGGAACGGGATTAGTGGATTTTCTCATCGACTTGAAATAAAGCGGCTACAAATCATTCAATCATAACAAACTGATTATTAGAAACAAGTAACACGAAAACGTAGTAAAACGGTACCCATTTTTACCCTAAACGTATTATCGTGGTAGTGTTTTTTTTTGCCTTACTTACCGTAATTACTTCCTTTGCCGGCAGAATTATTAACTCTTAAATTTAGTTTATGAGAAGGCAAACTTTATTTCTTCTATTCATGATTTTTGTTCTCATTGCCACTGACAGTTTTGGCACAAGGAACAAAGACAGTTAAAGGAACTGTTGTTGATCAGAACAACGAACCGATTATTGGAGCCACGGTTGTAGTAAAAGGCTCTACTATTGGAGCAGCTACCGACCTCGACGGTAACTATGTACTGAACGGCGTCCCCGAAGACGCAACTCTCGTATTCAACTATTTGGGCATGTTGCCGCAGGAAATAAGCGCTGCGGGACAATCCGTCATTAATGTAAAGCTACGTGAAGATGCACAACTACTGGAAGAAGTTGTTGTTATCGGTTACGGTTCGGCCAAGGCGAAAGACCTGACGGCCCCGATTGACGTTGTCAAAGAGAAAGAACTTATCAATGTTCCTACCTCCTCCCCGATGGCAGCATTGCAGGGAAAGGTACCGGGTGTTAACATCATCAATTCGGGAACGCCGGGCGAAGGTCCTAAAGTGACCATCCGTGGTATGGGTTCCTTCGGTGACACTTCTCCTCTCTATGTAGTGGACGGAATGTTCTACGACAACATCAACTTCCTGAACAATTCCGACATTCAGGACATGACCATCTTGAAAGACGCATCCGCATCTGCCATCTACGGTGTACGCGCCGCCAACGGTGTTGTAATCATCACCACCAAGAAAGGAAGCCGCAACCAGGATGCCAAGATTACCTATAACGGTTATGTAGGTATTCAGAAAGCCACCAACCTGCTGGAGATGTGTAACTCTCACGAGTATGCCACCATGATGTTGGAAGCCAACCCGGAAGCTTACCGGTCGATTTCGAAAGTACAGTAGCGAATCGGAGGCAATATGGAAACCTGCAATTCAATGACCGATACCAACTGGTATGACGAACTGTTGCGCACAGCCATGATGACCAATCACAGCTTGAATATCTCCGGTGGTACGGAAAAAGCGACCTACTCTGCCGGCATGAGCTATCTGGCACAAGACGGTATCATGGACGTGGAAAACTACTACCGCCGCTTGAACTTCCGTGCCGCCCTTGACTACGAAGCCCGCAAATGGCTGAAAGTAGGCTTCAACGGCGTATTCAGCAACTCGCAGCAGCAGCTTCCCAAGAATGCCGCATGGCAACAGGCATACAACACACCGTCTATCATCCCGGTGTATGATGACCGCCGCGACGATGCCGTGTTCCCTAAGAAGTACACATCGCCCGAGCAGGTGGGCCTGACCAACAACTTCAACAATCCGGTAGCCACTGCCAACTATTACGACAACCGGAACGAGACCTACCAAGTGCTGACCAACTTCTATGCACAGCTCAACCTCATCCCCGACAAGCTGAATATACGCAGTAGCTACAGCTACGACTACTCAATGATTCGTGGTTCTGAGTTCACTCCTACCTACTATGTAGGCACCAACCAGAAGAAAGAGGTTACCGAACTCACTAAAAAGAACACTAACTACTACAAATATATATGGGACAACGTGGCCACTTATACTGACAAGTGGGGCAAACACTCCTTTACCGGTATGCTGGGTGCATCCATGCGTCAAGAGCAATACCGCCTGCTCGAAGGTACCGCCACCAACGTGCCCGAAGGTGAGGACGTGTGGAAATACATCGCACTGGGCAACAAGGAAGGCGCTACGGTGAAAGACGACGGCTGGAAATACCGCGGTCTCTCCTATTTCACCCGACTGAATTACAACTACAACGACAAGTACATGTTGATGTTCACCTTCCGTGCCGACGGCTCGTCCAAGTACAACGACAAATGGGGCTACTTCCCCTCCATCGGTGCCGCATGGGTCATCTCCCAAGAACCGTTTATGAAGAACCAGAATATCTTCGACTACATGAAGCTGCGTGCCAGCTGGGGTAAGCTGGGTAACGACAAGATTGCTGCCAGTGCAGGCTTCGCAAGCATACAGAACGTACAGTCCGTATTCGGTCCCAATACCGCCATCGACGGATTCATCAACACCACCAACTTCAGCTGGCTGGGTTGGGAAGTAGTGAACGAAACCAACGTGGGCGTCAACTTCAGTACACTGAAGAACCGCTTGAACGCCGACATCGACTGGTACTACCGTCTGACTGACAACGCCGTGATTTCACCCAAGCTCCCGATGAGTGGCGAGCTGCTGGCCGGCAACAACGGACAGATTCTGAATACCGGTATCGACCTCTCCTTGAACTGGAACGACAAGATTGGCCAGGACTTCAATTACAACATCGGCGTCAATCTCTCTTATCTGCATAACGAAGTGAAAAGCCTAAAAGGAAACATGAAAATCATCAAAGGCGGAAAGACCGTGAATATGGTGGGCGAGACGATGAACTCATTCTATGGCTACAAGGTCATCGGCATCTACCAGACTCCTGAACAATGTGCTGCCGACCCCATCGCCGTGGCCAACGGACTGGAACCCGGCGACTTCATCTACGAGGACGTGAACGGCGACCATGTGATAGACGGAAACGACAAGCAGGTGTTGGGCTCATACGTGCCCAGCTTTACTTATGGCTTCAATGCCGGATTCTCTTATAAGAACTTCGACTTCAGCCTCACTACCTACGGACAAGCAGGCGGCGAACTGTGGAACCGTAAGCGTGCCCTGCGCTATGCAGCCGACTACTATAACTTTGACCGCGCACAGTATGAGAACCGCTGGACGGGTGCAGGCTCTACCAACGAACATCCGTCGGCCAAGGCTCTTCTCAAAACCTGGAACAAATCAGACAGTAACAACGCTTCCTATTTCGTAGAAAGCTCCGATTACTTCCGCATCCAGAACATCACGCTGGGCTACTCGTTCAAGAACTTGAAGATAGGCAGCTACGTGATGCCGGGACTCCGCCTCTCATTGACGGCCGACCGCCCCTTCACTACCTTCAAGGCCAACAGCTTCACACCTGAAGTGTCGGATGCCGAAGGTTGGGATACCGAAGTATACCCTCTGACTTCAACCTATACTTTCGGAGTGCAAATAGATTTCTAAACCCTAAAACGTAAAACAATGAAATTCTTAAAGAAAACATTCGCATATATACTTCCGGCCATGATGGTACTGGGAGGAGCTACCGCTTGCACCGATTTCATAGAAATCGATCCGGAGAACAAAGTTCCCGAACAAGGCGTGGACTTTACCAACAAGAACAATATGTACCAACCCGTAGTGGGTGCCTACTCCAAAGTACGCACACAGGGCATGCACTGGTGCAACGCACTATTGATGTTCACCCGCGACGGTGACGTGTGGTCGGGCCGTACCGATGACCAGGGCGATGCCGTGGCCTTCGGACGCAAGTTCAACTACAACAACTCATTCTGGGCACTGAACCAGGTATGGATGAACTTCTACGACATCATCCGCATCACCAATGCCGCCCTGCAAAGCCTCGACGGTTATGCCGAATATCTTGCTGCAGGAAGCGAAGATTACAAAACCTACGAATCCTATTGCGGCGAAGTACGTACCATCCGTGCATGGGCTTACTATTGTCTGGTGACCAATTTCGGTCCCACCGTCATCTACCGTGACAACCTGCAGACCGATTTTCGCCGTTCTACCGTAGAGGCCGTATATAATTATATGCTGGAAGATTTGAACTACGCCATCGACAAACTGCCCCGCATGCGTCCCAACCAGATGGAACACAAGGGAGCCGTGACAGCCTTCACCGCCCAAGCATTGGCCGCCCGCATCTATCTGCTGAAAGGAGACTATGCACAAGTGGAGACACTGACCGATGACATCATCAAGAACGGTGGATTCCGTCTCTACGACGACTTCTACCAGCTGTTCAAAATTCCCGGAAAGTTGTGTGACGAATCTTTGTTCGAATGCCAGGTAACAGACTACGGCAATGGTTCTGGCGATTACCTGGGCGTAGACCAATGGTTCAATTTCCAGGGTCCGAACATGGCAGAGAGGTATGATGAAGTAGTGAACGCAGACGGTACCATCAGCTACAAGCAAGCCGAAGGCACCAAGTCCATAGGCGGCTGGAATTTCATAGGCTATGAACCCGAGTTCGTGGCATGGGCCGAAGCCCGTGGCGAAGGTGTGCGTGCCGAAACTTCTTTCCTGAAAGCCCTGAGCAAGACGCGCGAGGTTGGCAGGTAGGTCCCACATCGGCCACCAAGACCGACTGTTGGAACGGCAAAGGTTACCTTCCCTACAATCAGATGACTCTTCCACGTACGACCTACGGAGCCAACAACAATGTGCGTATCATCCGCTATGCCGAAGTGCTGCTGATGAACTCCGAAGCCAAAGTCAGACTGGGCAAGGATGGAGACGCAGGCTACAACGAAGTGCGCCGGCGTGCAGGCATGAGCACCAAAACCGGTGTTACCCTGAAAGACGTGATGGACGAACGCCGGATGGAGCTTTGCGGCGAATGGTGTGCCCGTTATGTGGACTTGGTGCGTACCGGCGATGCCGCCACCGTACTCGGTCCCAAAGGATGGACAGCAGAAAAGACTTATTGGCCCATACCAGCCAACCAGTTGGACGACCTTCCCGACCTGAAGCTGGAACCCATTGACGGAATTGCCGAATAAATCCGCTCCAATATGGTAAAAAGATTCCTAATCAGTTGTGGAATAGCCTTTGCCGCTCTGACGGCAAAGGCAACCCCTGACGATTCCATCAAAGTGGTGAAGGGGCAAGTCAGTGACTATTATATCACTGTAACCCAAGACCGTATCGTAAAAGGACACGTACTGGACACCAACCGCCAGCCACTCACAGGCGCCACAGTCATGTTCTTCGCAAGTCCCATGCACAATACCACTGCCCACGACGGCAGCTTTGCCATCAAAGGAGCGAAGAACGACGTGCACCTGTATGTCTACTATCCCGGGAAAAAGATAGTGAACAGAATCCTGGCACTGGATGAAACCGATATTGAGGTAGTGATGGAAGAAGAGGTACACAAGGCAACCGCAATCCGCCGTCCCGCCCAGGCGACCCGGTGGTATGACCCACAGGCGCCTCTGTCGCGCACCTTCTGCAATCCGATGAACATCAGTTACAATTTCGAGCCTTTCAACAACAATGTGCGTCCCAACGGTTCGTTCCGTTCCTCTGCCGACCCGATGGCGGTGGAATACAAGGGAGAATACTTTCTGTTCTCCACCAACCAGGGCGGTTTTCACTATTCCAAGAACCTGGTGGATTGGGATTTCGTTCCTGCCGGCTTCCAACGCAAGCCTACGGACGACGACCAGTGCGCACCGGCAGCTATGTAAGCGGTGACACGCTGTTCTATACCGGCTCCACCTACGAAGGCCTTGCCGTGTGGTACAGCACGCATCCCAAAACGGGACGTTTCAAACGTGCCATCGAAAAGAACGTACTTCCTTCATGGGATCCTTGTCTGTTTCTGGACGACGACGGCAGATTGTATCTGTACTATGGCTCCAGCAATGAATATCCCTTGAAAGCGGTAGAACTGGACCGGAATGATTTCTACCCCATCAGCAAGATTCACGATGTCATGATGCTCCGCCCCGAAGAACACGGCTGGGAACGTTTCGGCATGAACAATGACGATGAAGTGACACTCCGCCCATTCACAGAGGGCGCTTACATGACCAAACACAATGGCAAATATTATTTCCAATATGGTGCTCCGGGCACTGAATTCAAAGTCTATGCCGATGGCGTATATGTTTCGGATTCCCCGCTGGGCCCGTTTGTCTACCAGAAGCATAACCCGATGTGCTACAAGCCGGGCGGTTATGTGCAAGGTGCCGGTCATGGAGGCACGTTCTGCGACGTGAAAGGCAATTACTGGCACGTGGCCACCTGCATGCTCTCCCTGAAGTACAAGTTCGAACGCCGCATCGGTCTTTATCCGGTGGCTTTCGACAAGGATGGTGTCATGTATTCGTCCACTGCCTTCGGCGATTATCCCAACTGGGCAGAACCGATGGACGTAAAGAACCCTGCAGAGCGTTTCACGGGATGGATGCTTCTGTCCTACGGCAAACCGGTGGAGGTATCATCTACGGATAGCATCCATGCAGCTTCCAACCTGACGGACGAAAGTATGCGCACCTACTGGGCAGCCCGTTCCGGCAACCCCCGGCGAATGGGCCGGGATAGACCTGGGCAGTACAAAGAATGTACGTGCCGTGCAGTTGAACTTCTACGACCATAAAGCGGTTCAATACAACCGTGCCATGGATATTTATCACCAATACCGTATTTTTGCTTCCGAAGACGGAAAAGAATGGACATTGGTCATAGACAAGAGCGACAGTGACAAGGATTGTCCGCACGACTACATCGAGCTCAACGAGCCGTTGCGTGCCCGTTATCTGAAATACGAGAATGTGCACATGCCTACGGGAAATGTCGCCTTGTCCGGCTTCCGCGTCTTCGGGAACGGTGACGGCGATGCCCCGCAAGCCGTGAAAGGACTGACTGTGAAACGTGACAGGAAAGACCGCCGGAATGCCCTTATCTCCTGGCAACCCGAAGCAAGCGCCTATGGCTACAACATCTACTACGGCACCGCCGAAGGCAAGATGTACAATGCCATCACGGTACTGGGACAGACGGAATATGACTTCCGCGGACTGGATGCGGACACGGACTATTACTTCACTATCGAGGCGCTGAACGAAAACGGCCGCTCGCCATTGTGCAAGATGACAAAAAAATTAAACACAAGAAATAAAGATATGAAAAAACCAATAATGATACATGTGCTGGCTTTGTTCCTGATTTCCACATTGGCGGGCTGTGCATCCTGCTCTTCCGACTTGAAGGAAAACGGGAAAGAGAACGGAAAAGAGGAAAAGCCCAGACACAGAGGAAGTACGTCCCGAATCATTCGCTTCGGATGACGAAATGCTTGATTACATCCAGAAGGTACATTTGAACTACATGTGGGACGGTGCGGAACCGACCTCCGGACTGGCACGCGAACGCATCCACCTGGATGGGGATTATCCCGAAAAGGACCAGAATGTTGTCACCACCGGCGGCAGCGGATTTGGTATAGCCGGACTGCTGGTAGGCATCGAACGCGGCTTCATCCCCAGGGAAGAAGGCGTGAAGCGCCTGACCAAGATTGCCGATTACCTGAAACGCGCCGACCGCTTCCACGGCGTATGGCCCCATTGGTTGTACGGCCCTACCGGCAAGGTGAAACCTTTCGGACAAAAAGATAACGGCGGAGACTTGGTGGAAAGCTGCTTCCTGATGCAAAGCTTGCTTTGCGTACGCCAATACTTCCGCGACGGCAACGAGCAGGAAAAGGCGCTGGTAGAGAAGATTGACCAATTGTGGAAAGAGATGGAGTTCAGCTGGTATCAGAATGGCAAGGATGTCATCTACTGGCACTGGTCTCCCGAATACAACTGGGAAATGAACTTCCCGCTGGAAGGCTACAACGAAGCATTGATTGTGTATGTGCTCGCAGCCTCCTCCCCCCACTTATCCCGTTCCGGCTTCAGCCTACCACAACGGCTGGGCACGCGGCGGCGGCATCAAGTCCGACTCTGCCCCCTACGGCCTGCCTTTGGAATTGAAACACAACGGAGCCGAGAAACTGGGCGGTCCCTTGTTCTGGGCACAATACTCGCACATCGGTCTGGACCCGCGCAACCTGAGCGACCGCTATGCCAACTACTGGAACGTGGTGCGCAACCATGCCCTCTCCAACTACCGCTACTGCGTGGAGAATCCCAAACAATACAAAGGTTACGGCGAGGACTGCTGGGGACTGACCGCCAGCTACTCTACCAAAGGCTATGCAGCCCACTGCCCGGGCGACAACGACCATGGTGTCATCACACCGACAGCAGCCTTGTCCAGTTTTCCCTACACACCGGAGGAATCCATGCGTGCACTGAAGTATTTCTATTCCAAAGGCGACTGGATTTGGGGCAAGTACGGATTCTACGATGCCTTCTCCGAGGGAAGTGACTGGACGGTGCCCCGCTATCTTGCCATCGACCAATGCACCATTGCCCCGATGATTGAGAACTATCGTTCCGGCTTGTTGTGGAAACTCTTCATGAGCTGTCCCGAGGTTCAGGAAGGATTGCAGAAGCTGGGATTTAAGGCTTAGGGATTTACGATTGAAGTTAGTATGCGACATGATGGAGCAGCTAAGCTTAAGTTGAATTTCTATATCACTATTCCCCTCCTCCTTCAGGGGCCGGAGGGGATAATCAAAATTATATCATATGAAGAAATACACATTATTAGCAGCCTTGGCTTTCTCTGCCCTCACCGTGACGGCAACGCCCAAAGAAAACACATCCCAAGGCAATCCGCAGGAGATGGATAAATTCATTACGGAGCTGATGGGCAAAATGACGCTGCACGAGAAAATCGGTCAGCTCAACCTGCCGGTAACGGGAAACATCGTCACCGGACAAGCCAAGAGCAGCGACGTTGCCGGTAAAATCCGCAACGGTGAAGTCGGAGGTCTGTTCAACCTGAAAGGGGTGAAGAACATCCGCGAAGTGCAGAAACTTGCCGTAGAGAACAGCCGCCTGGGCATCCCCTTGCTGTTCGGTATGGACGTGATTCACGGTTACGAAACGGTATTCCCCATCCCCTTGGCACTCTCGTGCAGTTGGGACATGGAGGCTATAGAGAAATCGGCCCGTATCGCCGCCATTGAGTCGAGTGCAGACGGTATCTGCTGGACGTTCAGCCCGATGGTAGACATCTGCCGCGATGCCCGTTGGGGGACGTGTATCAGAAGGCAACGGTGAAGACCCCTTCCTGGGTTCAGCCATTGCACAAGCCATGATTCGCGGTTATCAGGGCAAGGATATGAGTGCCAACAACGAGATAATGGCTTGCGTAAAGCACTTCGCACTGTATGGCGCCGGAGAAGCCGGCCGCGACTACAACACGGTGGATATGAGCCGCAACCGTATGTTCAACGAATACTTCCCTCCCTACAAGGCTGCCGTAGAAGCCGGTGTGGGTAGCGCAATGACCTCCTTCAATGAAATTGACGGAGTACCCGCCACTGCCAACCACTGGCTGCTGACCGACGTACTACGCAACCAATGGGGCTTCGACGGCTTCGTGGTGACAGACTATACAGCCATCTCCGAAATGATAGACCACGGAATCGGCGACCTGCAGGAAGTATCCGCACGTGCCCTGACCGCCGGAACAGACATGGACATGGTAGCCGACGGATTTATCGGCACACTGGAAAAGTCTCTGAAAGAAGGCAAAGTGACCGAAGCCGACATTGACAAAGCCTGCCGACGCATCCTGGAGGCCAAATACAAGCTGGGATTGTTTGCCAATCCGTACAAATACTGTGACGTGAAGCGTGCCGAAAAAGAAGTGTTCACTCCCGAACACCGTTCCATCGCCCGCCAGATTGCCACAGAGACATTCGTACTGCTGAAGAACCAGGACAACCTGCTGCCCTTGCAGCGCAAAGGCAACATCGCCTTGATTGGCCCGCTTGCCAACACCCGCGCCAACATGCCGGGTACTTGGAGTGTGGCAGCCACGGCAGACAGATACAGCACCCTATTGGAAGGTTTCAAGAATGCTGTCGGCTCCAAGGCCAACATTCTCTATGCACAAGGCAGCAACTTGATGTACGATGCCGACTACCAGACACGCGCCACGATGTTCGGCCGTGAACTGCCCCGCGGCAATGACCAAGAACTGCTGGACGAGGCCCTGAAAGTAGCCGCACAAGCCGATGTCATCGTAGCCGCTCTCGGCGAGTCTTCCGAGATGAGTGGTGAGAGCAGCAGCCGTTCCGAACTGGAAATGCCGGACGCACAGCGACACCTGCTGGAAGCATTGCTGAAAACGGGCAAGCCCGTAGTATTGGTATTGTTCTCCGGACGTCCCGTAGTGCTGACTTGGGAGGATAAGCATGTCCCCGCCATCCTGAATGTATGGTTCGGAGGTAGCGAAGCTGCCGATGCCATTGCCGATGTAGTGTTCGGAGACGTTTGCCCCAGCGGTAAGCTGACCACCACCTTCCCGCAGAATGTAGGCCAGTTGCCTATGGCATACAACCACAAGAATACCGGACGTCCTTTGAAAGAAGGCAAATGGTTCGAGAAGTTCCGCAGCAACTACCTGGATGTGAGCAACGACCCACTATATCCCTTCGGCTATGGCTTGAGCTACACCACCTTCCGGTACAGTGACATCACGCTCAGTTCCAAGCAACTGAATGCAGACGGCAAACTGACTGCTTCCGTAACCGTGACCAATACGGGCAACTACGATGCGGATGAAATCGTGCAGCTCTATATCCGCGACCTGGTGGGCAGCATTACCCGCCCCGTGAAAGAGCTGAAAGGCTTCGAGCGCATCCACCTGAAGAAAGGCGAAAGCAAGCAGGTGACCTTCACCATTACCCCCGAATTGCTGAAGTTCTACAACTACGACATACAGTATGTATACGAACCCGGCGAGTTCCACGTAATGATTGGACCCAACAGCCGCGATGTAAAGACTACGAGTTTTGAGTTGAAATAGGTATAGTTTTGCTTTTAGGTAAGAGGGCAGTCCGCAAGAACCGGGCTGCCCTTTTTTAACACCGTCACCAAATCTTTTTTGCATTTTGATTGTTCAGAGGAGAAAACTGAATTAGTTATCCACTAAAAGATGAATGTAATGAAGAAGAACCTAAACCTTCCCAAGAAGAAAACCGGAAGACTAAGAAACCTATTTCTGACGGTGTGCCTGCTGGCAAGTGTCGCCGCATCGGCACAGGAAAAAACAGTAACCGGTACTGTGACCGATGCACTGGGTGATCCGCTAATCGGCGCCACCGTATTGGTACAAGGAACCTCCAACGGCGTGATTACCGACATAGACGGCCGGTACTCCATCCAGGCCACCCCGGAGAACACATTGGATTTTTCATACGTGGGCATGGTAAAGCAAGCCATCAAGGTAGGCAGCCAGTCGATAATCGATGTCCGGATGAAGGACGATTCGCAAATGCTGGCCGAAACCGTGGTCATCGGTTATGGCAGCGCCAAGAAGCGGGACCTGACGGGCTCCATCACCAACATTAAAGGCGACGAAATCGCCAACAAGCCGGTGGTCAACCCCGTATCCGCACTGCAAGGAAAGATTGCCGGCGTGCAGGTGATAAACTCCGGCAAGGCAGGCTCCGACCCGGAAATCCGTGTACGCGGAACAAACTCCATCAACGGCTACAAGCCACTCTATGTGGTGGACGGACTGTTCAACGACAACATCAACTTCCTGAATCCGCAGGACATCGAATCCATGGAGATACTGAAAGACCCGTCGTCGCTCGCCATCTTCGGTGTGCGCGGTGCCAACGGCGTGATTATCATCACCACCAAGAAGGCGAAAGAGGGACAGACACGCGTCAATATCAACGGCTCGTTCGGTTTCAAGTCCATCACCGACAAAATTGCACTGACGGATGCCGAAGGCTTCAAACTGCTGTACAACGAACAGTTGAGGAATGAAGGCAACCCGGAATACAACTTCTCGGACTGGACGGGAAACACCAACTGGCAGGATGAAATCTTCCAGACTGGGTTCATCACCAACAACAACATCAGCATCACGGGTGCCTCGGACAAGAACAGCTTCTATCTCGGTGCGGGCTATGCTTACGAGCAAGGCAACATCAAGCACGAGAAGTACAGCAAAATCACGCTGAACATCAGCAACGACTATAAAGTGACGGACAACCTCAAGGTAGGTTTCCAATTCAACGGGGCACGCATGCTGCCCGCCGACACGAAGAGTGTGGCTACAGCCCTGCGCGCAGCTCCGGTGGCGCATGTATTCAACTCCGAGTACGGCCTCTACACCTCACTGCCCGGATTCCAGAAGGCACAGATGAACAACCCGATGGTGGACGTAGACCTGAAGGCGAATACCACGAAAGCCGAGAACTACCGTGGCTCGGGCAACGTGTACGGGCAATGGGATTTCCTGAAACACTTCCAGTTCAAGGCCATGTTCTCCCTGGACTATGCCTCGAACAGCACACGGACATACACCCCGGTTATCCAGGTATATGACGCAAGCGTCGAGGGAGACATAGCCACGCTGGGCAACGGCAAGACCGGAGTGTCCCAAGCCAAAGAAACGGAAATGAAGGTACAGAGCGACTATCTGCTGACCTACACCAACTCCTGGGGAGACCACAGCGTGACGGCCACAGCCGGTTTCACCACCTACTACAACAAGCTCGAGAATCTGAACGGCGCCCGTACCCAAGGGGTAGGCCTGGTCATTCCGGACAATCCCGACAAATGGTACGTAAGTATCGGCGACGCAGCCACCGCCACCAACGGCAGTACGCAGTGGGAGCGCTCCACCGTGTCCGTGCTGGCACGCGTGCTCTACAACTACAAGGGCAAGTACCTGTTCAACGGCTCCTACCGCCGCGACGGTTCTTCCGCCTTCTCCTACACCGGCAACCAGTGGCAGAACTTCTACTCCGTCGGCCTGGGCTGGCTGATGAGCGAGGAAGCATGGATGAAGGACATCACCTGGCTGGATATGCTGAAACTGAAAGGCTCATGGGGCACACTGGGCAACCAGAACCTGGACCGCGCCTATCCCGCCGAACCGTTGCTGACGAATGCCTACTCCGCCGTGTTCGGCACCCCGTCTGCCATCTATCCGGGCTACCAGCTTGCCTACCTGCCCAACCCCAAACTGCGCTGGGAGAAGGTGGAAGCCTGGGAAGCCGGTGCAGAAGCCAACTTCCTCCGCAACCGCCTGCACTTTGAAGGGGTGTACTACAAGAAGAAAACCAAAGACCTGCTGGCCGAAGTGCCGGGCATCTCGGGCACCGTACCGGGTATCGGAAACCTTGGCTCCATCGAGAATTCGGGCGTAGAGCTTGCCTTGAGCTGGCGCGACCGGATAGGCGACTGGAACTACAACATCGGAATGAACCTTGCCACCATCAAGAACAAGGTACTGAGCCTCGTGCAGGAAGGCTACTCCATCATAGCCGGAGACAAGCAGCAGAGCTACACAATGGCAGGATACCCCATCGGCTACTTCTACGGCTACAAGGTGGAAGGCGTCTACCAGACCCAGGAGGAGATTGAGCACTCTCCCAAGAACACACTGGCAACCGTCACCCCGGGCGACCTGAAATTCCGCGACGTGAACGGTGACGGTGAAATCACCACGGCAGACCGTACGATGATTGGTAATCCTACACCCGATGTCACCTACGGCTTCACGCTCGGCCTGGGCTACAAGAACTGGGAGCTTGCCGTTGACATGATGGGACAAGGCGGCAATCAGATTTACCGTACCTGGGACAACTACAACTGGAGCCAGTTCAACTTTATGGAGCAACGCATGGACCGCTGGCACGGTGAAGGGACCAGCAACACCCAGCCGCTGCTGAACACCAAGCATACCATCAACAATCTGAACTCCGAGTATTACATAGAGGACGGCTCGTTCTTCCGCATCCGTAACGTGTCGCTGGCATACAACTTCGACAAGGCGCTGATTTCGAAGATAGGCATGCAGGCGCTGAAGCTCTACGTGAACATACAGAACCTGAAGACGTGGAAGCACAACACCGGATATACCCCGGAACTGGGCGGAAGCGCCATCGCCTTCGGGGTGGACGACGGCAGTTATCCGATGCCGGCGATTTATACGTTCGGATTTAATCTGACGTTCTAAAAGCCTCTCCCCTAAAAAAGAGTAACTTCAAACCTCCCCCGACTCCTTCAAAGGGAACGGGGAATGAAAAATATAAATTTATGAAACTGATAAAATACATATTTACATTGCTGGTGGGTGCAACAGCCCTCTCACTGACATCCTGCAACGACTTCCTGGACCGCGATCCGCTGGGGCAGTTCACGGAAGATGACTCTCCCAACGCCCTTGTAGGCGGGAAGATATTCAACGTCTACTACCTGATGCGCTCGTACGACATCACTGCCGGTATTCCTGCTTTTATGGTGCACATGGTGCGCAGCGAGGACTCCGAGAAAGGCAGTGACGCCGGCGACGGCAGCAACGAGGCCGCCATGTGGGACGACTTCGAATACACTGCCTCCAACGGGCCGCTCAGCGCCTATTGGGGACAGAACTACAAAATCATCTACCAGTGCAACGAAATCCTGGACGACATTGAGAAGAGCGGACACAAGGACGACACCGAAGCCATCCGCAACCGCGGCGAAGCGCTCTTCTTCCGTGCCTGGTGCTACTTCAACCTGGTACGCGCCTTTGGCGAAGTGCCGCTGGTCACCATCAAGGTAGTGGAAGCCTCCGATGCCAACGTGCCCAAGACCACGGCGGAAAGATATATGAACAGATTGACAAAGACCTGACCGAAGCCGAAGAATGCCTGCCCCTGCGGTGGGACAGCGACTACACGGGACGGCTGACCTGGGGCGCCGCACGCTCCCTGCACGCACGCACCTATATGATGCGAAACGATTGGGACAATATGTACACAGCCTCCACCGAAGTGATAAAATCGGGCATCTACAACCTGAATACACCGGTCGACAAAGTCTTCACCGTAGAAGGGGAGAATTGCGGTGAGAGCATCTTCGAACTGCAATGCGAAGCCACCGATGCCATGAAAGAGGACGCCAGCATCGGCAGCCAGTTCTGCCAGGTGCAAGGGGTGCGCGGAGCCGGCGAGTGGGACCTGGGATGGGGCTGGCACATGGCCACCAAACTGATGGGAGAAGCTTTTGAACCGGGCGACCCGCGCCGGAACGCCACATTGCTCTACTTCCGCCGCAGCACGGACGAGCCCATCACACCGGAGAATACCAACCAGCCTTATGGCGAGTCACCCGTATCCACCGCCATGGGTGCCTACTTCAACAAGAAGGCCTACACGGACCCGACACTGCGCCGCAAGTACACCCGCATGGGTTTCTGGGTAAACATCCCGCCTCATCCGCTACCCGGACGTGCTGCCGATGGCTGCCGAAGCCGCCAACGAGAAAGGCTGACGGGCGAAGCCGCCGG
>ENA-OQBW01000024-OQBW01000024.1-human-gut-metagenome-genome-assembly--contig:-NODE-24-length-18407-cov-0.737418_pt1 | contig 18407 bp, 22 predicted proteins | sample MGYA00242752_ERZ504565 | MGnify/ENA primary metagenome ERZ504565 (study PRJEB26092, sample SAMD00036268) | human gut metagenome | host: Homo sapiens | study: EMG produced TPA metagenomics assembly of... | reverse complement strand
TTCAAGTTGGTACCGCCCGCTTCAATTTGGAGATCCAATGAACTGGTGGGCTTCAAGGGATAGACATAGCCATACACATGGCTTTTGGCGATATCTTTCTCCTGGATATGGGCATCCAGATAGATGCCCTTCACATCGTGGTGCCATTCTCCGTGTATGTTGGCATCCCCCAGCAAGCCTTCGTTCAATCCGAGGTTGCGGATAAACAAATCGGTGCTCATGACGGGTTTTTCCAGTACTCCGCTGGCGAAAGCCGGACCGGTGGCTTCTCCTTTGAAATTGACTCCGAGGTCTGCAATGTCGAACACATAACCGATGTTGATTTCCTTCAAATCCAGACGTACTGTATCTTCGGGATGTGGTGAAACGATGCCATTGATACGCAAGTGCCGGTCTTTATGGCTGAAGTAGAAATCATTGACATACACTTTGCCGGAGTCGAGTACTACCTGGGAAGGATGTATATCCCACAGTGTATCGTTCAGTATCACGTTGGTGGGCTGGACATCAATGACGGTTTTTAAGGGGGGAAGTTTCCTCTTGTTTTCATTCGCTTCTTTCTGTTCACGGATGAAGTGGGCGACGGCGGCGAGTTTCCCGCTGTAGGTTACAGTGCTGCTGTTACCCCAGTTCAGCGTGGTCTGTATGCTGTTGTTCTGGGCTTGCGCTTCTAAAGCTATATTGACAGCGCCGCTTGATTTACGGTTGCTGAAGCGTAGGCGTGTATGAAACTGGTCACCGGGATTCTCGCAAAGGAACATTCCGGATTCGATGAATTTGTTTTCATAGCGGAGACGAGGAAAATAGCCTTCTACACGGAGCCGCTGTGCCTTGTCATTGAAGTATCCTTTAATGGTGGAATGGGTATATACTTTTACCGGAATCTGAAAGACGGTGGAGAGCAGTTCCGTATTGTAAATGTGCATGTCGAAATGGAAATTGTTCTCCGTCTCTATGGGTTTCTTGTCTGGCAGAATCAGGGCGGGGATATAACGCCGCATGATATTCAGTACACTGGCAGGCAGGGTACGATAAGAATAGTCGCCTTCTATGCGACCTTGGAGAAAGTTGGATTGGATGGTCAGCCGTTTCTGGTCTTCGCTTTCTCTGATGGCGGATATCTTCAGATTGTCCAGGAAGTATTGTGTTTCCGGAGCTGCGAACAGTAAGCTGTCAACGTTGATTTCACCGTTCATCTCGTCAATGGAACCGCCGGTGAAGTCAGCCTTGACTTTGACTGATATTTCCGTATCTTCATAGTTGGGTGTCAGATGTAGGGCATGAGGACGAAATTTGTCGATGCTTGCCTGAAAGTTGAAAGTCGGTACCCGACTGGCGGTATTGATGGTACCGTTCAAAATAACAGAACCATTGGTGTCATCCAAGGCGACTTTTCCCGTGAAGCCTCCCTGCTTGTATTCTCCATCCAGAGTGATATTTTCGTAATTGTAGTCGCTGTAATCAATGGAGGCAACCAACCCTTTCAGCAGTACGGACGGATATTGCTTTTCATAATGGCTGCTGTTGACATCCAGATTGAAAGTTACTTTACCCAGTTTCTTGTTGCCCAGCATCTTGCCTAGCTCAAACTCTTTGGTTTTCACTGCACCGGAATAGGCAAAATAACCTTTATCTTTGTTAGAACTTAGTTTTACGTCAGTTTGGATGGTTCCGATGTCGGTGCGTACTTGTCCGTAAGTTACGAGGTCTGTGAAGTAGCCCGATACTTCTCCACGGAAGGAAACCGTTCCTAAGTGTTGCAGGACGGGAGGTACTCCATTATAGTTCTTGCTGAAATTCCGGACAAAGAAGGCAATTCCTTCCGGGTCTGCGTACAAATTGGACAAATTGCCGAATATATAAGCATTTTCCGGATGGGAAAGGTCTTGTAGTGATACGTCTCCCCTCAGATAAAAATGATTTCCGACAGAGACGGAAAGGTGCGGGCAATTCAGTTGATTGACAGTGCCGTCCGTCTGTACCTCTACTTGCAATTTTTCCTTAAAAGAACCAAAAGCCGGAACAAAAGCCGATAAATCCTGCAAGGCGATTTGAGAGGGCAGCAAATGGAATGAGAAACGGACATCTTGGGCAAGATTGTCAAACGCCCCCCAGGCTGTCATAATCCATGTGTATAGTATCCATTGCCAAAGAGGTGTTGGGGAGGTCGATGGCGAAATTTTCGATTTTCATCCGTTGGTCATTACCGATAACCTTTAGGCTTAGTTTCTTCAATTCAAATCCGGAATGTTCTTCTTCGATGCTCAGACGCTTGATGGCAGCATTGATAGAATCATTTTGCAATGCTTTTAGGGAGATGTTTGCAATAATGTTACGCAAGCGGAGATGCTGTGGATTGAACTTTCCCGGAGTCTCTTTCTCGGACAGCACATCATATGAAACCTTTCCGCGGCGTATCAGTAAGGAATTGATACGGAGATCCAGGTTGTTTTTCTTTTGAACCGTATCTTTGGATGCGAATGCGTCGAGTACAAACTGAAAATTAGGTTTATCCTTGGGAGTCTGCTTGTTCAGATTGATGTTAAAGCCGAACAATTGTATGTTACTGATGGATATTTTGCCGCTGAATAGGGGGAGAATATCGAATTTGGCAGAAAGACGGGTCACCTTCAGCATTTCCTTGCCAGACTGGTCGTCCAGGAGCAGGTCGTCGATGATGATGCGGTTCAGCAATCCTATGTTTATTCGCCCAATGGAAATCTTGCTGTCCAGTATGGAAGCCAGTTCATTGGCAACAAATACAGACATTTGTCGCTGAACGGATGGAATGTTCAGCAACAATATGGTACCGATATACAATCCCAATACAATACCGAGTACCCAGCGTACTGTTTTTTTTTAGCTTTCTGATAGGCGGTTAATTTTTATAATCAGCCAACAAAAATATGAAATAATACGTTATGAATCGTACTTTTATCACTACTTTTGCAGCGTTTAAACGTAAATAAACATTATGAGTACAATAATCTTGGGAATAGAATCTTCTTGTGATGACACTTCTGCAGCTGTCATCAAAGATGGTTATCTGCTTTCGAATGTGGTGGCCAGCCAAGCTGTGCATGAAGCGTACGGTGGGGTAGTGCCTGAACTGGCTTCCCGCGCGCACCAACAAAATATAGTTCCGGTAGTGCATGAGGCATTGAAACGCGCCGGAGTAACTAAAGAGGAATTGAGTGCTGTGGCCTTTTACGCGTGGACCGGGATTGATGGGGTTCGTTGTTGGTGGGGGTATCTTTCGCCAAAGGATTCGCCCGTTCATTAGGCATTCCCATGATTGATGTTAATCATTTGACTGGCCATGTTTTAGCTCATTTCATTAAAGCAGAAGGTGAAGATAATGTGCAGCCGGAATTTCCTTTCCTCTGCTTGCTGGTTTCCGGTGGAAACTCACAGATTATCTTGGTGAAAGCCTATAACGATATGGAAATTTTGGGGCAGACCATTGATGATGCCGCCGGTGAAGCCATTGACAAATGCTCGAAGGTAATGGGATTGGGATATCCGGGTGGTCCGATTATTGACAAGCTGGCTCGGCAAGGTAATCCTAAAGCCTTCTCGTTTAGCAAACCGAATATTCCAGGGTTGGATTATAGTTTCAGCGGACTTAAGACCTCGTTTCTTTACTCTCTGCGCGACTGGATGAAGGACGACCCCGATTTCATCGAACATCACAAGACGGATTTGGCGGCATCACTGGAAGCTACCGTTGTAGATATCTTGATGGATAAGTTGCGCAAAGCTGCCAAACAATATAAAATAAAGGAAGTGGCTGTTGCAGGAGGCGTTTCTGCCAATAATGGATTGCGTAATGCTTTCCGTGAGCATGCCGGGAAGTATGGTTGGAAAATATTTATTCCGAAGTTCAGCTACACGACGGATAACGCTGCCATGATTGCCATTACCGGATACTTCAAGTATATGGATAAGGATTTTTGTCCGATGGAAGCACCTGCTTATTCACGCGTAACTTTAGGATAATATATAATAAGGTATGAAGTTGGAAGAAAAGGTAGGAGAGCTGCTGAAAGCAAAGAAATTGTCCCTTTCCACCGCAGAAAGTTGTACGGGTGGAGGGATTGCCGCTCTGATTACTTCCGTTCCCGGCAGTTCGGAATACTTTAGTGGTAGTATAGTGGCGTATTCCAATGAAATAAAGATGTCTTTGCTGCATGTATCTGCCGAAACTTTGGAAAAACATGGAGCAGTAAGCCGCGAAACTGTTACAGAAATGGTGAAAGGTGCGATGAAAACGCTGAAAACAGATTGTGCAGTGGCTACTTCCGGTATTGCAGGTCCTGGAGGTGGGACTCCGGAAAAACCGGTGGGTACGGTGTGGATAGCTGTTGCCTATAAAAAATGAAATCGTTGCCATGAAGCAGGAGGGAGACGAGGGAAGAAAGGGAAATGTGGAAAAAGCAATTCAAAATGCCCTTTTGTTGCTTTGTGAGAAGCTGAAATGAGGAAAAAAATGCTATCATACAGTGAATTATTTTAAGAAAAACTTGTTTGGTAACGATAAAAGTGCTTACTTTGCGCTCTGTTTGAAATAGGCAAAAAAGAAAACTATAAAATTAAGATAGAAATGTCAAAGATTTGTCAAATTACCGGAAAGAAGGCCATGATTGGCAACAATGTTTCACACTCAAAGAGAAGAACAAAGAGAACCTTTGATTTGAACTTGTTTAACAAGAAGTTCTACTATGTAGAGCAGGATTGCTGGATCAGCCTTAGCATTTGCGCTAATGGTTTGCGCATTATTAATAAGAAAGGACTGGACGCTGCTTTGAAAGATGCGGTAGCTAAAGGTTATTGTGATTGGAAAAGCATTAAAGTTATTGGCTAAAGTAGAGGAGAATACTGATTATGGCAAAGAAAGCAAAAGGTAACAGAGTACAGGTGATTCTGGAAATGCACAGAACACAAGGATAGCGGTATGCCGGGTACTTCTCGTTATATTACGACGAAGAAACAGAAAAGAATACCACAGAGAGATTGGAGTTGAAGAAATACAACCCGATTCTGAAGAGAGTGACAGTACATAAAGAAATTAAATAATAAATCTATAACTTATGGCAAAGAAAGCGGTAGCAACCTTGCACGAAGGAAGCAAAGAAGGACGTTCTTATACAAAGGTTATCAAAATGGTGAAGTCTCCTAAGACTGGTGCTTACATCTTTGATGAACAGATGGTCCGTAATGAAGATGTTCAGAACTTCTTTAAGAAATAAGATAAATACAGTGGCTGTAAAGCGCTGATGACTTATAAAGATCCCCTTGTCGGTATTTCCGGTAAGGGGATTTCTTTTTAAAAAGAGGACGAAGTTTTTTAATATTCGTCAGTTTTTGTTATATCTTTTGCTGAAAATGCGAAGATAGGCTGCACCTCGGCATAAAAAATGAACGGGTTCATTTTATTCTGCATCCGGTTTGCACTATCTTTGCAGGGAATGCGAAAACAGGTTGCATAAAAATAATTAGTGTATGGGATTTTTTAGTTTTTTCTCCAAGGAAAAAAAGGAAACATTAGATAAAGGATTATCTAAGACCAAAGAAAGTGTGTTTGGCAAGATTGCGCGTGCCGTGGCAGGAAAGTCAAAAGTTGATGATGAAGTATTGGATAATCTGGAAGAGGTGTTGATAACTTCGGATGTGGGCGTGGAAACGACACTGAAAATTATTGAACGTATCGAAAAGCGTGCAGCAGCCGACAAATATATGAATGCCACTGAGCTGAATCATATTTTGCGTGATGAAATCGCAGCGTTGCTTACAGAGAATAATTCGGAGGATGTGGATGACTTTGAAGCGCCGATTGCGAAGAAACCATACGTCATTATGGTAGTGGGTGTCAATGGTGTAGGGAAGACTACTACGATTGGTAAACTGGCTTATCAGTTCAAGAAAGCCGGAAAGTCTGTTTATCTGGGTGCTGCCGATACTTTCCGTGCTGCTGCTGTGGAGCAGTTGGTGATATGGGGTGAACGGGTAGGTGTGCCTGTTGTAAAGCAGAAAATGGGTGCTGACCCGGCTTCTGTCGCTTTTGACACACTGAGTTCCGCAACTGCCAATAATGCCGATGTGGTAATTATAGATACGGCAGGACGCTTCATAATAAAGTCGGTTTGATGAATGAACTGACGAAAATCAAGAATGTGATGAAGAAGGTTGTTCCTGATGCTCCGAATGAGGTGTTGCTTGTGTTGGATGGCTCAACCGGACAGAATGCATTCGAACAAGCCAAGCAGTTCACTCTGGCAACGGAGGTTACGGCAATGGCTGTTACAAAGTTGGACGGAACAGCCAAGGGTGGCGTAGTCATCGGCATTTCAGACCAGTTTAAAATTCCGGTTAAATATATTGGATTGGGTGAAGGAATGGAAGATTTGCAGGTGTTCCGTAAAAAGGAATTTGTTGATTCACTGTTCGGGGAGAATGCATGAAACGGAAGACTATAGATATCATCACTTTAGGATGTTCTAAAAACCTGGTGGATTCGGAACATTTGATGCGTCAGTTGGAGGAAGTGGGATTCCATGTGACACATGATGCGGAAAGACCGAAGGGACAGATTGCCGTAATCAATACTTGCGGTTTCATCGGTGACGCCAAGGAGGAATCCATTAATTATGATTCTGGAATTTGCGCAGGCCAAGGAGGAAGGAAACTTGGAGAAGCTTTATGTAATGGGTTGCCTTTCGGAACGTTATCTGAAGGAATTGGCCGTTGAAATTCCCCAGGTGGATAAATTCTATGGTAAATTCAATTGGAGAGAGTTGCTGCAGGATTTGGGAAAGGCCTATCATGACGAGCTGCACATAGAGCGCACATTGACCACTCCCAAGCATTATGCCTATTGAAGATATCCGAAGGGTGTGACCGTAAATGTTCTTATTGCGCTATTCCCATCATTACGGGACGGCATGTGTCGCGCCCGATGGAGGAGATACTTGACGAGGTGAAGTATCTGGTTGCACGGGGTGTAAAGGAATTCCAGGTTATAGCCCAGGAGTTGACCTATTACGGAGTAGATTTATATAAGAAGCAAATGTTGCCCGAGCTTGTTGAGCGGATTTCGGATATTCCCGGAGTGGAGTGGATACGCTTGCATTATGCCTATCCGGCACATTTTCCGGCTGATTTATTCCGTGTGATGCGCGAGCGTGACAATGTATGCAAATATATGGATATTGCCCTGCAACATATCAGCGACAATATGCTGCAAAAGATGCGCCGCCATGTGACGAAGGATGAGACGTATAAGCTGATAGAACAATTCCGTGAGGAGGTTCCCGGTATCCATCTCCGTACTACACTGATGGTGGGGCATCCAGGAGAAACTGAAGCCGATTTTGAGGAGCTGAAAGAGTTTGTCCGTAAAGTGCGTTTCGATAGAATGGGGGCTTTTGCGTATTCGGAAGAAGAAGGGACGTATGCCGCTGCTGAATATGAGGATTCTATTCCCCAGGAAGTGAAACAAGCGCGCTTGGATGAGTTAATGTCTATTCAACAAGGCATTTCAGGGGAGTTGAGTGCGGAGAAAGTAGGCAGGCAGATGAAAGTAATCATTGACCGGCTGGAAGGCGAATATTATATTGGACGTACAGAATTTGATTCTCCCGAAGTGGATCCTGAGGTTTTGATTGAGCGTGGAGACAGGGCGTTGCATATAGGTAACTTTTACCACGTAGAGATAGTAAATTCCGATGATTTCGACCTTTTTTGGACGAATAATTTAAAGATTTTTCCTTATCTTCTTGCATATGTGAAGAAGATTTGCTAATATAGCACCGTAGTTCAATTTAAAGGCTTACATTTTGAATAACAAAGAGTTTACTTCTGAATTGTCGCGGAGGTTAGGGTACACATTGAAAGATACTTCTGAGCTGGTTGCTTCATTGCTGGCAGATATGACACGGCAGTTGGAGGAGGGGAATATTATCTCTATACAAGGGTTCGGTACATTCGAAGTGAAAAAGAAGGCAGAGCGTATATCTGTGAATCCGACTACAAAGCAACGTATGCTGGTGCCTCCCAAATTGGTATTGACCTATAAGCCGAGTACATTGTTAAAGGATAAGTTTAAGTAACCGGCTTTTAAAAAATCTCCCGTATTATGAACGAGAAACTGAACATACAAGACCTGATTGACACGCTGGCTGAAAGGCATGGCATGAGCAAGAAGAATGCGGATAGTTTTGTGAAAGAATTCTTCCAGCTGATTGAGGAGTCTTTGGAGAAGGACAAGTATGTGAAGATACGAGGTTTGGGGACTTTCAAGCTGATAGATGTCGGGAGTCGTGAAAGCGTTAATGTGAATACGGGGGAAAGGTTTGAGATACAAGGGCATACAAAAGTGTCGTTTACACCGGAACCGGCTTTGAAAGATATTATCAATAGACCATTTTCGCATTTTGAAACTGTAGTTTTGAATGACGCTACGGTGCTTGAGGACACCCTGCAGGAAAATGACAGTGAAGATGATGAAGATACTGAAATCAAAACTCCGGAACAAGAGGTGGAGGAGAAGGTTGCCTTAGTGGAAGAAGCCACGATAGAAGAACCTTTGGTGGAAACTGTAGTCGAAGAGCCGTTAGTTGAGCCCGAACCGGAAGTTGAAGAGGAGAAACCGGAAAAAACTGAACCTGAAGCAATGCCTGAAAATATAGTTGCTGTTGAACCGGAACCGTCTGAGCCAGTGATAAAAGATACGGCAGATTCTTCGACTATGAAATATTTTATAGGCATCGTTGTATTTGTAGTGTTGTTGTGTGGTGGTGCCGTAGCTTTCATGTATTATCCGGACTTGCTTGACAAACTTACTGCAAAGCCTCTTGTAGAAGAGGTTGCAGACTCGGATGTGAAGGAATCTGTTACTGAAAAGGTGGATGTCCCTGCCAGTCAAGACAATATTGCCTTGACAGACAGCATTGTTTCAAAAAGATGTTGTAGTTCCTGCCCGGACAGATACTGTGGCAGAAACTGTTGCTACAACAACTCCTGCGCTTACAACAACTCCAAAGGAAAATGTACAGGCACAGTCTCCCGCTCCTAAAAAAGAGCAGAAAAAGACAGTTGCACCGTTTGAACCGGATTCTGTGGGGTATACGATTGTGGGAACAGAAACCACTTATACCATCAAGGAAGGGGAAACGCTGACTAGGGTAGCGCTTCGTTTTTATGGGACAAAAGCTCTTTGGCCTTATATCGTGAAGCATAATCCCGGCGTAATCAAGAATCCGGATAATGTACCTTATGGTACCACTATCAAGATACCGAAATTAGCCAAGAAGCAGTAAAAAAATTACTGCTTCTTTTTTGTTAAATACTAAACTCTATGAAAGTAGTTTAATCTAAAAGGTTTCGCATAGTTTTTTAATAAAAATTAGTTGGTATGGTTAATTTATTCCCGTACTTTTGGGAGCGAAAAAAATAATTGCCGGTTCAAAACCGGATAAATGAAGAAATTAAACATTAAAAAATAGATTGATTTATGGCTGAAACAATTGACATCCGCGAACTGAATGAGCGGATTGAAAGACAAAGTGCTTTCGTTACCAATCTTACCACAGGTATGGACCAGGTCATTGTAGGACAAAAGCATCTGGTAGAGTCGTTGTTAATTGGTTTGTTGTCCGATGGACATGTGTTGTTGGAAGGTGTGCCCGGTTTGGCAAAGACTTTAGCTATCAAGACGCTTGCTTCGTTGATTGATGCGCAATACAGCCGCATTCAGTTTACGCCTGACTTGTTGCCTGCCGACGTAATAGGTACAATGGTTTACAGCCAGAAGGATGAAACGTTCCAAGTAAAAAAAGGTCCGGTCTTCGCAAACTTTGTTTTGGCCGATGAAATCAACCGTGCTCCGGCCAAAGTACAGAGTGCTTTGCTGGAAGCCATGCAGGAACGTCAAGTTACTATCGGCAATGAAACTTTCGGGTTGCCCAAACCATTCCTGGTGCTTGCCACACAGAATCCTATCGAGCAGGAAGGTACTTATCCGCTGCCCGAAGCGCAAGTGGACCGTTTCATGCTGAAAGTCGTAATAGACTATCCGAAGCTGGAAGAGGAGAAACTGATTATCCGTCAGAATATCAATGGTGATAAATTTGAAGTGAAGCCCATTTTGAAGGCAGACGAAATTATTGAGCTCGTAAAGTGGTTCGCCAGGTGTATCTGGATGAGAAAATAGAAAAATATATTGTTGATATTGTATTTGCTACCCGTTATCCGGAAAAATATGATTTAAAAGAACTGAAAGACATGATTGGTTTCGGCGGTTCGCCCCGTGCTTCCATCAACTTGGCCTTGGCTGCCCGTAGCTACGCGTTCATCAAGCGTCGCGGTTATGTCATTCCGGAGGATGTGCGCGCTGTGGCACACGACGTACTTCGCCACCGTATCGGCTTGACTTACGAGGCGGAAGCCAGCAATATGACATCTGATGAAATCGTCAGCAAGATACTGAACAAGGTTGAAGTGCCCTAACGCATAATAGAGGTTTTCGTAAACTTGAGGTTTACAATCCTATACCTGAGGTTTAGCGTCGTAAACCTTAGGGTTGAGTACCGAAAACCTCACCCCTTTTCATAGGGAAGTTTCTGTTATAAACTAAATTGCGCTTGTGTGCTTAAATGAGATTATTAAAATAAATCAATGGAAACAACAGAACTTTTGAAGAAAGTCCGTCAGATTGAGATAAAGACGCGCGGATTGTCCAACAATATCTTTGCCGGGCAGTATCACTCTGCCTTCAAGGGTAGAGGTATGGCATTCTCCGAGGTGCGCGAGTATCAGTTTGGCGACGACATACGCGACATTGACTGGAATGTGACTGCCCGCTTCAACAAGCCTTACGTCAAGGTATTTGAGGAGGAGCGCGAATTGACAGTGATGTTGTTGGTAGATGTTTCCGGTAGTTTGGAATTTGGTACGGTAAAGCAGATGAAGAAAGATATGGTGACGGAAATTGCCGCCACATTGGCATTCTCTGCCATTCAGAATAATGACAAGATTGGTGTCATTTTCTTTTCGGATCCGGATTGAGAAGTTTATTCCGCCCAAGAAGGGACGTAAACATATACTTTACATTATCCGCGAATTGATAGACTTTCATGCGGAGAGCCGGAGGACAAACATCCGTTTGGGATTGGAATATCTGACGAATGTGATGAAACGCCGTTGCACGGCATTTGTCTTGTCCGACTTCATCGACCAGGAAAGTTTCAAGAACGCCATGACCATTGCCAATCGTAAGCATGATCTGGTTGCCGTTCAGGTGTACGACCGTCGTGTGGAAGAATTGCCACCCGTGGGACTGATGAAGATTAGGGATGCCGAGACGGGACATGAGCAGTGGATTGACACCTCCTCGCGTGCCGTGCGCCGTGCCCATCATGATTGGTGGGTGAACAAGCAGGCGGAATTGAATGAAACGTTTACCAAGAGTAATGTCGACAATGTGTCGGTACGTACCGACCAGGATTATGTCAAGGCATTGATGAATTTGTTTGCGAAACGAAATTAATCGGAAAATGAAAAGATATTTATTTCTGATAGCGTTATTGATAGCATGGTCAGGAAGGGTAGTAGCCCAGTCGGTAACGGTAGATGCTACGATTGACTCTTTGCAGATTCTTATTGGAGAGCAGGCAAAGATAAAGCTTCAAGTATCTCTGGATGCCGATAAGCGTGCCATATTCCCGGTATATACCGATACGCTGGTGAATGGGGTTGAAATTATTGATGTGGCCAAGCCTGATACGCAACTGCTGAATGATGGCCGGCGTGCATTGATAACTCAAGAGTATACAGTTACCTCTTTCGACTCGGCTCTTTATTATCTGCCGCCTATGGAAGTGACAGTGGATAATGAGAAGTATCGCTCCAAAGCGTTGGCCTTGAAAGTATATTCGGTGAATGTCCCGTTAGACCCGGAGAATCCGGAACAGTTCTTCGGTCCCAAAACAGTGATGCAAGCGCCTTTTGCCTGGGAAGACTGGTATGGTCTTATGGCTTGTGGTGCGCTGATTATCCCGATAGGGATATTACTTGTCTATCTGATAATGCGCTTCTTCGACAATAAGCCTATTATCCGTAAGGTGAAGGTAGAACCTAAGCTGCCTCCCCATCAGTTGGCTATGCAGGAGATAGAACGTATCAAGAATGAGAAGGTATGGCAGAAAGGGGAACCGAAGGAATATTATACGGAATTGACCGATACTCTTCGTACATATATAAAAGACCGTTTTTGGTTTCAATGCTTTGGAAATGACTTCTACGGAAATCATAGATAAGTTGCTGGAAATGAAAGATAAGGAAGCAATATCGGATTTGCGTGAATTGTTCCAGACTGCTGATTTGGTGAAATTTGCCAAGCATAATCCATTGATGAACGAAAATGACGCTAACCTGATTAATGCCATTGACTTTATTAATGAAACCAAGGAGAAAGAAGAGGAGAATGCCAAGCCGCAGCCTACGGAGATTACCATTATCGAGAAACGTTCTTTGCGTACCAAGATTTTGCTGGGAACGGGTATTGTAGTGTTGGCTGTAGCCCTTGTCAGTTCATTGATATATATCGGATTGGAGTTGTATAATTATTTTGCTTAATACAGGAAAAGTGACTTCAATCGGATATACATGAGTGAAAAGTGAGGGATGTTTGGAGCGAAGCTGAATTGTAAATCGTTAAATCGTACATAAATATGGTTTTTGCCAATATTGAATATTTATTTTTTGCTGCTGTTGCTTATACCTTATATAGTATGGTATATTATGAAGCGGAAGAATAGTGAAGCTACGCTTCAGATTTCGGATGCCCGTGTGTATGCCCATACCCCTAAAAGCTATAAGAACTATTTGTTGCATATACCGTTTGTATTGCGGATAATTGCCTTGATACTGATTATTCTTGTTTTGGCACGTCCGCAAACCACCGATAGCTGGCAGAACAGTGAGATTGAGGGTATTGATATCATGCTTGCTATGGACGTTTCTACCAGTATGCTGGCCGAAGACCTGAAACCTAACCGGTTGGAAGCGGCGAAGGATGTGGCGGCAGAGTTTATTAACGGACGTCCGAATGACAATATAGGTATAACTTTGTTTGCTGGAGAAAGCTTTACGCAATGTCCGTTGACAGTAGACCATGCCGTATTGTTGAACTTGCTTAAAGATATGAAGTGCGGGCTGATTGAAGACGGAACGGCAATCGGTATGGGTATTGCCAATGCCGTTACCCGTTTGAAGGATAGCAAGGCAAAGTCGAAAGTCATTATTCTGCTGACGGACGGTGTCAATAATAAAGGTGATATTTCTCCTTTGACGGCTGCTGAAATAGCCAAGAGTTTTGGCATTCGCGTTTATACTATTGGGGTAGGAACCAATGGTATGGCTCCTTATCCTTATCCGGTAGGTGGAACAGTGCAATATGTCAATATGCCCGTCGAAATTGATGAAAAGACTTTGACACAGATTGCCGGAACAACGGAAGGTAACTATTTCCGTGCCACCAGCAACTCGAAGTTGAAGGAAGTGTACGAAGAGATAGACAAGCTGGAGAAAACAAAATTGAATGTAAAAGAATACAGCAAGCGCCAGGAAGAGTACCGCTGGTTTGCGTTGGCTGCTTTCTTGTGCGTATTACTGGAGGTACTGTTACGCAACTCTATATTGAAGAAGATACCGTAAAAACGGAGAATGTCTTTTAGTGTATCAGTCATTGCGTAGCCAAATTGTAAATTGTAAATTGCTAAATTGTAAATAAAAAGATGTTTCGATTTGAAGAACCTGCATATTTGTACTTGTTGCTGCTGCTGCCTTTATTGGCGGCCTTCTACTTGTACTCCAATTATCGGAGGAGGAAAGCCATTCGTAAATTTGGTGACCCTATACTGATGGCACAGCTAATGCCGGATGTTTCCAAATACCGTCCGGATGTGAAGTTTTGGTTGGTTTTTGCGGCTATTGGGTTGTTCACGGTACTGCTGGCACGTCCGCAGTTTGGTTCCAAACTGGAGACGGTAAAACGCCAGGGAGTGGAAGTGATGATTGCGTTGGATATATCCAATTCCATGCTGGCACAAGACGTACAGCCAAGCCGCTTGCAGAAGGCAAAACGGCTGGTGGCGCAGTTGGTAGATAAGATGCAGAATGACAAGGTCGGTATGATTGTTTTTGCAGGTGACGCATTTACCCAGTTGCCTATTACGAGTGATTATATTTCTGCCAAGATGTTTTTGGAGTCCATCGATCCTTCGCTGATTTCCAAGCAAGGTACGGCAATTGGAGCTGCAATAAATCTGGCTGCCCGGAGTTTTACACCTCAAGAAGGAGTGGGACGTACTGTTATTGTCATCACCGACGGTGAAAACCATGAAGGTGGTGCCGTAGAAGCTGCTAAGGCTGCTGCAGAGAAAGGTATTCAGGTCAATGTATTAGGGGTAGGTATGCCTGAGGGTGCCCCCATTCCAATAGAGGGTACTAATGATTATCGTCGTGACCGTGAAGGTAATGTAATCGTTACTCGCTTGAATGAGCAGATGTGTCAGGAAATTGCTCAGGCAGGAAATGGTATTTATGTGCGCGTAGACAATACCAACGGTGCACAGAAAGCGATTAGTCAGGAAATCAACAAGATGGCAAAGGCAGATGTGGAAACACAGGTGTACACGGAATTCAATGAACAGTTTCAGGCAGTGGCATGGATTATTCTGCTGTTGTTACTGGCTGAGATGTTGATATTGGAGCGCAAGAATCCTCTGTTCCGCAACATTCATTTATTCTCTAATAAGAAATGATGCGTATGTTACAGAAAAAGTATATTGGAATAGTTTTGCTGCTGTTAGTGGCAGTTTCAGCTTCTGCACAGAAGGCGGAACGCGATTATATCCGTAAGGGAAACCGTTTTTTTTAAGGATAGCGTATATGTGGATGCAGAAGTGAACTATCGGAAGGCTTTGGAGGTAAACCCGAAGTCAACGGTTCCATGTTCAACCTGGGAAATACATTGACCCAGCAGAACAAGCTGCAGGAAGCGATGGAGCAATATGTGGGAGCTACCAAGATAGAAAAGGACAAATCGAACTTAGCACAGATTTATCATAATATGGGAGTCATCTTTCATTCTCAGAAGGATTATGCAAAGGCGGTAGAAGCTATAAGGAGTCGTTACGCAATAATCCGAAAGATGATGAAACGCGCTATAACCTTGCTTTGGCACAGAAACAATTGCAAGACCAGCAGCAGAACCAGGATCAGAATCAAGATCAGGATAAACAGGACCAACAGAAGGAGCAGGATAAACAGCAGGATCAGCAGAAAGACCAGCAACAGAATCAAGACCAGCAACAACAACAACCTTCTCAGCCGGAAAAGAAAGATAATGAGATGTCTAAGGAAAATGCCGAACAGCTGTTGAACTCTGTCATGCAAGACGAGAAGGATGTGCAGGATAAAGTGAAAAAGCAGCAGGTACTTCAAGGAGGTCGTCTAGGAAAAAGATTGGTAACAAACATAATAGGAATAATATATGAGAAAAATAGTTTTCTTATGGATAGCACTGATTGCAGCCAGTATGAATGCCTTTGCCGATGGCAAGGTATCGTTTACTGCGTCTGCTCCTGACGCTGTGGCGGTAGGAGACCAGTTCAGACTGTCGTATACGGTGACTACACAAAAGGTGAGGGATTTTCGTGCTCCTTCTATTAAGGGATTTGATGTGTTGATGGGGCCCAGCCGCTCGCAACAGAGTAGCGTGCAGATGATTAATGGGCAGACGACTTCAACCAGCAGTATTACATTCACTTATATTTTAATGGCGACTGCAGAAGGTGATTTTACCATTCCAGGAGCCACTATCACTGCTGATGGTAACCAAATGGTTTCGAATTCTGTACGAGTAAGGGTTCTTCCGGCAGATCAGGCTGCTAATGGAGTTTCTGGAAATAGTGGCAAACAGAGTGAGGGCACTGCCAGCCGCGCTTCTTCCGGGACATCTGTATCGAATAGTGATTTGTTTATTACAGTTACTGCCAGTAAGACGACGGTGTATGAACAAGAAGCATTCCTATTGACATACAAGATATATACCTTGGTGGACTTGCGTATGTTTGACAATGTGAAGTTGCCCGACTTCAAAGGATTCCATTCTCAGGAAGTGGAACTTCCTAATGACAGAAGATGGGGATTGGAGCATTATAAAGGTAGAAATTATCAGTCTACAATCTATCGTCAGTTTGTGTTGTTCCCACAACAAGCCGGTAAGCTGACGATTGATGCTGCACGCTTTGACGCTTCCATTGCAAAGGCTACACAAGTTGCTGATCCGTTCGAGGCATTTTTCAATGGAGGAAGCAATTACGTAGAAGTTAAGAAGACAATTTTGACTCCGCAATTGACGATTGACGTAAAACCCTTGCCAGCAGGTAAGCCAGCCGATTTTTCGGGAGGAGTGGGAGAGTTCAATATAACTTCTTCTATCAATAGTACAAATGTCAAGACCAATGATGCCGTTACTGTCAAACTTGTCATCTCCGGTACCGGCAATCTGAAGTTGCTCTCTAATCCGGAAGTCAAATTCCCCGAGGATTTTGAAGTATATGATCCGAAGGTGGACAATAAATTCCGTCTGACAAATTCGGGCCTCTCCGGTAGTAAGGTCATTGAGTATCTGGCAATTCCCCGTAATGCGGGAACTTATAAGATTCCTGCCGTAAAGTTCAGTTATTTTGATATTAATTCCCGTTCGTATAAAACGCTGACTACGGAAGAGTATGAATTGCATGTGGAAAAGGGAGCAGGTAATGCAGCTCAGACCATTGCAAACTTTACAAGCAAGGAAGACTTGAAAGTATTGAACGAGGATATTCGTTTTATCAAGCAGAATAATGTCACTTTGTCTCCCAAAGGTGATTTCTTCTTCGGTTCGTTGACGTATTGGTTGCTTTATTTGATACCGGGTATTGCATTCATTACATTCTTTATCATCTATCGTAAGCAAATAGCAGCCAATGCAAATGTAGCAAAGATGCGTACTAAGAAAGCCAATAAAGTGGCGGTGAAACGTATGAAACAAGCTGGTAAATTATTGGCCGAGAATAAGAAAGACGCATTTTATGATGAGGTTTTGAAGGCTCTTTGGGGGTATATCAGTGATAAACTGAACATTCCGGTATCCCGTTTGTCTAAGGATAATATCGAAGAGGAACTTCGTAATTATGGTGTGAATGATGCGTTGATAAAGGAATTCCTCGATGCATTGAACAACTGTGAGTTTGCCCGCTTTGCTCCGGGTGATGATAACCAGGCTATGGATAAGGTATATTCAGCTTCTTTGGAAGTTATCAGCAAAATGGAAAACTCGATAAAACATTAATTAGGAGGAAATGGTAATGAATAGAATATTGTTTTTTACTCTTAGTCTAGTGATGGCAATTACTGCCTATGGGCAGAATTCTGCATCTGTAGATACATTACAGACTGGTAGTGACTCTACATCCGTCGGTTCACATGCGGAATTCTCTGCTGCAAGACAAGAAAGCAATGTGACAAAGGCTGAGGTGACAGCGCTATATACGGAATGATTATGTTTCTGCCATTCAAATATATGAGAATCTGTTAAAGAAGGGAGAGGCTGCAGAGGTCTATTATAATCTTGGCAACAGTTATTATAAGGCAGATGATATAGCAAAAGCTATATTGAATTATGAGCGTGCCTTGTTGTTGGAACCTGGTAATGCTGATATTCGTGCAAATTTGGAAATAGCACGTTCTAAGACAATCGATAAGGTAATCCCAGTTCCTGAGGTTTTCTTTGTATCTTGGACTAAATCGCTGATTAATTGTCTTAGCGTAGATGCATGGGCTAAGTTGGGGATTGTGTTCTTTGTACTATTACTCGTTTCATTCTATCTCTTTTTCTTTTCAAAACAGATTATGGGGAAGAAAGTGGGATTTTATTGCAGGAATAGTATTTCTGGCTCTTGTTATATTGAGTAATGTGTTTGCTGCTCAGCAGAAAGGCGAACTGATGGAACGTAGTGAAGCTATAGTGTTAGCACCTAGTGTCACAGTGCGTAGTACTCCCAGTGAAAGTGGTACAAGTCTGTTCATTCTTCATGAGGGACGTAAAGTTGAAATAAAAGACAACTCTATGCGTGAATGGAAAGAAATTCGTTTGGAAGACGGTAAAGTAGGGTGGGTTCCAGCTTCCGCCATAGAAGGTATTTAAATTTTCCCTATATTCTAAAAACAGCTCGTATAAGCCCGATAATTCTGCTTTATACGAGCTGTTTCTGTCTGTTTTTAGGAGCTTTTTCTTTGTACTTATAATTCTGTATACTTAAAAAATGATTATTTTTTGGAGAGGCAATATTCTTTTTGAA
>ENA-OQBW01000023-OQBW01000023.1-human-gut-metagenome-genome-assembly--contig:-NODE-23-length-19057-cov-0.830534_pt1 | contig 19057 bp, 22 predicted proteins | sample MGYA00242752_ERZ504565 | MGnify/ENA primary metagenome ERZ504565 (study PRJEB26092, sample SAMD00036268) | human gut metagenome | host: Homo sapiens | study: EMG produced TPA metagenomics assembly of... | reverse complement strand
TATATTTCTTCATTACTATAATCTGTTTGTTCCTTTTATTGGATACTCTTATTCCATCACAAGCATGCTCCAGTACTTCAGCAAGGGCAAGATAAAGGTAACCGTGCCGTCCTTCTGTTCGAATGACAGTTCCTGCGAAGCACCGGCATGGAAATCGGGCGATGCAACCCATATCTTGTTCACTTTACCGGAAACATTCATCTTCAACGGCACGTCGGACACCAGACGCGGTTCGGGCATTGTTCCGTTCAAATCCCTCCAGCTTAAGTTATCCGCATTGAGGAAGTTGAGCAGATGAATGACTTGCCTGCCATTTACATTCTTGGCATATACAGTGATGGCAGACTTCTGCGGCGGCCATGCATTCAGAGAAAGATTCCGCGCAGCATCCGTACAGTTCAGAGAAACGGAAATCTCCGCCTCCGTATCTTTATCACGAAGCAGGTTCTGATAAGCCGTCATAAAGTCATAATAACGAATCATGGCTGTTTTCAGTACATCGTTCATCTGCAAAGCCGTGCTTGGAAAGTACTCGCGGCATAGCATGTGGTCACCCAATTCCAAATGAGAGCCCTCCCAAAGCAAATATCACAGCATCCGTCAGCAGCACACCCGGTGTATTGAACTCACCGGTACTGCTACCTGCCTTGTCATAGTTCATATATGCGGCAAACACCGTTTTCAAGGCATGGTTGCCATACTGGTCGTTCGCTTTGATAATGGTGTGCAGATCCTTGAAGCCTGCCTCATCGCCCCATACTTCATTATAAAGGAAATCCACTTTACCCGTACCAGCTATCTGGGAAGCTCCATAGCTGGAGACGGCATTCATCACCAAACGCTTGTCCGGATGCTTCTGTTTCATGGCTTCGATGAACGAGGCATATCCCTTAGGCAGATTTACCTTATTGCCATCATAGTCATAGCGGTCACCCCGGTTTCCCAGTTGGTCTATCTGATAACCGTCAAAGTCCAGATTGGCATAAACATCATCGTTTTTCTGGGCAATATATGCCTGCCATTCCGTATTGGCGGGATTGAGCAGGAAGATATTACTTTTCCGAACTGGAGGGCAAGTCATGCGAAATCCTTATCCATGCGTCCCGTGTTCTTGAATATGTACCATTCTTCCTTTACCCCGTCGGAAACGGCATCGTCCAAAGCTCCGAAACATAGATTGTAAAACATGGACTTCATGCCCAGGCTGTGTTGTGTAGAGATATACTTCTCCACTACCTCGGTATAGACCTCCCGGTTGGCAATGTCCTTATAGACCTCGTCCAGATGCTCACGCGTACCGCCCAACGGCCAATGATGCTTGTTGTGCCAATCCTGAAACTGTACTCCGTTAATGTGGCAACGGTTCAGGAAAGCCATCTCCTTCTCTATCACTCCATCCATCTTTTTCGAAGCATCAAAAGTGGCAACGAAACCATAACGTGGAAAACGTGTCCAGTCACTGGATACATCTACGGCAATAGTACCAAGAATAACCTCTGTTCCATTCTCTTTTGTACGGTATACATCCACCAGATAACCGGTATAATCGGTTGCCGGAGCAGTCCAAGTCCAAGTAGTACCGACAGCAGCCTGCTCCGATACAACCTTGTCCATTGTCCGGTAGCGGATTTTAGCTCCGGCAGGAAGGGCGTCAGCTGTAAAAGAAACACTCTCGCCCGGCCGGTAACATGCCTTGTCGGTAGTGAGGTTGACCGTCAAGTCCGAGGTGACTGGGGTTACTTCCGTAACCCCTCCACTCTCTCCGCCTCCACCGGTACCGCTACCGGTATCATCACTCTCCTTGCTGCATGCAACCAGCAGCAAGGCTACCATTGTTGTATAAACTATCTTCTTCATCTATTGTAGATACCTATTGTTTCACGATTGAAATTGTCTCTTCCAGCTGATTCAAAGTAATCAGATAGGAACCTGCTGTCGTAATCTTCCACTTCTGGTCGATGCCGCCTACCATCACGTCCAGATATTGCGCTTTGAACGCTTCGTCTGATTTATCAAGGAAAAGCATCGGTTCTGTTTCTCCTGCAGGCTGTTTGTCTGCTACAGCCGGCATGAACCAGGCTCCATTCCAATCTTCCTGCTTATCACAAGTAAATTTCAACTCACCGGCATTCAGCGTACCTTTCCAAGTAAACACATACGGATTATCCGTTGTCTGCATCGGCGTAGCATCACCAATCGTCCAACCGGCCGGAGTAGCATCACCTACCATATAAATCATCTCATACGGAGTAAATTCGCTCATCATCATGCGTTCCTTACCACTACGGATATCCATGCAAATCTTGTAGGCCTTGCCGCATTCCCCGTCTTTCAGCACCCATTTATTGTCCGGGTCGAACCCTTTCACAAACACCACTTCTGTATCGGTATAAGCAGCATCGGCATTCTTGGCCTTATACATGTTCTCCCAACTTCCATCGGAGGTTCCGAACTTGAATTCCCCTCCTTTGCCCACTTCAAAGAACTTGCCGAAGCGGAACAAGTATGGATCGAGCACATCTTGTTTCATCTTCACGAATCCCCAATCCGTAGCGTTACCCACAAAATAAAGCTGGTCGTAGGCAGGTGCCAACGTCTCTGTCTGGGTCAATGTAAGAACACCGGTAAACAGATTGGCTTCGACGATGTAATTATGGTCTTCTTCGACAACAAAAGGTTCATCCGGCTGGTCATCACTGCTACGAAGAACCAGCAATCCATCTGTTCCTTTGTTGTAAGAGGGCAGGAATGAGCCTAAGGTCGTGATGAACTTAAATTCACCGGCCACAAGCCGGCCCGTCCATGTAAAGATACCATTGTCCTTGCGGGTCATCTCTGTCACATCATCGGCACTCCAGCCGCCCGGAGTGGCACTACCTATCAGATAAAGGGTGGATGTGAGCGGTTTATAGGCTGTAACACTGAAAGCAGTGGTAGACACCTGTTTTTCGTCCCGTTCTGTTACAGTAGCTGTCAAGCGCGCTTCCAACGAAAATGTTCTCCCCGGCAGTTGCCCCAAAATGGTTGCGCAGGATGTCATTCAATTCCTCCACGCTCTTTTTCCATGAGTATTCTTGTACGGCATTCTCCACAGCTACATAAGAATCTGCAAAATCACTGCCGGTCTTGGTCAATTCCAGCGTATAGGAAATTTTATTACCCGTCCCATAATTGGTTCCCGTAGTCCAGGAAAGCTCCAGGGCATCATCGGCATGTGCCTGCTCATTCAAAACAACTTCCGTCTTGCTGGCCGTCAGTACAAGTTCATTCTGTCCTTTATCCAATTCCATGTAATCATCATCGACACAAGCAGATAAGGCTGCACAGCCCAGTAAGGCAAATACAAGGTGTGAAATATATTTCTTCATATTCTTCTGATTAAATTAATTAATAACCCGGGTTCTGCACCATTAAGGTATTAGCATCCATCTCCGTCTGCGGAATAGGGAACAGCAAGCGGTTCTTGTTCACGTTGCTCTTTCCAATGGAATGCAGGAATTTAATGGCATACTCTCCATTGTTGACACGAATCATGTCGAACCAGCGATGCCCTTCGAAAGCTAGTTCCATGCGGCGCTCATGGATAATCTTTTCACGCATGGTTTCCTGTGACAAGCCCGAAACCTCCGGCAGTCCGGCACGCTTACGTACAATATTCAAAGGCACGGCAGCCTGGTCAGAGCGTCCCATTTCATTCAAAGCTTCGGCCTTCTTCAGCAGGACGTCCGCATAACGATAAATCACGAAGTTGGCAGGATTGGTATTGTATTCCGGAGAAACCGTTTTCGACACCAGGAACTTGCGTACATTGTATCCCGTATTGGAATAAGAGCTTTTGTAAGCCTTACCGTCAAAATCCGGACATCCGGCATAAAGCACGGTCAAATCCTTACGTTTGTCACCGCTCTCATATTGACCCACAAATTCTTCTGTAGGCTGGTTCCAGCCATAACTGCCGGCAACAAAGTCCGAATTACGGGGACCCATGAAAGTAGAAAGCCAGGAAGACTGCGGATTGTTTCCCCAAAAATCATATTCCGTATTGCCCGAATACTGGACCTCGAACAAAGATTCCGGCCCGTTATTGACCAATGCATCGAAATTGTCCTCATACTTGCAGGAAGAAAGGTCATACCCCAAATTTGTTATCTCATCACACAAATCAGACACCTCCTGATAATATTCCGTATGATTAGGAGCCAGCGTCAGATAAATATCTGCCAACATGGCCAAAGCTGCATCTTTGCAGGCACGTCCCACGTTCTCGTCGTCGTAAGAAGACTTGGCAGGAAGCAGGTCAACCGCATTCTTACAATCGGAAATTATCTGGGCATAAGTCTCTTCGACTGTAGCGCGTGCAATGTCTGTCGGTTCTCCCGGATTATAAGGAGCCAAACGCAGTGGAACACCACCGTACAGACGTACCAATACATAGTAATAATGTGCACGGAGAAAATAAGCCTCTCCCAGACAGCGGTTCTTGATTCTCTCTGACACGGCTTCAGCCTCCAGAAGACTATTCAACACAATGTTGCATTGTCCTATCCCCACCCAGGGAGAACGCCACATGTACAATGCCATGCCATTGTCGCTCTGCGTTATGAAGTTAGAAGCTTGTATCGTTTCAAGGCCGTCGGTACCGCCACCGGCACCCACCAGACTGTTACCCGCCACAATATCCAGTGTCCAGATACGCTGGTTGTACATATTGGAAGACTGAAGGGTGCGATAGCAGGCATTGGTCAGAGCAATGGCCACATCATCGGTCACCGTCGTTTCCGGGTCAACCGTATTTTTTAGGAGACTTGTCCAGAAAGTCGCTGCAGGAAGCCAGCAGCAATACTGCCAGCATATATAGTAAATTTGTTATCTTTTTCATATCCGAGTCAATCATTAAAAGTTAAAGTTTAATCCTAAGCTGAACGTACGGGAAATGGGGTAACGGTTCTGGTCTATTCCGTTAATACCCACTTCGGGGTCGAAACCGGAATATCCGGTGATGGTAGCCACATTCTCACAAGATAGGGAAAGGCGTGCATTCTCAATCTGGGCTTTCTGTAACCACTGCTTCGGGAAAGTGTATGAGAGTGTGATATTCTTCAAACGCAGATAAGAACCATTCTCCACAAAGCGGTCTGACACGCGTGTATTCTGATTGGGGTCGCCGAACACGGCACGCGGCATCGAATTGCTGGTCCCCTCTCCTTGCCAACGCTTCAGTACGTCGGTAGTCTGGTTATAGGCAGCTGCCATACCGGTATTGTCGATATTGTTGGCATTGTATATCTTATTTCCGGCTATACCTTGTAAGAAAACAGAAAGTTCGAAACCCTTATAGGAAAGGCTATTGTTCATAGAGAACAGCCAACTTGGGTTCGGGTTACCGATGACGGTACGGTCACTATCATTGATGACACCATCGTTGTTCAAATCCCTGAAACGGATATCACCCGGCTCAGCTCCCGGCTGCACGGCATGTGTATTCACTTCAGACTGGTTCTGGAAGATTCCGTCCGTAACATAGCCGTAGAAGACATTAATGGGATAGTCCTTTGCCAGCATCGTTACATAGGAGTTATTGATTTGGTTAATGTAATAAGGAACGTCGCTGTTCAAATCCTTAATTTTATTCTTGTTGTAAGTGGCGGTCAGGTTCGTTTCCCATCCCAGTTCACCGGTAAGATTGATGGTATGCAGACTCATTTCAATACCTTGATTACGTACTTTTCCGGCATTGGTATACGTGGTTGTAGTATCTTCAAATCCCGATGTGATGGGGATAGACGCCTTTACCAGCATGTCTCTCGTCTCCTTCAGATAAGCATCGAACGAGAACATAACGCGTGAATTGAACAGTGAGGCATCAAAACCGATGTTGGTTTGTGCCACCTCTTCCCAATGGATATACGGGTTGGCGAGAGTAGAAGAAACCAGCGCTGTCTGATTGCCGCTCGAAATGCCGAAAGGATATACACTGGTATTGTAGGATGCCAGATAGCTGTAGTTTCCAACACTTGCCTGGCTACCGGTCACACCGTATCCCGCACGCACTTTCAAGTCATTGATATAGTCGTTTTTTTGGAAACCACTTTTCCTGAGAGGCACGCCATGCCACAGATACGGAAGGGAAAGTACCCCCAGCGATGTTTCTTACCGAAACGGCTGGAACCGTCACGACGAATGGTTGCAGTCAGCAAATAGCGGTCTTCGTAAGAGTAGTTGACACGTGCCATGTAAGAGAGCAATGCCCACTCTGTCTCGTTTCCACCGATGGCATACATTTCCTCGCCATTATCCATTTCGTGCACATTGTCGAACATAAACACATTCTTCTGCGCATTCAGGTAGTCGTTGGTGTTCCATTGGGCAGACATACCGGCCATCAATCCCACACGATGTTTTTCTGCAAAAGTATGGTCGAATAGGAAATAGTTGTCCCACAAATAAGTGAACGACTTGTTATCGCTCTTATAACGTGAAGTCTCCTCTGTGGGAGTGGGTTTCCAGTTATACTTGGGGGTAAAGTTGTCTATGAACCAGAATTTGGCATCGTAGCCGAAAGTACTTTTAAACTTAAGCCATTTGGTAAAAGTAAGTTCTGCCGTCAAGTTGGCCAGGAAGTTATATCCATCAGTCTGACTCTTGTTCAGTTCCGTCGGTCCAATGGGGTTGCGCGTGCTGCCATACCATTCCGAGTTACCATCAGGACCACTCCAACTGCCATCTTCATTCTTCACCGGATAAATGGGGAGCGCTTTCAGCGCATCACCTATATTATAGCTGCCCGACTTCTTCGTATCGGCACTGAACGTAATGTTATTGGAGAACTTCAACCATTTCAAGACTTGCGCATCACTGTTGGACTGGAATGTGAAGCGACGGTAATTCACACTCTTCACGATACCGGACTGATCCAGAAAACCACCGGACACATAATAATGGGATTTCTCGTTACCGCCGGAATAACTTACCGTATAGTTCTGCATCACACCCGTACGGAGCAATTCATCCATCCAGTCGGTACCTGCACCCAATTCAGAAGGATTGGCCCATTCCGGATTAGGATTGCGTCCACTGTTCACCATCATGTCATTACTCAACTCGGCATACTGCGCCGCGTTCAATAAAGAAGGTACGTTCGTAGCATTCTGGAAAGAGTAATTGGCAGATACAGCAAGTATTCCTTTTCCTTCCGTACCGCGTTTGGTGGTAATCATCACAACTCCATTAGCTCCCCGGGAACCGTAGATGGCTGTGGCCGAAGCATCCTTCAATACATCCAAACGTTCCACATCGGCCATATTTAAGGAAGACAAGCCCAAGTCGGTAGGCACTCCGTCAATCACGACCAGCGGGTCGCAGTTGTTGATAGAACCCAAACCACGAATCTTGATGGATACATTGTCTCCCGGTTTACCGGCATCTACAATCTGCACACCTGAGATTTTTCCCTGGATGGCTTGTCCCAAATTGGATACGGGGGAATCCTTGATATCCTTGTTACCGATGGAGGACACTGCTCCTGTAAGGTCGCTTTTCTTCATGGTGCCATACCCTATCACCACCACTTCATCCAGCATTTCGGCATCTTCAGACAAAACTACCTGAAGCTGTTTCTGTCCCTTCACCTGCACCTCTTGAGTCTTATAGCCTACAAATGAAACGACAAGAGTACCGTTCGGAGACATGTTCAAAGAGAAATCACCGTCAATACCGGTTATTGTCCCATTTGTGGTTCCTTTTTCCATTACACTGGCGCCAATAACCGTTTCACCGGTCTGGTCTTTCACTACACCTTGTACTGTAATTTGCTGTGCGAACATGCACATCGGAAGTAACATTCCTATCAGACAAACCATCATCCGTAGCCTGCTGATTGGCATTTTGTACTTTTGCATAATATAAGAATTTAAAGTTAATAATAAAAAACATAAATCACATGTGTCACTCTTTCCGAAGAGGAACAATGCAAATGTATCAGATAAGAGAAGCCAATAGTGGAGGAAAGAGTAAAAAGTAGTGGTTTACATCATTCAAAAAGGCTTAAACCACTATATACCAATAATATATAAAATTATTGCCCAACTAAAAAAGTAGTGAAAATATAAGCGTAAAAGAGACACTTCCAAGCTTCAAAACCCCTATTCTCAGTTCTTCGACTTGCCAATTGTCATCACTTCCTGTTCCAACAAGTCGCGGTCACCGGCAGCCTTGTTGCGAACCTTCGTACGATAGTTATAAATGGTGGTAACAGAATATCGAAGGAACTGGGCTATCTTCACGCTGTCAGTAATACCCAAACGTATCAATGCAAAGATGCGCAACTCTGTATTCATCCGTTCGCCGGCTTTCAAGGATATTTGCTCATCATCGGCAAGCAGGGCATTGAAGTCTTCTACAAAAGTAGGAAACAGCTGCAGGAAGGTATTATCAAAGTTGGTATAGAATTCCTTTAATTCCCCCTCTATGAATTTAGAAGACTTGATGTTCTTGTAGAGTTCCTCCACATTTCCGGTAGCGGCAATCTTTCCCAGCGACCGGCGGTAATTGTCCATCTTTTCCAAATAGACCGAGCACTGGTCATAATAACGGCCGATATACTCCTCCTTCAGATAGGATTTTCGGCAATGCTGTGGTTGGCCTCCTTGAGTTGTGCATTGGAAAGGTGAAGCTCATCATTCAGCTCCTTCAACCGTTTGTTGGCGTCAATCACTTCCCTGCGGGCGGCAGCCACTTTCTTCATCTGCTTGTATACATAAAATATGGCAAGTAACAGAAAAAGTGAAAGCAGGCTGATAGATACCAGTGCCCATTTCATCTGCTCCTGCTGCTTCTCCGTCTTTTGCTGGTAAGCATCATTAATGATAGGAAAGATTTCCAGAATCTCCAGCTTGCGCAACCGGGCATTGCAGGCGGCTGCATCTTCCATACATATCTTTACATAAGAATAGACACGCTCGATGTCTCCTTCCTGGTAAAGCAGTACGGCGAGCTTGCGTAAAGAGATATATTCACGGACAGCGGTTTTCATATCCGCCATAGCAGAAACAATCAGGTATTCCTTTTCCTTCTCTTTGTCCCCTTTCAGCCGGTAAGACTCTGATAAAGTATAGGCACAAATCGCAACGTCGTGTTCATAGTCCTTCTGCAGCGCCAGATAATCCGTCAGCAAACGGATGGCTTGTCATATTCATTGCGTACATTATACTGGTCGGACTGAATCAAGGTATGTATCAGAAGATTATCTTTATTGACCAACAGCAACGAATCACGATATTTGTCCGTAAGCTCCGTATAAAGCTTCTTTTCATATGCCGTCACGGCATAATCGGCCATAAGGCCATAGACCGTACGTAGATATGGTAATAATATGGATGGATATCCACCGGCAACCGGTCTATATGGATATTCCGCATCAAATCCATAACTTCCTTATACATACCGGTCATTCCCAAAACATCTGCTTTATTCATGCGGGCATTGTCTATGTATTCTCGGTTTCCAAGACGTATGGCTATCTGTTCCCTTTCCTCGGCCATGTGCAATGCAGAATCCGTATTGAACGAACGGTACTCATCCAGCAATGTGCCAAGAATGGCAAAACGTTCTTCATCCGGTATCTGCCGATGCAACAGTCTTTTCAGTTCCACCAGTTTCAGCTCTTTCTGCTCCATGTATATGGGACGCTCCTTTATCGCCTGGTCCAGTTTCAGCAGTAAAGAATCCGCCCGGCTGCTGTCTGCAGCATGAAGGCGGCACATACAGATGGTGCAAAGACACAAGAATATGATTATATTTTTCATCCGGCTTTCCGATTAGTTAAAGGCAATACTTTTTGAGAATCCTCATGCAAAAGTAATTAAAATACCATAAAAACCTATTCTACTATCATTAAAAGCTCGAAAGCAGAGTGATAAAAAGGCATACTGCAAGCAAAAGAATCAAAATATTGAATTACCTTTACGGAAAATCCAAAGAAAGACCATATCATAATATCATCCGAGCATCATGAATATACACACATTTATTGCCAATTATCAGGAAGCTTTCGGCCAACACGCCGAACTCCCCATCGCCTTTTGGTATTCAGACCGAATGGGGGCATCTACAGAGAAAGTAACCGGTTGTCTCTTCAAATGCATGAAACAAGTCAGAGACGGCAAAACCGTCAGTCTCAGCAACGAAACAATCACCTGCGGAGGAGGCAAGTTCTATACCGGATTTACAGAAATGCCCGAGCGCGTCCCGGGTTTTGTCTCCTTGAAAGAGAAATACAAGAAGACTCCCGAAATGGTGGTAGATTTTGTCAATGAGCTACAGATTTCCAGAACTGACAAAACCTATCTGCATTTTGCCCGCATAGACAAGATACCTTCCTTTGATGAAGTGGAAGGACTGCTGTTCCTGCCAACTCCCGACATTCTATCCGGACTGGCGACATGGACCTTCTTCGACAACAATGCATCGGATGCCGTGGCAGCCCCATTCGGCTCCGGCTGTTGCTCCGTCATTACCCAAACCATCATTGAAAACCGGAAACAAGGGAAACGCACTTTCCTGGGATTCTTCAACCCCTCCGTCCGCCCATACTTCGAAGCGGACTTATTGAGCTTCACTATCCCCATGTCCCGGTTCAAGGAGATGTATCACACCATGCGTGAAAGCTGTCTGTTCGATACACATGCCTGGGGAAAAATCAGGGAAAGGATACAGCTTTCCCAATCAAGGGACGTGCATATCCTCTCCTCTCCCATTTCCTTCCCCATCCTTCCGGACATTTATCTGCAGGAAATCAGAATAGAAGATGCCGCAGCCATCTACCATGCCATCGACACACACCGGGATTACTTAAGAACATGGCTGCCATTTGTGGATAATATGCGCACAACAGCTGATGAAGAAGCTTTTTTACGTCAGGTACTATCTGCTCCTGCCGAACGAAATGAACCTATATTCGGCATTTGGAACCAGCAGCATGAAATCTGCGGACTGATAGGTTTCCATTTCTCCGATTTCGACAACCACCGTACAGAACTCGGCTATTGGCTACTGCCGGAATACCAGCACCGGGGCATCATTACTGAAAGTGTCCGCAAGCTGTGTCTGTGGGCCGTACAAGAAAAAGAGATAAAGCGGATACAAATTCGCTGTGCCGTGGGCAATACAGCCAGCAACGCAGTACCGGTTCGCCTCGGTTTCATCCATGAGGGAACAGAACGTTGCGGAGAACTGCTGGCTTCTGGAGAATATACAGACATACATATATACAGTATCTTGAAAGAAGAAGTGCTGGCCAACCTCAAACGATAAAATATCAAATTATATACCAACAATTGAAATTATACATGGAACAACAACCTCATCTCAATGACCACAACAAGCAGGAGTACCCTCCTATGCATACAACGGAGCACATCATCAACCAGACCATGATAAGGTTATTCGGTTGCGGCCGCTCCATATCAGCACACATAGAACGGAAGAAAAGCAAGCTGGACTACCGTCTTGCCGCCTGCCCCACGGAAGAAGAAATAAAGAAGCTGGAAGAGGCCGTAAACGAGGTAATCGCCCGACAGCTGCCCATCACAACAGAATTCATTACGCAAGAGGAAGCGCAAGGACGTTTCGACTTGGAACGCCTGCCCGATGGTGCTTCGGAAACGGTACGTGTCGTGAAAGTAGGCGATTACGACGAATGCCTCTGCATCGGAGTACATGTGGAGAATACATCAGAAATCGGAACCTTCAAAATCATCAGTCACGATTGGGACGAAGAAGCCAAGCGTTGGAGAATGCGTTTTAAATTAGTCTGAAAATCTATCAATTTTAAATAAATAAGATAGCAAAATGGCATTAAACAAGCAAATAAGTCAGTTTTTCAATGACAAATAGTCAATAAAGTCAGTAAAAACCGGTTGGCATAAGGTTTGCGATATTGTTAGCGAACGACGGTTCAAGAAACGGACGGTGAAAACCCAAAAGGCAGACACCCGAAGACAAAGAACCGGAGTTCAAAACTAAATAGCATGTTTAACTTAAACAATAGGAGACTATAAACTATGATGCCTGTAAGAAGAAAACCAAAATTGGTTACCGAGTATTTTTAATGATTTCTTTGACAATGATTGGATGGTAAAAGCAAATGCCACCGCCCCTGCCATCAATGTATTCGAAACAGCAAAAGAGTACAAAGTTGAATTGGCTGCTCCCGGTATGACAAAAGAAGACTTCAACGTTCACATCGACGAAGAAAACAACCTGGTCATCAGCATGGAAAAGAAAACAGAAAGCAAGGAAGAGAACAACAAGGACGAAAAGAAGGAAGGCCGCTACTTGCGCCGCGAATTCTCATACACCAAGTTCCAGCAAACCATGATTCTTCCGGACGATGTCGATAAGGAAAAGATTGGTGCCCATGTAGAAAACGGCGTGTTGAACATTACATTGCCTAAGTTTACAGAAGCAGAAAAAGAAAAGGCCAAGAAATTCATCGACGTAAAATAACGCCCGACCATTAAAAAGAAAATCTCCCGCTGCACAAGATAATGCAACGGGAGATTTTTTATATCCATAGCTATGCGGAACTATTTCTTTTTCCCTTTCAGAAAACGGTCTGTCAACCACCTGCGCACCGGTTCATCATAGAGTTTCAAACAAGCATAAGCAAGGACAACGGCTCCCACGAAAGTAAGTATCATATAAGGGATACCTTCCATCATTGTAGCGTTATTGTTGCATACCCAAGCCGTATAAGTATATACCAATGGATAATGGGTAATATAAATCGGATAGGAAATGTCTCCCAGGAACTTGCATACGGCAGTAGAGCGCTTACCGGTCACCTTGCCGCCCGCTCCCATTGAAACAATGACCGGGAAGACGCAGATAATGCAGAAAGCCTCGTAAAGCCCGTTCATCCAGTAGCCGTCCTCACCTCCGATACGGGGAATGGAAAGAACCACCACAATCAGCAGGCTGCACCACCAGAAAGCACGCTTTTCAAGCCGTATCAGCCAGCCGAGGCGTGACAGAAGTAATCCGCCGAAAAACGGATACATCAGCCGGACCATACCCACATACTGCTGTTCCCAGTTCAAGGCCCAACCACCCACAATATCGCCGGCAGGAGCAGTCAGACAACGGTATACCGTAAACACCCTGCCACAAATACCAGCACCGACAGGGCCACCTTATTGAACTTGCGTACAAACAACGCATACAGAATATTACCGATATATTCATAATAGAGCGACCACGCCGGGCCATTCAACGGATGCATTTCCGTCCAGCCACGAATGTCAAACTTCAGCGGAAGGGGAAGCAAAGTACAGCCCAGTAACATTACCAGCAGCATGGTTCCAACGGACGTATTCTCGATAGGTGGAAAACAAGGCGACTCCTGAAAATAGAAAAAGGCAGCGCCCACAATGCTTCCCATAATCACCATAGGATGCAGGCGAATGATACGGCGTTTTGAAGAAAGTGCCCACGGTCATCCGGTTCCAACGGTCATCATAAGCATAACCGATAACAAAACCGGAAAGCATGAAAAAGAAATCCACTGCCAGATAGCCATGATTGATAATTTGAGTAAGATGACTGCCGCCTGCATGTGCTTCAAAAAGATGGAAGATAATAACCATGACAGCCGCCACGCCACGAAGTCCGTCAAGAATCTCATAATGCGGTTTCGAGGCAAGATAAGTAGTCTGTGTATTCATTTTGGTATAAGATATTTATTTATTCGCGTGCAAAGATAAGAGTTTTCTCCAATAATGAAACTGATAAATATCATATAAACTCTATCAATTAATTGACAAGTATAACAGTTGTCTTTATCATTAGATACATATCACTACTTGTACTCTTTTTCCGCACAAAAAAACAGCTTTTATTATCCATAATAAAAGGGCTATACCTTTTCCTCCTCATGGCGTAGCCTTAAACACAAAAGGGTGTAGCTATCCAAGGCAAATGGTGTAGCCCTTTTTCAAGAAAAAAGAGCCAAATGGGATGCTAATATGGAAAAATCAGTTAACTGCTTTTCTTATAACTTTTTACCGCCCACAGATTGAAGACCAATGCAAAGACCAACAAGGCTCCCAACTGCGGCAGCAGTTCGGCAAATCCGCCGCCACGGAGATAGATGGTACGCATTACCTCTACAAAATAGCGCAGCGGATTGATACGCGTAATCCATTGCGCCCACTCAGGCATACTGTGGATAGGGGTGAAAAGACCACTCATCAGAATAAGGATAAGCATGAAGAACCACATGACAAACATGGCCTGCTGCAACGTGGTCGAATGATTGGATATGACCAGCCCGAACCCCGACACCACCGGTAGAAAAAACAGCGACATGCCGTAGATAGTGAGGAAATGTCCCGCCGGCCAGAATGCCGTAAAGTACCCATGCCAGAACGAAACAGATGGTCAGCACCACAAAACCTATCAGCCAGTAAGGTATCAGCTTGGCGGCAATGAAAGTGAACTTGCCGACGGGGGTGACATTTATCTGCTCGATGGTGCCCGCCTCCTTCTCGCCCACCACATTGAGGGCAGGGAGAAAACCGCAAATCAGCGTCAGCAGCATCACCATGAGGGCAGGAATCATGAAAAGCTTGTAGTTCAGCGTGGGGTTGTAAAGGTTCTGCGTAGTGATGTCCACCCGGGAAAGCGGCTTCCCGGCAAGCCCTTGCGAAGACGACTCCGAACCCAGTTCACGGGTATAGTCACTGATGATGGAAGACAAGTAGGATCCTCCCAGACTGCCCTTCGTGCCGTTCACGGCATTGGCCGCCACCAGCAGGCGGGGCGCCTCTCCCCTTCACCCAACCTTTTCGAAATCACGGGGAATCTCCAGCACGACATCTGCGAACCTGCCTTCAATGGCCAGCAAAGCCATCATCATATGTATCGGGAAGCGCTGTCAGGCGGAAATAAGTGGATGCACCGATTTTATCTACCAGACGGCGAGACAAGACGCTGTGGTCATTGTCCACTATATTCAGATTGATGTTCTTTATCTCCAGATTGGCGGCCCAGGGCATCAGTATCATAATCATGCACGGGAAAATGAAAATCAGCTTGGGCAGGAAGGAGTTGCGGAACAACTGCTTGAATTCCTTTTCAATGAGAAACTTTATCATAAGACGATATTTTAAAGATTTTAGACATAAGAACAAAAGAACAGATTTCCCGTATCCTTTTGTCCTTATGTTCTTCTGCCTGAATAATTAATATAAAATTCATATCCGCTCTTTACTCAAGCCGATGCTTGAATTTCTTGAAACTCACCGTTATCAGCAATACCGCCATCGTGGCAAGTATGCCGACCTCCATCAGCACAAGCGAAACATCCACTCCCTCAATCATCAGCTTACGCACCGCCTGGATATACCAGCGTGCAGGAAGCACAGCTGAAATGGCCTGCAAGATAACGGGCATACTCTCAATGGGGAATATCATGCCCGAAAGCAACATGGTGGGCATCATCAGCATCAGTCCGGACACCAGCATGGCGGCAACCTGCGTCCGGGTGACCGTGGAAATCAGCAGCCCCAGCGCCAGGGAGACAAAAATGAATAGCAGCGACACCACCACCAGCCAGAACAAGCTGCCCGCCACGGGAACATCGAGCACATAGACCGAAAGTAGAAGAATGGTGGTCAAGTTGACAAACGACAGCACAAAATAGGGCACCGCCTTTGCCAGAATGATGAAAAGCGGTTTGACGGGAGAAACCAGCAGGACCTCCATCGTCCCCGTCTCCTTCTCGCGCACAATGGAGATGGAGGTCATCATGGCGCAAATCAGCATCAGAATAAGTCCCATGACACCCGGCACGAAGTTGTAGGCACTCTTCATCTGCGGATTGTACAGCAGCTTGAGCTGGGGTACAATGGCAGCGGCATGCACTCCCGGCGGAAGCATCTCCTGCCCGGCAGAGGAGATGATGTTTGCGGCATAGCCTGCCTGCATAGTCGCCATATTGGGGTCTGTGGCGTCGGAGACAAGCTGCACGCGCGCCTCGCCGGTATAAAGCTTGTCCGAGAAACGCTCGCTGAAAACAAGCGCCATGTCAATCTCCCCTCTTCCGAAAGAAGCCTCCATATCGGCGGGAGAATGCAGGCGGCGGATGACGGTGAAGTATTCGCTTGCATCCATGCGGTCGATGATACGGCGGGTAACTACGTCATTCGACGGGTCGAGCACCGCCACACGCACGTTCTTCACCTCGGTGGTGATGGCAAAACCGAAAAGGATTATCTGCACGATGGGCATGCCCAGCAGAATCAGCATCGTGCGCCGGTCGCGGAAGATATGGAAGAACTCTTTTCGGATGAAAGATATGAATTGTTTCATTGTCTATATTTATATTTAGGCTCGGATAATGCGGATTTCACGGATTTTCAGTCGGCGGTTCGCACGGCTTGACGAGCCAGTTGTTGGAATACATCGTCCATCGTAGTGGCATTGAACTGCCGTTTCAGCTCCCCGGGAGTGTCGAGTGCACGGATGACGCCGTCTACCATGATGGAGATGCGGTCGCAATACTCCGCCTCGTCCATAAAGTGGGTGGTGACAAAGATGGTGATGCCCTCGTCGGCAGCCTGGTAAATCAGCTCCCAGAACTGGCGGCGCGTGGCAGGGTCCACCCCACCCGTAGGCTCATCCAGAAAGACAATCTTGGGACGGTGGAAGATGGAGACGGAGAAGGCCAGCTTCTGCTTCCAGCCCAGCGGAAGGCTTTTCACCAGTGTATCCCGTTCCTTTTCCAGCCCGAGGTGGAGGAGCAGCTCATCCGTCTTGGGGGCAATCTCCGCTTCGGGGATGCCGTAGATACCGGCAAAGAGGCGGATATTCTCCCACACCTTGAGGTCTTCGTAAAGGGAAAATTTCTGGCTCATGTAGCCGATGTTCTTCTTCACTTCTTCGGGTTGGGAAGCCACATCGAAACCTGCACACATGCCTTGCCGCCGGTGGGGCGGCTAAGTCCCGTAAGCATGCGCATGGCGGTGGTCTTGCCTGCCCCGTTGGCTCCCAGGAAACCGAAAATCTCGCCCCGATGGACTTGGAAGGAGATGTGGTCTACAGCGGTGAAATTACCGAACCGCTTGGTCAACCCTTCCACTTCAATCACCTTGTTTTCGTGGTTTTCCACCCGTTCGTGCTGCAAGCCCGGAGGGCAGAGGATGCCCGCAAAGCGTGTCAGGATACGGTCGGGGGGTATCGATGCCTTTTATCTCTCCTTCGTTGATGAAGGCGATGCGGTCGCATTGGCGCGCTTCGTCGATGATGGGGGGTGGAAGCAATGATGGTGATACCCTGCTCCTTCAGTCGGCGAAGCATTCCCCAGAATTCCTTGCGGGACACGGGGTCGACGCCCGTAGTGGGTTCGTCCAGAAAGAGGACATCCGGTTTATGGATAAGGGCACAGCTAAGGGCGAGTTTCTGCTTCATGCCGCCGGACAACGCTCCGGCGCGGCGCTTGCGGAAAGGTTCTATCTGCCGGTAAATGTCGCGCACCAAATCATAATTCTCCTCGATGGTGGTGTGGAAGACGGTGGCGAAGAAATTGAGATTCTCCTCCACCGTCAAGTCCGGATAGAGGGAGAAGCGTCCGGGCATATACCCCACCCGCCTGCGGATGGCTTTGTAGTCCTTCACCACATCCAGACCGCAGACCGAGGCCGAGCCTCCGTCGGCAAGCAGCAAAGTGGTGAGGATGCGGAAAAGCGATGTCTTGCCCGCACCGTCCGGCCCGATGATGCCGAAAAGCTCACCGGGAGCCACTGACAGAGAGACACCCCGCAGCTTCCACGCTGCCGTAACGTTTGGAGATATTAGTTAAAGTTACAGCCTCCATACATTCCTATTTTCAGCATCCCGTCATTCTTCACGGCAATCTTTACGGCATAGACCAGATTGGCGCGCTCGTCTTTCGTCAGGATAGTTTTTGGAGTGAATTCGGACGTATCGGAAATCCAGGTAACGATGCCGGGGTATTCTTTCCGCACTTCCTTTCCATAATCCGCATAAACCTTCACTTGCTGTCCCAGCTTGATTTCGGCAAGCTGCTCGGAGGTGATGTAGGCACGGAGGTAAATCTGCTCCATATCCGCCACTTTGAAAAGAGGGGTGCCGGGAGCAGCCAGTTCTCCGGCTTCGGCATATTGGGCAAGGACGGTTCCCGTCAGCGGAGAGGTGATGTGGCATTTGCGCAGCTGGTCTTCTATCTGCGCCACCTGGATGCCGACAGAGGAGCTTTGCCACGTCAGGCTGCGGTCACTGTTGCGCAGGGTGGAGTTCTGTGCGTCGAGCTGCTTGCGGAGGACTTCGAGAAGGGACTCGGCATCATCGAGCTGCTTCTGGTTGGCGGCACCCACACGGAGCAGGTTGGACACGCGGTCGCGCTCGCGCCGTGCCTGCACAATCTGTTCCTGAGTGGCGGCTACTTGTTTCAGGATATCAGGCCGCTGGCCTTCCACGGACTTGACACTGGCCTCCAACTGGAGTTTCTTCAGATAGAGTTGGACGGTATCTATAATGCCTACTTCCTGCCCGTCTATCAGTGTCGTGCCTTCCTCGATGTCGAAACTCAGCAGTTTTCCGGACGCCTCGGCAGAAACGATGACTTCGGTAGCCTCGAACGTTCCCGTCGCATCATATTTCGGAGTACCGCCGGTACAGGCGGCAAGGAGAAATAAAAAAAGGAAATAATTTCAATGATTTCATACTATTTCAAGTTATAAATTACGGATTATAGTCATTAATTGTTCAGCGTATATTTCAGCTGCCAGATGTTCATCAGCAACTGCACCTCATGCAATGCCTTGGTCTGTCGTGCCATACTTTCATTGGTAATCTCCCGCAGCATATCGGTCACGGTCATTGTCCCGTTCTGCACCTTGGCCTCGGCTGCACGGCGGATATTCCCACGCAGACGGATAATCTCGTCATCATCCGCCATCTGGCGGCGCATGGATACAATGCCCGGCATCCTGCTGCGTACTGCAGGCGAATGTTGAAAAGGAACACATCCCGGCCGGTC
>ENA-OQBW01000022-OQBW01000022.1-human-gut-metagenome-genome-assembly--contig:-NODE-22-length-19105-cov-1.009695_pt1 | contig 19105 bp, 14 predicted proteins | sample MGYA00242752_ERZ504565 | MGnify/ENA primary metagenome ERZ504565 (study PRJEB26092, sample SAMD00036268) | human gut metagenome | host: Homo sapiens | study: EMG produced TPA metagenomics assembly of... | reverse complement strand
CCGGCAAAGAACAGATTCTTTATATTCTTCGTTTCCAGCGTATGTTTCAGTTGGGTGGGGTCAAAGAAGTCGTATTCGATGGCATAGCCCGGGCGGTAGATGACGAGGTCTCTGAACGCCGGTATCTTTTTCAATGCTGCAATCTGGATGTTCATGGGCAATGAAGAAGAGAATCCATTCAAGTAGAGCTCTTGGGTTGTTTCCCCTTCGGGCTCCAGGAAAAGCTGGTGCTGCGGTTTGTCGGGGAAAGTCACAATCTTGGTTTCTATACTGGGGCAATAACGTGGGCCGATACTTTGGATTTGTCCGTTGAAAAGGGGAGAATCCGGCAGACCTTCCTGCAGGATGCGGTGTGCTTCTTCGTTGGTGAAGCAGGTCCAGCAAGGGAGCTGTTTCAAATGGCGTACATGAGTGTCCATGAACGAGAACTTGTGGAAGTCACATTCTCCGTCTTGGATTTCCATATCCTCATAATGCACGCTGCGTCCATCTATGCGTACGGGGGTTCCCGTCTTCATGCGTCCAAAGGTGATGCCATGCTTTGCGATGGATTCGGTTAATTGGTAGGATGCAGGTTCTGCCATACGTCCGCCTGGAAGCATGGTACGTCCCACGTGCATCAGTCCATTGAGGAAAGTTCCTGCGGTGAGTACTACACATTTGGCATGGAACGTTACTCCCCATAATGTGACTACTCCCGTAATCTCACCGTTTTCAACGAGGATTTCCTGCACGGTATCCTGCCAGATATGCAGGTTGGGGATATTTTCCAGTATCTCTCTCCATGCCCAGATGAATTTGTTGCGGTCGCACTGCGCGCGCGGACTCCACATAGCGGGACCTTTGGAACGGTTCAGTATACGGAACTGTATGGCTGTCTGGTCTGTCACCAATCCCATATATCCTCCCAAGGCGTCTATTTCGCGTACTATCTGTCCTTTGGCGATGCCTCCCACTGCCGGGTTACAACTCATCTGTCCGATTTTGTTCATATCCATTGTGATAAGACAAGTCTTCGAACCCAGGTTTGCAGCAGCGGCAGCGGCTTCGCATCCTGCGTGTCCGGCGCCGATTACAATAACGTCATACTTAAACTCCATTCGTTCAGTGTATTTTAAAACTGTGCAAAGTTACGAAAAAAGTTGTATGCCGGGACGTGTCATATCTTAAAATCCGGATATATCTTCTTTGGCATTGCTTATATTTCCGTATCCAGCATCATACTTATTGCTTGGAATGCTTAGGTTGTAGACATATTGCTTGTGTTTGGCTTAAAATACAATCAAAATGAAGCTTTTTGAATACTATTGCTTTTCTTTTTGAAAAAGATACATACCTTTGCAGCGTTTGGATATTAAAAAGTGTTTTGATTGACTAATTTTAAGGAAGAGAAGCATGAGAAAGAAATTCTTCTTGTTAATCATTGTCTGCCTGGTTATGGGGGCGGGAGTGATGGCTCAGACGTCTACGGTCTCGGGAACAGTATTTGCCGAGGACAACAATGAGCCGATTATTGGGGCATCGGTATTGGTGAAGGGTACAACGCTGGGGGCCGTGACCGATATCGAAGGTAAATTTACAATCTTGAATGTGCCGGGCACGGCAAAGACAGTGATTGTCTCTTTTGTAGGTATGCAGAAAGTAGAAGCTGCCATAAAGCCTGCTATGAAGGTGGTGCTGAAATCGGATTCGGAACTGCTGGATGAAGTGATGGTGGTGGCTTACGGCACGGCCAAAAAGAGCAGCTATGCAGGTTCGGCTTCTTTAGTGAAAGCGGATGCGCTGAAAGACATTCCGACGACCAGCTTTGAAAACGCGTTGAACGGTAAAGTGGCGGGCTTGCAACTGACGAATAATTCCGGCCAGGCGGGTTCCGCACCGGCCATCCGCATCCGTGGCATAGGTTCTATGAATGCCGGGAATGAACCGTTGTATGTAGTGGACGGTGTTCCGGTCTCTTCGGGCAATACGGGGCAGATGAGCGGTGAGCTCTATTCTACCAACAACATCATGAATACGTTGAACCCGGAAGACATCGAATCTATTTCTGTATTGAAAGATGCGGCGGCCAGTTCGCTTTATGGGTCGCGTGCGGCAAACGGCGTCATTCTGAATTACTACCAAAAAAGGACAGATTGGCAAGCCGGTGGTGACGCTGAAAGCCGAAGTGGGCTTCACGCCCTGCTGGGCAACGGACAACTATGAAACGGCCAGCGTACAGGAGAATGTGAATATGCTCTACACCGTATTTCACGATGCCCGTACAAGCGGTAAGGGCGAAACGGACGAAAAGGCGGCAGCCTATGCCATAGGCCAGTTGAACAGCCGTTTCAACAAACATGGCTACCAATTTACCACAAATGGTACGGGAGCTTACGAGAACGTCAATATCCTTGAGTACGACAACTCCGGGCGTGGAGGCAAATACTACGATTGGGACAAGGCATATTTCCGTACCGCCATTTATCAGCCTACGATATGTCCGTCAGTGGTGCTACGCAGAATACCAACTATTACACTTCCCTTTCCTATACCCAGGACGAAGGACGTTTGAAGATGAACAGCTTCGACCGTGTTTCCGGTCGCCTGAACCTCACCCAGAAGGTGGGGAAATTCCTTGAACTGACCACCAATGCCAGCCTGGCGCGTACCAAGAAAAGCGGTTATAATGATACACGCAACACGGGCAGTAATTACTTCATGCAGACCCGTAACTTGCTGTGGGGACTCTACTGGCCCACTGATTACAAGACCGGCGAGCTCTGGACCGAACGTTACGGTAGCTACGCCTACAATGGGCTTTATTATGACAAAGAGTGGGAGAACGGTTCTACCAGTACCAAAATCATGGCTGCGGAGACGCTCACCCTGCATCTGATGCCGGGCCTGGACCTTCGTTCTATCTACTCTTACGACAATACTACTGTAAAAGACCATATCTATTACAGTGCCAATCACTATAAAGGCTCGGCAGACAATGGGAATGTCAACGAATACCGTACTACATACGAGAAGATGGTTACTTCCACTACCGCCAATTATACCGGCACCTTCGACAAACACACAGTTGGCACCATGGTGGGTTTCGAAGCGGAGAAGAACAAGACAGACTATGTGCGTGCCACAGGAAGTAATCTTGCGGTCAGCACCATTCATACAGTTTCTACTGCCGGAACGCAGACTTCTGCCGGATATTCCTGGGGAAACTCGATGGTGTCCGTGCTCTCCAAGTTGGATTATAATTACGATGAACGCTACTTCATTTCCGGTTCTTACCGCCGCGACGGTTCTTCCCGGCTCAGCAAGCAGGAACGTTGGGGAAACTTCTGGTCAGTGGCAGGAGCGTGGAACATCATGCGCGAGGGTTTTATGAGCAAATATTCTTTCCTGAGCAACCTGCGTATACGTGCCTCTTATGGTATTAACGGTACGCTGCCTTCGGACAATTACGGCTATATGAGCTTGATGAGCTATACCAGTAAGTACATGGGTAACCCGGGCGGTACAATCACTACCGTCACCAATGACAAGCTGTCTTGGGAGACGAGCTACAACACGAATGTGGGTATCGACTTCGGCTTCTTCGGCCAGCGTCTGCGCGGTACGGTGGAATACTTCAACCGTGATTCGAAGAACCTGCTCCAGGATGTTCCCATTTCGATGGTTACGGGATTTTCCTCTACGTTGCGGAACGTAGGATGCATCAATAACCATGGGGTAGAGGTGGAGTTGAGTGGTGACATCATTGATAGTAAAGGATGGTTATGGAGTGCCGGTGTCAACGCAACCTTCCTCCGTTCTGAGGTGAAAGAGTTGTATGGCGGTGCGGACATTATCTGGTACGACCCCACCAGTAGCGACAGCCGTGCGCAATATGTATACCGGGAAGGTCAGTCCACGCTGGCTTTCTATGGATACGAATGGGCAGGTGTGGACAAGACCAACGGCAAGAACGTCTACTATGTAAATGACCCCAAGAATGGCAAGGCCGGAGATTTTGAGTATAACGGGCGCGGAGCTACTTATGACTATAACAATGCCAACTACACCATCATCGGTAATGCCGTTCCCAAAGTGTATGGGGGGCATCAATACCTCGGTCTCCTACAAAGGCATAGCCCTTTCGTTGGGCTTTACCTATAAGATAGGAGGAGACTTGTACGATGGAGCCTACATGGATGTGGCCGACGACGGTTATTATTGGGAGCGTATCCGTGCTAAAAGCTACTACAACAACCTTTGGACGCCAGACCATACGAACGGTACAGAGCCCCGTATCGAAGGTGTAGACCTCGATGACCCGCAACAATACAGCAGCCGCCACTTGTTCAATGCCAGTTATCTGCGCTTGAAGAATCTCTCATTGGCCTATACGCTGCCCAAAGCCATGACCCGCAAGGCTTTCATCGAGAATGCCCGCCTTTTCTTCACTGCCAGCAACCTTTGGACAATAGCCAAATACAAGGAGGCAGACCCCGAAGTGAGCGAATACGGCACACGTGGTTGGGAAACCCCTATCGGAAAAACATTTGTCGTTGGCGTTGAATTGAAATTTTAATGAACTGGAGGAACTAACAATGAAAAAGATATATCATTTATTGGCACTTGTGATACTTGGTGCCTTTACATTCACTTCGTGTGACGATTTTCTGGATATGCAGCCCACCAACTCCGGAAATGCAGAAGGTGCTGTCGGTACGGTAGCCGATGCGCAGGTGGTTATCAACGGTGTGATGAGTGCGATGACCTCATCGTCTTATTACGGCAGAAACCTTTTTATGTACGGTGATGCCAAGGGCGGTGACCTCACGATTTTTGCTGCCGGACGCGGACTGGATGCATTCTATACGTTCAACCACACTTCCAACAGCAATACTTATTCCGGTTTCTGGAGCCGTGGATATTACTGCATTCTGCAGGTCAACACCTTGTTGAGCAACATTGAGAAGCTGGAAGAATCGGGCAGTATGGAAGACTTTTCCGAAGCCAAAGGGCAGGCGTTGACTCTGAGGGCGCTGTTCTATTTCGATTTGGTCCGTCTCTACGGGCTTCCTTACAATTACAACAAGACCTCTTATGGAGTTCCCAATGTAACCGAGCCGCTTACGGTGAACGCCCAGCCCACCCGTGCTACTGTGGAGGAGAACTATCGCCAGATTCTGCAGGACTTGTCGGACGGGGCGGCCCTGCTTGCCAAGAAGAAGACAAAGCAGAGCGGATATGCGGACTATTACACCAACATAGCCCTGCAAGCGCGTGTGAAACTCTATATGGAAGATTATGACGGTGCTTTGAACGCTGCCCGGGAGATTATAGAAAGCGGTGTGTACAAACTGTATGAGCCTGCCGATTGGACGGCTTCCTGGAGCAAGCAGTTTGGTTCCGAGTCCATCTTTGAGCTGGGCATCACCACTGAGGAATCAGACCTGGGAACTTCTTCTTTGGGCTTTTACCTGATGCGCTACGGACAGTTGAAGAATGCCATGGGCTGGTATCTTGCCAGCGATTATTTCCTGAACCGTCTGGGTGAGGACGAGACGGATGTGCGTTGGGGAATCATGGACAACGATGAATACTGGGTGGACAATGAGATTGAACGCAAGGGAGCCTGCTACAAGTATATGGGCAGTACCACCCTGGCAGGTGACGGCAAGGCAACCAATACAGCCGTCAATATCAAGATAATCCGTCTTTCCGAGATATATCTGATTGCCGCCGAAGCAGCCTTGCACTCCACGAAGCAGGAAGCAGGCGCAGATGCCGCCGCCGGTTACCTGAATGAAATCCGCAGGCGTTCTCCCGGACTGGCACCGGCCACTGCCGCTACCATTACCGATGATATGATTCTGGACGAGCGCAGCAAGGAGCTTTTTGGTGAAGGACAACGCTTCTTCGACATGATGCGTATGGGCAGAACCATCGAATTCAACGACGATTTTCAAGATATTCCGGTGAGTCACCGTGGAAAAACAATCGACCGTACTTTCGAGAAGATTGTGCTTCCTATTTCGCAGGATGAGATAAATGCCAATCCGGCATTGGAGAACCAGCAGAATCCGGGATATTAGTCGTTCCCTGCTGTCTATTGTTTGCTACTCCTTGTATATCAGGGAGGTATTTTGCCAACAAGTTGTCACTGCCTTGGCAAACTTTTGCCACGCCTATGGCAAAGTTTTGCCAACGCGGTGGCAAAGTCTTGCCAATGGGAAGGCAAAACCTTGTCATAGGCGTGGCAAGAAAAGCGGAAAAAGGTGCCTTTGATGAATTTCTTTGATAAAATGAGACGGTAATACCTTGATATTCCACAAAAATACTATTTATTGGCTCGAAATTTCTATTCTTTTTTTCTGAATCGGCTTATCTTTGCTTTCGTAGAAACCAATAATAAAGTTATAATACTATGAGAAGACTTTTCCTCATATCGTCATTTTTGACGTTGTTTGCAATCGGAAGCTCGGCGCAATGGAAGCCGGCAGGTGATAAAATCAAAACGGATTGGGCGCATCAAATTAACCCCTCTAATGTGTTGCCCGAATATCCTCGTCCCATCATGGAACGGAGTGACTGGAAGAACTTGAACGGGCTTTGGAATTATGCCGTTATAAATAAAGGTGAGCATCTTCCGGCAGAGTTCGAAGGACAGATACTTGTTCCTTTTGCCATCGAATCCTCCTTGTCCGGAGTTGGAAAAAGAATCAATGAAAACCAGGAACTGGTCTACCAGCGTAGTTTTGAGATCCCTTCCGCCTGGAAGGGAAAACAAGTGCTGTTGCACTTTGGCGCTGTCGACTGGAAGACGGATGTATGGGTGAATGACGTGAAAGTGGGCAGCCATACGGGGGGGATTTACTCCGTTCTCCTTCGATATTACTGCCGCCCTTTCTGGCAAAGGCAACAATCAGTTGGTCGTAAAAGTTTGGGACCCAACGGATAAAGGGCCTCAACCCCGTGGAAAGCAGGTCCGCAATCCGGAAGGTATCTGGTACACCCCCGTAAGCGGTATCTGGCAGACGGTGTGGCTGGAACCCGTTGCCGGAAAACATATCGAGAATCTCCGTATCACTCCCGATATTGACCGTAACCTGCTGACAGTGAAGGCTGAATTGAATAGGGCATGCCCTTCCGACTTTGTGGAAGTGAATGTGTATGACGGCAATCAACTGGTAGCCACCGGCAAAAGTATCAATGCAGAGCCGGTGGAGGTGTCCATGCCCCGGAATGCCAAGTTGTGGAGTCCGGATTCCCCCCTTCCTCTATACGCTGAAAGTGACGCTGAAAAGCGGAGGTAAGGTAGTGGATAAGGTGGACAGCTATGCTGCCATGCGTAAGTACTCCACCCGTCGTGACGCGGATGGTATCGTACGCCTGGAACTGAATAACGAGGCTTTGTTCCAGTTTGGACCGCTGGACCAGGGTTGGTGGCCCGACGGATTGTATACAGCTCCCACAGACGAGGCTTTGCTGTATGATGTACAGAAGACGAAAGATTTCGGTTTTAATATGATTCGCAAGCATATCAAGGTGGAACCGGCACGTTGGTACACACATTGTGACCGTTTGGGCATCATCGTATGGCAGGATATGCCGAGCGGTGACCGTAATCCGGAATGGCAAATGCGGCAGTACTTCAATGGCACGGAGAGGAAACGCTCTGCCGAATCGGAAGCAACCTACCGCAAGGAATGGAAGGAAATAATGGATTGCCTCTACTCTTATCCGTGTATCGGTACCTGGGTACCGTTCAACGAAGCCTGGGGACAGTTCAAGTGTGTGGAGATAGCCGAATGGACGAAACAATATGACCCCACCCGCCTGGTGAACCCCGCAAGCGGCGGCAACCACTATCCCTGTGGCGACATGCTCCGACCTGCATCATTATCCGCAACCGGAACTGTTCTTGTACGACGGTCAGCGTGCCACGGTTCTGGGTGAGTATGGCGGTATCGGCCTTGTCTTGAAAGACCATATCTGGGAACCGAACCGCAATTGGGGATATGTTCAGTTCAACTCTTCCAAGGAGGTTACGGATGAATACGAGAAGTATGCCGACATACTGTACCGGCTTGTCTCCAAGGGTTTCTCGGCAGCCGTCTATACACAGACCACGGATGTGGAAGTGGAAGTGAACGGTTTGATGACTTACGACCGCAAGGTGATAAAGCTGGATGAGAAACGCGTGAAAGAGATAAATACACGTATCTGCAATTCACTTAAGAAATAGGGGCATTTACAATTTACCATTTACAAAGTACAATTTAACTATGCAGATGACAGCGCAGCCAAATTGTACTTTGTAAATGGTAAATTGTACATTAAAAATGTTGTTATGAAACGATTGATTATAAAGCTTTTCCTTAGTCTGTGCCTATGGGCGGTATTGCCGGTCTGTGCGCAGGATGCTGTTCATTACTATTTCAGAACGATGGATATCCGGAACGGTCTTTCGCAGAACACCGTGTATCAGATTTTGCAGGATAGGAAAGGCTTTATGTGGTTCGGAACCAAAGACGGTCTGAACCGTTATGACGGATTGTCTTTCCGTATTTACAAGAAAGAGAATTCCGGTTTAGGCAAGAATTTCATAACTGCGCTCTATGAGGACCGCCGGGGCAATATCTGGATTGGTACCGATGGGGGGAGTCTTTATTTACGACCCGGTACTGGATTCCTTTACCGCTTTCGATGAGGCCAGTGATAACGGCAGTATCATCAGGGATTTCGTCACCATGATTGGAAGTGACGAGGACGACAATATCTGGATATCGGTAGAAAACCAGGGGTTGTTCTGCTATAAACCGGATGAAGGGAGGCTGTTGAACCATCTGCACGATTCGGGACTGCCCAATGTCACCCGCTTCTGGCTGAATGGGAATACGTGTTGGCTGGCCTTGTATGCGGATAATCTTTACTATGCGAAAGCTGACTTTGAAACTCCTCTGCAGCCTTTCAAGGACACGGAAGGAAATGAGATTTTCAAGAATGATATTATCAACTGGCAGGTCAGCGGACCCCATAATTGTGTGTATATCGCTTCGCTGAACGGGTTGACCGAGATAAACCAGACTACCGGCAAGACGCGGAAGCTGCTGAACACCTATGTGAGGGCTTTGCAGTTCAAATCTGACAACGAGCTGTGGGTGGGCGCAGAGTCCGGTTTGTATATTTACAATCTGACGAATGACAAGATTACCCATTTGACCATTCCCGACCAGGATGATTCGTATGCATTGTCGGACAATGCCATTTATTCGCTCTGCTGCGACAAGGAGAACGGCATGTGGATAGGCTCTTATTTCGGTGGGGTGAACTATTGCCCTTATCAGTGGACTTATTTCGAGAAGTTCTATCCGAGAGACAATCTCAGGCATTTCGGCCGGCGTGTACGGGAAATCTGTGAAAGCAATGACGGCACCTTGTGGATAGGCACCGAGGACAAAGGCTTGTTCAATTACAATCCGGAAAACGGCAGGATAGAGCCTTTTGAGCATCCGGCCATTTATCAGAACATCCACGGCCTATGCCTGGACGGGGATGATTTGTGGGTAGGTACGTTCTCCGGTGGTCTGAACAGGGTGAATCTTCGGACCAGGCAGGTGAAGCATTACAGCAAGGGTGAGAGTGAGAATTCCATGGTCGCCAATGACGCTTTTACCATTTGCAGGACACTACGGGAGACGTGTGGATAGGCACCACGTCCGGTTTGTTGAAGTACAATCGCTCCACAGATGACTTTACCCGGATTCCTCAGCTGAAGAATATGTTTACTTATAACATTCTGGAGGACTTCAACGGAAATCTGTGGTTTGCTACTTTTTCCAATGGAGTGTTCTGCTACAATGTAAGAAGCCGGCAGTGGAGGAATTATCTGTCTAATGAGAATGATTCGACTTCTCTTCCCTACAACAAGGTAATCAGTATCTACGAAGACAGCAGGAAGCGTCTGTGGTTCATGACACTGGGTGAGGGCTTCTGCCGCTACAATCCGAAAACGGATAATTTTACCCGTTATGACATGTCGAAAGGATTTCCGAGCAATACCATCTACAAGATGGTCGAGGACAAGCGGGGAAACTTATGGATTACTTCCAACGACGGCTTGGTATGCTTCAATCCCGATACGGAGAGCAAGCATGTCTATACCACTGCCAACGGGCTGCTGAGCAACCAATTTAATTTCCAGTCCGGTTACATTGACAAGAAGGGGCGCATCTATTTGGGAAGTATCAACGGATTCATAGCCTTCGACCCGGAGACTTTTGTGGAGAACACTTTTCTCCCTCCCGTAGTGATTACGGACTTCTTTCTGTTCAACAAACGGCTTTCGGCGGACAGTCCGGATTCCCCTTTGGAGAAGAGCATCACATACGCGGATGAGATAGAGCTGGATGCCGACCAGAATTCGTTCTCTTTCCAGGTTGCGGCCCTGAGTTACCAGGCACCCGAAATGAACGGTCTTGAATGTAAATTGGAAGGCTTTGACCGCGACTGGTATGCGGTGGGACGGAATTCCAGTATCAACTATTCAAACCTTCCTTACGGAAGCTATCGATTGCGTATAAAAGGTTCCAACAGCGACGGCAAATGGAACGCGACGGAACGCGTGCTCGATATCCATATTCATCCTCCTTTCTATCTCTCTACCTGGGCGTATGCTGTCTATACACTATTGGCGTTATGCTCGCTGGCTGCCGTAATCACCTATTTCAGGAAACGGACCCGGCAGAAGCATCAGCAGGCTATGGACAAGTTTGAGCGGGAAAAGGAACGGGAGTTGTATACTGCGAAGATAGACTTCTTCACGAATGTGGCGCATGAGATACGTACACCGCTTACACTGATAAAGAGTCCGCTCGAGAATGTATTGGCTTCCCGTTCTGTTTCGGATGACATCAGGGATGATTTGGAGACCATGGAACTGAACACCAACCGGCTGCTCGATTTGGTGAACCAGTTGCTGGACTTCCGGAAGACGGAGACGCAAGGCTTCCAGCTGAACTTCGTGGAATGCAACGTGGCGGAACTCTTACAGAAGACGTATAAGCGTTTCAAGCCTTTGGCACGTGAAAGGGGGCTGGCATTGAGTATAGAGACTCCCGAAAGCTTGTATGCTTCGGTTGATAGGGAAGGGCTTACCAAGATTATCAGCAATCTGCTGACCAATGCGATAAAGTATTCGGAGACCTATATACGCATCAGGCTATATTCGGAAGGTGAAAGACTGCTGCTTTCTGTATGCAATGACGGCCTTGTCATTCCGGTAGAGATGCGCGAGGAGATTTTCAAGCCGTTCATCCAGTATAAAACCGGTACCTTGCGCTCTGTGCCCGGCACCGGTATCGGGCTTGCACTTGCCCGTTCATTGGCCGAACTCCATGAGGGTACGTTGTGCATGGAAGATTCGATGGAGAACAACTGTTTCCTGCTGTCACTTCCGCTGAAGCACGAGCAGACGGTGGCTATGGAGCATAAAGAACCGGTAACGGGCGGGGAATCCTCTGAGGAAAGTGGTGCAGGTACTGCCTTGGAACAGCACCGGTATACTCTTTTGGTGGTGGAAGACAGTCTGGAAATGCAGGCATTTGTTGTGAAACAGCTCTCTTCGGAATATCGTGTGCTGACTGCCGTGAATGGGGTGGAAGCTTTGAAGGTGTTGAAGGAACATACTGTAAATCTTGTCATTTCAGACATTATGATGCCCGAGATGGATGGATTGGAGCTGTGCGAGCATCTGAAGTCCGAGCTTGACTATAGCCATATACCGATTATCCTGCTTACGGCGAAGACGACCCTTCAAGCCAAAATAGAGGGAATGAAGCTGGGGGCTGACGTATATATAGAGAAACCTTTCTCCGTGGAATATCTGAAAGTTTGTGTGGCCAATCTGCTGAACAACCGTGAGAAGCTACGGGCTTCTTTTGTCAATTCTCCTTTTGTGCAGACGGGCAGTATGGCAATGACAAAGGCAGATGAATCTTTCCTAAAACATTGAAGGAAGTGGTGGTTGCCAATATGCAGAATCCGGATTTCTGTCTGGATGATATGGCAAGCCTGCTGAACATGAGTCGGTCGAGCCTGAACCGGAAGATAAAGGGCATATTGGATATGACTCCCAATGACTACATCCGCCTGGAGCGGTTGAAGAAAGCGGCGCAGCTTTTAAAGGAAGGAGAGTGTAAAATCAATGAGGTTTGCTATATGACCGGCTTCAATACTCCTTCCTATTTCACCAAGTGCTTCCAGAAGCAGTTCGGCATTCTGCCCAAAGACTTCGTGAAGTAGCCGCCGATAGGGATTGTCTGGTTGGATTTTTGTATTGTTTGAGTGGATTATTCTATTTTATATTTTAAGAAATCACTACTTTTGGGCTGTTTTTTATTACAGATGTTTTGCTCCGGAAAAAAGGGGCAGACCTAAATTTTATGAAGACTGTATTATGAAAGATACATTAATCAACAGAAGAGAATTCCTCAAGAATATAGGAATGCTTGGAGCCGGAGTGCTTCTCTCGGCCAGTCCTTGGCTCTCCGCTTTCTCGGAAGTAAAGGAAACTTCCCATGAGAAATGCCGTATTGCCGTTATCGGACCAGGGTCGCGGGGACGCTTCTTGATGAGCTTCCTGGTTCAGAACCCAAAGGTCGACATCGTGGCCTTGTGCGATATTTACCAACCTTCCATCGACAAAGCCCTCAAGCTGGCCCCGAACGCGAAAGTCTACAACGACTACCACCGTGTGCTGGAAGACAAGACCATTGATGCGGTGGTGGTGGCTACCCCGCTGAACTCCCATTGCCAGATTGTGCTGGATGCCTTCGACGCAGGCAAGCATGTCTTCTGTGAGAAGACGATAGGCTTCACTATGGAAGAGTGTTACCTCATTTACCAAAAGCATATCCAGACCGGCAAGGTGTTCTTCACCGGTCAGCAACGGCTTTTCGATCCCCGCTACATCAAAGCAATGGAAATGATACACGCCGGTACGTTCGGTGAAATAAATGCCATCCATACATTCTGGAACCGCAACGGAGATTGGAGGCGCGAAGTGCCCTCTCCCGAATTAGAACGTTTGATTAATTGGCGCCTGTATCGCGAATACTCCAAGGGTTTGATGACGGAGCTGGCTTGTCATCAGTTGCAGATTGGCAGCTGGGCATTGCAAAAGCTTCCGGAAAAGGTGATGGGGCACGGTGCCATCACCTATTGGAAAGATGGGCGCGAGGTATACGACAATGTGAGTTGCATATACGTGTTCGATGACGGGGTCAAGATGACGTTTGATTCTGTGATCTCCAATAAATTCTATGGTTTGGAAGAGCAAATCATGGGTAATTTGGGTACGGTGGAACCGGAGAAAGGCAAATACTACTTTGAGAGTGTGCCGCCTGCTCCCGGTTTCTTGCAGATGATAAACGATTGGGAAAACAAAGTGTTCGATTCGCTGCCCTTTGCCGGTACAAGCTGGGCTCCGGAAACAGCCAATGAGAACAAGGGTGAGTTTATTCTGGGTGAACGCCCCAAGTCGGATGGCACCTCCTTGTTACTGGAAGCTTTTGCCGAGTCTGTCATTACTTGCAAGCAGCCTGAACGCATCGCCGAAGAGGGTTACTACGCAAGTATGCTCTGCCTGTTGGGCGACCAGGCCCTTCAAGAAGAAAAAGTCCTTTATTTCCCAGACGAGTATAAAATAGATTATTTGAATCACAAAGCGATAAAAACTGAAGCCGTATGAAAGATACCATCATCACTACTCGCCGGAAAAGGATAGAGCTATGGACCTTGTTGACCTGTTTTCTCATTGGCAACTTGGCAAATTTGTATGCGATAATTTCCTATAAGACTCCTTTTTCGGAAATGCTGACCTCGATTTTCTATGTTCTGGCATTTTCTTGTGTGCTTTATGTTTTTTGGACCTTGTTGCGGCTTTTGTTCTACGGGATACGGTCGTTGCTTTTGAAGAAAGCAAAATAAAATATGAAAAACAGTTGAACTTAAATTACGAATAATGACAACACGAAGAGACTTCTTGAAGACCATGACCATGGCTTCTGCCGGATTGGCACTGGGTACCGGCGATGTGCTGGCAAACCCAACCTCCTTTGCAGCGCAAAGAAAAGTGACGGATAAAGTGAAGATTGCCTACATAGGCATTGGAAACCGCGGCGAGCAGATTATCAACGATTTCGCCCGCACAGGTATGGTCGAGGTAATCGCCCTGTGCGACGTAGACATGGGGGCTGCCCATACGCAGAAAATAATGAACAAGTATCCCAAGGCAAAACGTTTCCGCGACTTCCGCCAGATGTTCGACAAGGCGGGCAATGAATTCGATGCGGTAGCTATTGCCACTCCCGACCATTCACACTTCCCCATCAGCATGCTGGCGTTGGCATCGGGAAAGCACGTCTATGTGGAGAAACCTTTGGCACGTACTTTCTACGAGGCCGAACTGCTGATGCAGGCTGCCTTGAAGCGGCCCAACTTGGCCACACAGGTGGGTAACCAAGGACACTCCGAAGCCAACTACTTCCAGTTCAAGGCGTGGATGGATGCCGGCATCATCAAAGACGTGACAGCGGTGACCGCACACATGAACAACCCTCGTCGTTGGCACAAATGGGACACAAACATTTATAAATATCCGGCAGGACAACAACTGCCGAAAGACATGGAATGGGACACTTGGCTGGGAGCGGCTCCTTACCATGAATATAACAAAGACTATCACTTGGGACAGTGGCGTTGCTGGTACGACTTTGGTATGGGTTGCCTGGGCGACTGGGGGGCGCACATACTGGACACTGTACATGAATTCCTGGAACTGGGATTGCCGTATGAGGTAACCATGAAGTATGCCAACGGACATAACGATTACTTCTTCCCCTATTCTTCCACCATCCTCTTCCGCTTCCCGCAGCGCAAGGGTATGCCACCGGTAGACATCACTTGGTACGACGGTCTGGACAACCTGCCCCCGATTCCTGCCGGCTACGGTGTATCGGGACTCGACCCCAACATCCCTTCTACCAATCAGGGAGACACTCCGGCATCCAAGCTGAACCCCGGAAAGATTATCTATACCAAAGACTTGGTTTTCAAGGGGGGAAGCCATGGAAGCACTCTCTCCATCATCCCCGAAGAGAAAGCCAAGGAGATGGCCGACAAGTTGCCCGAAGTGCCCAAGAGCCCGTCCAACCATTTTGAAAACTTCCTGCTGGCTTGTATGGGACGCGAGAAGACCCGTTCACCGTTCGAAATCAACGGTGTCCTGAGCCAGGTATTCTCTTTGGGAGTAATAGCCCAGCGCCTGAACACGCAACTGTTCTTCGATCCCCGCACGAAGCAAATTACAAACAACGAGTTTGCCAATGCCATGCTGGCCGGAGTGCCGCCTCGCAAGGGATGGGACGAATTCTATAAATTGTAATAATCTTATAGTAAAATAATCAACGGAAGAAATATCAATATGAAGAAAAATTATTTATTGCTTTTGTTCTTGTGCTGCGCATCGATGGTTTCGGCACAGAATTGGGAACCTCTTTTCAACGGAAAGAACTTGAACGGCTGGAAGAAGCTGAACGGCAAGGCCGAATACAAAGTGGTGGATGGTGCCATTGTGGGTGTCTCAAAAATGAACACTCCCAATACGTTCCTAGCTACCAAGAAGACTTATGGCGATTTTATTCTGGAATTTGATTTCAAGATAGACGACGGGCTGAACTCGGGCGTACAGCTGCGCAGCGAGAGTAAGAAGGACTATCAGAACGGTCGCGTACACGGCTATCAGTTTGAGATTGATCCCTCTGAACGTGCATGGTCGGGTGGTATCTATGATGAAGCCCGTCGCAACTGGCTCTATCCCTTGACACAGAACCCCTCTGCCAAGAGCGCCTTTAAAAACAACCAGTGGAACAAGGCCCGCATTGAGGCCATCGGCAACTCTATTGCCACTTGGATTAACGGCGTGCCCTGCGCCAACATCTGGGATGATATGACTCCCGCCGGCTTCATCGCGCTGCAAGTACACGCCATCGGCAATGCTGCCGACGAAGGCAAGACCGTAAGCTGGAAGAACATCCGCATCTGTACTACCGATGTAGAACGCTACCAGACTGCCCGCAAGGCTCCGGAAATCAACGTTATCCCCAACACTATCTCTCCGAGCGAAGCCAAAGAAGGCTGGACACTTCTGTGGGACGGCAAGACTACCGAAGGTTGGAGAGGTGCCAAGTTGAAATCTTTCCCCGAACACGGATGGAAGATGGAAGACGGTATCCTGAAAGTAATGAAGAGCGGTGGTGCGGAATCTGCCAACGGTGGCGACATCGTGACTACCAAGAAGTACAAGAACTTCATCCTGAAAGTAGACTTCAAGATTACCGAAGGTGCCAACAGTGGTGTGAAGTATTTCGTAAACCCCGACATGAACAAGGGAGCAGGCTCTGCCATCGGTTGCGAGTTCCAGATTCTGGACGATGACAAGCATCCCGATGCCAAGCTGGGTGTGAAGGGTAACCGCAAGCTCGGTTCGCTTTACGACTTGATTCCGGCTCCGGCCAAGAAGCCTTTCAACAAGAAAGAGTTCAACACAGCCATGGTCATTGTGAAAGGCAACCATGTAGAGCATTGGCTGAATGGCGTGAAGCTGATTGAGTATACTCGCCAGAACGAAATGTGGAATGCGTTGGTGGCTTATAGTAAGTACAAAAACTGGCCTGATTTCGGTAATGCAGAGTTCGGTAATATCCTGTTGCAGGACCACGGAGATGAAGTTTGGTTCAAGAACATAAAGATTAAAGAACTGTAGTAAGTTGCTATACATAACTTGCGACATCTAAATTCTGATTACTAATATTTTGTAGGAAAGGGCAAGCTGCAATGTTGTGACTTGCCTTTTTCCTTTCTTTAAACACTGTTTTTTTCAAGGATATGCTCCAGCATCTTTATAAATTTTCCGATTCGCATGGTGGGCTGCTTTATGCTTGGTTCCCGGCAATGCATACGCGGGTAGACCTGCTGCTGCGTGCGGTCGGTGCCATCCGTCAGGAGCTGTGTCGTTTGGAGAAGATGGGCAATTGCTATGATGCTGGGAGCGAATTGGCATGCCTGAATCGTACGGCATCCGTGAAGCCGCAGCCGGTGAGCCGGGAGCTTTATGACATGCTTGCCTTTTGCATTGATTGTTATACCCGGACCGACGGATGTTTCGATGTGACAGTTCATTCGGATTGCCATACGCAGGAGTCTGTCCATACCGTCCGGCTGTCGCCCGGGGAGCAGACCCTCTTCTTTTCACGTCCCCGGAGTGACTATCAACCTTTCCGGTTTCCTGAAAGGCTATGCTCTGGAGAAGATACGGCCACTGCTCCGGCAGTTTGGGGTGGACAATGCGCTGGTCAATATGGGCAATAGTTCCGTGCTGGCCTTGGGGTGCCAACCGCAGGCCGAAGGGTGGAAGGTGAATTTCGGGCAGAGCCGCATGCCGGGCGAAAGGGCATGGCCGGATTTCCTGTTGAAAAACGAATGCCTTACTACTTCGGGGAATGATTCGCACACGCGGAAACATATTATCGACCCTCGAAGCGGAAAGCTGATAGAGGGGAAAAGGGAAGTGGCTGTAGTGACAGCTAATGGAGCGGTTGGCGAAGTGTTGTCGACCAGTTTGTTCGTAGCAGAGAGCGGTGTGCGTGAACGTTTGAAAAAGGAGTTTTGTCCCCGCCTGATATTTGATTTTTAGAGCCTGTTTAAATTTTCTTGGAGCTTTTTTTCTAAGAGTTGTTTTTGAGGATTTTTTCTTCTTTCGAATGAGGAGCATAGCGGGCTATGTGACGAAATGGGGAAAAGGAGAAAAAAGACTAGAAAAACAAGCTTAGAAAATGCTCATAAGAAATTATTTCAAGAAATTTTAAACAGGCTCTTAGTAACAATTAAAAAATAACTTGGGCATTTCAATCATCAGTTTCATGGATTATATATGATACGGGATTGTGGATAATGCAGGCCGTCTGTCAGGTACCGGATTCTGAGCCGTCAGACTCCGGTACCTGACAGCTTGGACACCAGTGTCTGACGGCTCAAACACCGGACTCTGTCAAAGTGCGGTCGTTACTCCTGGAACGGCATGGCCGGGGCATTCAAGTGTCCAAGTCATTTTTCGTATCTTACTTATCTGTTTCAGCCTGCACCTCTTTCACCTTTTTGCGTATCGCCCTGTTCATCGGGGTTTCCGGTGAAACCTTTATGGATATTTGTTGCATCTATATATCCGGCGTGCTGCATCTATAGATGCAACGTGTTCCATCTATAGATGCAGCACGCCATGTCTATACAACTACAACATGGCCAAGTTAAGGTTTGCAGTCGCCAAATAGGGGTTTACAGTTTCCAATCCCAGCTTCAGCATCATTCACCCTGTTTTGTTTTTTGCCAAAACGTCTTTCACCGGAAAGTACTGTTAGTCAACCACTTCTTTGCAAAGGTGAAGGATGTGAAGCATAGAAACTTGTTTTATAAGTAGAAAGTAATTGGATTTGCGAAAAATACGGAGTAACTTAATTCTCCTCTTTTCTTCGCAAGTCATTTCTGTTTGACTATAAAAGCCTGTTTAGTGATGATTAAAAATAAGTTGGTACAGATAAATGGGAATTTATACATTTATAATTAGATGTTCGGAATGACAGCACAGCTAAATTGTACATTGTACATTGTCTAATTGTAAATGAGCTGAATTATTATTTCCGTTCCAAGTTATTTTTTCATCGTTACTTAGCATTGCTTGGCGTTTCGTATATATTCACCCCCCATAATCTTGCCGTGAAGCACTTGTCGAGGTATATTTTGGCTTTATAATTGCATTCTTAGAAAAGATTGTTTCATTGTTTTATATTCTAATGAAATAATTTTGCCTCGGGAAAAAATAGAAATTCGTTTAATGTTTAAATCTAATAGTAAGCCTATGATATAAAAAAAGAACGATTTAATCAGCTTAAATTGCTTGTCGAGAAATTTTGCTTGCGAGACACAGTATTAATAAAAATGCGGAAGAGTAATCTTCCCCTAATATTTCTAATCTAATATATAAAAACATGTCTAAGAAAATCTTATTTTTATT
>ENA-OQBW01000021-OQBW01000021.1-human-gut-metagenome-genome-assembly--contig:-NODE-21-length-19320-cov-0.887876_pt1 | contig 19320 bp, 22 predicted proteins | sample MGYA00242752_ERZ504565 | MGnify/ENA primary metagenome ERZ504565 (study PRJEB26092, sample SAMD00036268) | human gut metagenome | host: Homo sapiens | study: EMG produced TPA metagenomics assembly of... | reverse complement strand
CCATGCCCGTTCGATGCCTTCTACGTCTCCATGCTGACAGAAAAAGCACATGAGGCACTCGTGTACTTTCCTGCGGGGAATGGTGACCGGTACACTGGCCTGGTTCAGCGCGTTGGTGAAGAAGGAACGCAGCAGTTCCATGATTTACGTGTTCAGGAAGAAAGGGTGAGAAAAGAGATTAGGGATTAATGATTAATAGCGACTGATTTACATAACTTGTAGCTTGTAACTCGTAACTTATAATTGATATAATGAAAGCAAAGAATAACTCGGTATCCTATTTTGACATGCAGTTCATTACGTCCAGCATCAGTACGACGCTGGTGTTACTGCTGTTGGGGCTGGTTGTATTCTTTGTGCTCGCGGCTCATAATCTTTCCGTGTACGTCAAGGAGAACATCAGTTTCTCCGTGCTTGTCAGTGACGACATGAAGGAGAGCGACATCCTGAAGCTTCAGAAGAGGCTGGACAAGGAGGCTTTTGTGAAGCAGACGGAATACATTTCCAAGAAGCAGGCACTCCGCGAGCAGACTGAGGCGATGGGTACGGACCCGCAAGAGTTCCTCGGCTACAATCCTTTCACTGCCTCCATCGAAATCAAGCTGCATTCCGACTATGCCAATTCGGACAGCATCGCCAAAATAGAGAAACTGATTAAAAAAGAATACCAATATCCAGGAAGTGCTCTACCAGAAAGACTTGATAGATGCCGTGAACGATAATATAAGGAATATCAGCTTGATGCTGCTGGGGCTGGCTGTGATACTGACGTTTATCTCCTTTGCGCTGATAAACAACACCATCCGTCTGGCTATATATTCCAAGCGTTTCCTTATCCACACCATGAAGCTGGTGGGGGCAAGCTGGGCATTCATCCGTCGTCCGTTTCTGCGGCGCAATTTCTGGATAGGTGTGCTGGCCGCTTTCATAGCCGACAGCATTCTGTGGGGAGCCGCCTATTGGCTGGTGTCCTACGAACCGGAGTTGGTCAAGGTGATTACGCCCGAGGTGATGGTGCTGGTGTCGGGTGCCGTGCTGGTGTTCGGTGTACTTATTACGTGGCTGTGCGCTTTGCTTTCCATCAACAAATATCTGAGGATGAAGGCAAGCACACTGTATTATATTTAACGCCTTGAAGTGCATAGAGAGAAAGTACTGTTATCGCAGCCTCCAAATAGTAAATTGTAAATAGTAAAATAGTAAATGTATAGATGAGTAAAGAGAAATTCGCTTTTGATAAGACCAATTTTATCCTGCTTGGCATCGGAATGGCGGTGGTTATCATTGGTTTTCTTCTGATGACCGGCCCCGTGTCTACCCCGACGACCTTTGAGCCGGACATTTTTAGTGTGAGACGCATCAAGGTGGCTCCGGTAGTTTGCCTGCTGGGGTTTGTGTTCATGATATATGCCGTGCTGCGCAAGCCTAAAAGCTGTCGTGCAGAGGAGTAAACTTTCAGACGCGGATTACACAGATGACGCAGATTGGAATATTAGAAATCCGTGTCATCTGCGTTATCTGCGTCTGAAAAATAATCAGAAAGAAAGTAGTAACAGAGCTTCCGGACAGCCCCTCCGGCAACTCAAGAACTTAAAAACTTAAACAAATTGGAATGGTTTGAAGCGCTTATCCTTGGGCTTATTCAAGGACTGACCGAATATCTGCCGGTGAGCAGTAGCGGACACCTCGCCATCGGTTCGGCATTGTTCGGTATTGAGGGAGAGGAGAATCTTGCTTTTACGATAGTGGTACATGTGGCTACGGTGTTCAGTACGCTGGTGATACTCTGGAAAGAGATTGACTGGATTTTCAAGGGACTGTTCAAGTGGCAGATGAACGAGGAGACACGTTACGTCATCAATATACTGGTATCCATGATACCTATCGGCATTGTGGGGGTATTTTTCAAGGACGAAGTAGAGGCCATTTTCGGTTCGGGACTGGTCGTTGTGGGCTGCTGCCTGCTGCTGACAGCTCTGCTGCTGTCTTTCTCCTATTATTATAAGCCGAAGCAGAAGGAGAACATCAGCATGAAGGATGCCTTTATCATCGGTCTGGCACAAGCATGCGCGGTGCTTCCGGGGCTTTCCCGTTCGGGCAGCACCATTGCAACCGGTCTGTTGCTGGGCGACAACAAGGCGAAGCTGGCACAGTTCTCTTTCCTGATGGTGATGCCTCCCATCCTGGGCGAGGCACTGCTGGATGGAATGAAGATGATGAAAGGTGAGGCGGTTGCAGGGGATATTCCGACGCTTTCGTTGGTGGTAGGTTTCCTGGCTGCTTTTGTTTCGGGCTGCCTGGCCTGCAAGTGGATGATAAATATTGTGAAGAAGGGCAAGCTGATTTATTTTGCCATCTATTGCGCGATAGCCGGTGTCATAACGCTCATATTAAGCTAAAGTCCCCTCCTTGTGTGGGGGAAAGACTGATTACTCCGGAAATCAATAAGAGAAAAATATTAAGTTGTACCATTTTATCCCCCTCCTACGGGGGAGGGGTTAGGGGAGAGGCCAATGAATTTTAAAGAAGGAGAAGTCCTCTATTTCAATAAACCGCTGGGATGGACATCGTTCAAGGTTGTGGGACATGCGCGTTACCACATCTGCCGGCGGATAAAGGAGAAGAAGTTGAAAGTAGGCCATGCCGGTACCCTCGACCCGCTTGCTACGGGGGTGATGATTGTCTGTACGGGCAAGGCCACGAAACGGATTGAGGAATTCCAGTATCACACGAAGGAGTACGTCGCCACCATCCGGTTGGGCGCCACCACTCCCTCTTACGACCTGGAACATGAGATAGATGCCACCTATCCCACGGAGCACATCACCCGCGGACTGGTGGATGAGACGCTGAAGAAGTTCATCGGCGAGATACAGCAAGTGCCTCCCGCCTTCTCGGCATGTATGGTGAACGGGAAACGTGCCTACGACCTTGCCCGCAAGGGAGAGGAGGTAGAGCTGAAACCCAAGTTGCTCGTCATCGACGAGATAGAGCTGCTGGACGACGGGCTGGGTATTGCCGAACCGTGGATAAAGGTACGCGTAGTATGCAGCAAAGGAACCTATATCCGCGCCCTGGCACGTGACATCGGCGAAGCCCTGCAGAGCGGCGCTCACCTCACCGCCCTGGAGCGTACCCGTGTAGGCGACGTCCGGCTGGCAGACTGCCTCAATCCCCTCGATTTCAAAGAGTGGATAGAGGCGCAGGAGATAGATATTTAGTTATAAGTTATGAGTTATAAGTTATTTGCTATGAAGTGTAGCATACTGCCGGATAACTCATACCCTCTTATGACTAAAACAGACTGATATAAATAATAAATAACTTATAACTCATAACTAATTATGAAACTGTCGCAATTCAAATTCAAGCTTCCCGAAGAGAAGATAGCTTTGCACCCCACGAAGTACAGAGACGAGTCACGTCTGTTGGTGTTGCACCGTAAGACGGGTGAGATTGAGCACAAGATGTTCAAGGATGTTCTGGACTATTTTGATGACAAAGATGTGTTTATCTTCAACGACACCAAGGTTTTCCCTGCCCGCTTGTACGGTAACAAGGAAAAGACCGGTGCGCGTATTGAAGTGTTCTTGTTGCGTGAGTTTGAACGAAGAGCTCCGGTTGTGGGATGTACTGGTGGACCCTGCCCGTAAAATACGTATCGGCAATAAGCTCTACTTCGGTGACGACGACTCTATGGTGGCTGAGGTTATCGACAACACCACTTCGCGTGGGCGTACGCTTCGTTTCCTTTACGACGGTCCGCACGATGAGTTCAAGAAGGCGCTCTATGCGCTGGGCGAAACGCCGCTGCCCCACAGCATCATCAACCGTCCCGTAGAGCCGGACGATGCCGAACGTTTCCAGTCTATTTTTGCACGCAACGAAGGAGCTGTTACGGCGCCTACCGCCAGCCTGCACTTCAGCCGCGAGCTGATGAAGCGTATGGAAATCAAGGGTATTGACTTTGCCTACATCACCCTGCATGCCGGCTGGGTAACTTCCGCGACATTGATGTGGAAGACCTCACCAAGCACAAGACAGACTCCGAGCAGATGATTGTGAACGAGGAAGCCGTGCGGATTGTGAACCATGCCAAAGACCTGAACCGCCAAGTCTGTGCCGTAGGTACCACCGTGATGCGTGCCATCGAGAGCACCGTCAGCACCGACGGACATTTGAAGGAATACGAGGGTTGGACCAACAAGTTCATCTTCCCGCCGTACGACTTTACCGTGGCCAATGCCATGATATCCAACTTCCACATGCCGCTCAGTACCCTGCTGATGATTGTTGCCGCTTTCGGCGGTTACGAGCAGGTGATGGAGGCATACAATGTGGCATTGAAGGAAGAGTACCGCTTTGGTACGTATGGAGATGCGATGCTGATTACAGACCGGTAATTATGGTTGTTTATTTCAGTCTTGGTACCAATCTCGGCGATAAGGAGCAGAACCTCCGCATGGCCGTCCAAAAGATAAGAAAGCAGATAGGGGAAGTGATTTCCCTATCTGCTTTTTATGCTACTGCCCCGTGGGGCTTTTCTTCCGATAATACTTTTCTGAATGCCGCACTCTGCGTAGGCACTGCTTTGGCACCTTTGGAGGTGTTGCAAACGACGCAGGAAATCGAGCGGGAGATGGGGCGTACGCATAAGTCTGTCAATGCAGTGTATAGCGACCGTGTGATAGACATCGACCTGCTGCTCTGTTTTGCCGATGACGGTACTCCCGTTTTGCTGGATACGCCTGAACTGAAACTTCCTCATCCGCTGATGCAGGAACGCCGTTTCGTGATGGAGCCGTTGGCGGAGATTGCTTCAGGCGTGGTGCATCCGGTATTGGGAAAGACAATCGGGGAATTGTTGCAAAATCAGTGTTAATCTCTGCTATCTGTAGCGCAGATACAAGATTTCTTTTTTTATCTTTGCCTCCGAAAAAGCGAAGATAGGCTGCACTTCAGCATAAAAAATGAACAAGTTCATTTTGTTCTGCGTTCGGTTTGCACTATCTTTGCCCCCGAAAACGATATGTGGAGAGATTTGAGTAGCTTGCAACCACAGAAAAAAAATGCTAAAACACATCCTTTTCTGACGGCACGTTTGTGTGCCGGATGCATCTACTCCACACACCTCCTTCCGCCATTCGTTGAATTATCAATTATCAACTATCAATTCTCAACTGAAATGGGATATTTATTCACATCCGAATCGGTGTCTGAAGGACACCCCGACAAAGTGGCCGATCAAATATCGGACGCTGTGCTTGACAAACTGTTGGCCTACGACCCCAGTTCGAAAGTAGCTTGCGAAACTCTGGTTACTACCGGTCAGGTAGTGCTGGCTGGAGAAGTGAAAACCAAAGCGTACGTTGACATGCCTCTCATCGCACGCGAAGTAATCAAGAAAATCGGCTATACCAAAGGCGAGTATATGTTCGAGAGCAATTCGTGCGGCGTGCTGAGCGCCATCCACGAGCAGAGCCCCGACATCAACCGCGGCGTGGAGCGACAGGACCCCATGGAACAAGGTGCCGGAGACCAGGGAATGATGTTCGGCTACGCCACCAACGAAACGGAGAATTACATGCCGCTTTCACTGGACCTTGCACACCGCATCCTGCAAGTGCTGGCAGATGTCCGTCGCGAGGGCAAGGTGATGACCTACCTCCGTCCCGACGCCAAGAGCCAGGTGACCATCGAATATGATGACAACGGCACGCCGGTACGCATCGACACCATCGTAGTCTCCACCCAGCACGACGACTTCGTCCAGCCTGCCGACGACAGTGATGCCGCCCAGCTGAAGGCCGACGAGGAAATGCTCGCCCAAATCCGCCGGGATGTAATCGAGATTCTGATGCCGCGTGTCATTGCCTCCATCCATCATGAAAAGGTGCTGGCACTGTTCAACGACCATATCACATACCACGTCAACCCCACGGGCAAGTTCGTAATCGGTGGTCCCCACGGTGACACCGGGCTGACGGGACGCAAGATTATCGTAGATACCTACGGCGGCAAGGGTGCCCATGGCGGCGGCGCTTTCTCCGGAAAGGACCCCTCTAAGGTAGACCGCAGCGCAGCTTATGCAGCCCGCCACATTGCCAAGAATCTGGTAGCTGCCGGCGTTGCCGACGAAATGCTGGTGCAGGTAAGTTACGCCATCGGTGTGGCACGCCCCATCAATATTTTCGTAGATACTTATGGCCGCAGCCACGTCAATATGAGCGACGGTGAGATTGCCCGTAAGATTGACGAGCTGTTCGACCTTCGCCCCAAGGCAATAGAAGACCGCCTGAAACTGCGCAACCCCATCTATCAGGAGACTGCCGCCTACGGACACATGGGCCGCGAGCCGCAGACCATCGTCAAGCATTTCAAGAGCCGCTACGAAGGCAACAAGGACATTGAAGTGGAACTCTTCACCTGGGAGAAGTTGGACTATGTGGACAAGGTGAAAGCCGCATTCGGTTTATAATCAGCATAGCTTTACGGCTATTTATATAGAAGGCTGCCCTTCTGCAGATACCGGTGTTTCGGAGGATGCAGAAGAGGCGGCCTTTGTTGTTTTGGTCTTGCTCTTCAAATGGATTTTTTCACCGGCAGTACAAACACGAACCTTGCCCCCTCCTTGTACTCCTTGTCCAGCAGCACTTTCCCTTTCAGCCGTTCGGCGATGAGGCGGCAGATATTGAGTCCCAGGCCGGTGCCTTGCCCGAAGTTGTCGGCCTTTTCAAAACGTTCGAAGATGGTTTCCGAGTATTCCGGGGGAATGCCGGTACCGGTATCGGTGACGGAGAAGGTGACGTATCCGGGATTCTCTGTGAGAGAGCAGTGCAGGCGGATTTCGCCTTGTGTGGTGTGTTTCTCTGCATTGGTAAGGAAGTTGATGAGTATCTGGCACACACGTTGCCCGTCGGTGCTCAGTTCGTAGCAGTCGTCCACTTCGGAGGTGTAGTAGAGCTTCACGCCTTCGGGCTTGCGGTGTTCAACGGTGGTTATGGCTTCCCGGCAGAGCTTGTTGCAACTGTGCGGCGCTATCTTCATGGTGTATCTGTTGCTTTCCAACTCGGCTGCGCTGAGGATGTCCCCCACCAGTGTAAGGAGGAGGTCGGAATTGTGCTGTATGAGATGGCAGAAATCCTGCCTTTCCTCTTGGGAAAGGTTCGCGTCGGGGGAAGTGATGAGTTGTGAGAAGCCCACGATAGAGTTGAGCGGTGTCCGTATTTCGTGACTCATGTTCTGCAGGAAGATGCTCTTTGCCTTGTTGGCTGCTTCGGCTTGGTCGCGTGCTTCGGAAAGTTCCTCGTTCTTGTGGCATAGTTCGAGGTTGACTTTACGTTTGCGGTGGAGGTAGAGCATCAGGAAAAGCAGGGATAACAGCAAAAAGCCGGTGACAATGCTGAAAAGAGTGATGCGGTAGCGCGAGGTGGCCTGTATGTTTTCCATTTTCAGGCGTTCGGCGCCTATCTGGGTGTTCAGTTCGGCGATGTCCGACAATTGCAGCAGATTGTTTGTCGAATCCAACTGCTGGTGGTATTTTTTCAGATATTTGATGGCATTGGGATAGTCTTTGGCGCATTCGTAAATGTAGGCATGTTGTTGCAAGCCTTTCTCGGACAATTGGTCAGCGTGGGCATGGGCCTGCTCATACTGTTTGTCCAGTATGTTCTTGCTGATGTGGGCTATCAGTAGGGAAACGTTGGCAGAGAGCTTGCAGCGGTCTGCCATTTGTACGGCTTCTTTATAACAGTCGTTGAATTCATCTATACGTTTCTGCTTGAACAGTATCAAGCATTTCTCTATCATGGCTTGGGCTATGTTCCGTTCTGTTTTAGCGCTCTTCAAGGCTTTTTCGCAATAGTCCAGTGCGGTGGCGTAATCTTTTTGGGTGTTACGGTAATATTCGGCAAGGTTTGAGTATAGTTGGCTGGGATCCTGGTCGGGCATATTCTTCAGCATATAGTCCAAGGCTTCCTGATAGTATTGGGCGGAGAGGTCGAAGTTTCCGCGTGATTTGTAGATATGGCCCATGGTTCGAATACAGCTGAAGATACCGTAAGGGTATCTGTCGGCAAAAGCTTGCTTTTTCATTTTTTCCGCTTTCTGCAAGGCGAGCAATGAGCGTTGTTGGTTCAGGAAGTAGATGATTTCGCTGCTCCAAGCGTGATAATAATATTGCAGATAGTTATTGGCACGTGAAATCTCTTTCAGGTCAGTGGATGCCTTTTCTATTTTGCTATCATCTTTTTGGGATATATAGAACTGCAGGGGGATGATGTATGCCAGGCATTGTGCTTTTTTGTCACCGAGTTTCAGAGCCTGTTGATACAAAGTGTCGGCCACCAGCAACCCCTCCTGCTGGCGTGCCTGCTTGGAAGCCCGCTGGTAGATGGGGTAGAGTGCATCGTCTATCTTGTAGGGATTGTTCTGTGCTGCGGAAGGTAGGGACACCCATACTGAAAGCACTAGAAAACATAACCTTGAAAGAATGCACTCCCTCTTTGTTCTATTGGATGGAATAAGCATGTTTTTTTCCGGATACTTATTATTATGCCTATGGCATCGCAAAAATAAGATAAAAGAATAAATTACAAGCTTTTTTTGTATAATTTCTCTGTTTACTTATTAAACAATCCTTGCCAGGAGCTTTCTTACGAAATTTCCGGTGATAATGCCGCCCTCTACATCATCATATTCTTCCTTATCGAGAACTTCACGATGGCCATTGCATTGACTGCCGCCAGCGGCAGGTCCATGGGGTCGTGGTGGTTGTTGTAGCTCACCAGACGGATGCAGTCCGGCCGTTCCGAGTGGTTGACGTATTTCACTGCCAGGTATTCGTCGCCGCCCCGTTCGAAGGAGACGAGATACATTTCACCGTAGATGACGTCGGTGAAGTCGCGGATGGACTTAAAGCCTACGATGTCACCGGACTTGAGGATGGGATACATCGAGTCGCCCGAGACGTAGACGGCACCGTCGCACACAGGGATATTGGGAATTACAATCCGCCCCAAGGCGTACTGCGGGCGGTCAGCCAGCAGTGTCTTCAGGTTGGCGGCGGCAGAGATGTCATAGAGGGTCACGCTACGGTCGTCCATAGGGTCGGTTGTTTTCGGTGTGTGAAGTATTTCCACTTCACCTTGTACCAAGTCATTGTCACAGAATTTTGAATGATGTGCAGGCGAGCCCTTTTCCCGTCAGCAGCCAGTTGTAGTCCACGTCGTCCAGGCTGCCCAGCAGCAGGGGGAAGTCGATGCTGTTGCGGGCGTTCCAGTTGCTCAGTGTGGAGCGTGATATACTCAGAAAGGCGGCAAGTTCGCTGTCTGTCTTGAATTCTTTCGCCAGTTTGGCACGTTTTATGATGTCTGCCGCACAAAATACCGGGTCTTTGTCATTCGCCATATTCTTCAGTTTTTACATGTAAATTATTCAGAAACTATTATCTCCTCATTTATACTGTCTTACGTCTTATTTAAGAATTTAATTCCCGATTTGTTTGTTTTATAAATGAAAACAGTATTGTCTTTGTTGGGACAAAAATACATATCATGTTTTATAAATGCAAATAAAAGGGAGGGATTTATGGAAAATACACATCTGGTCTTTTATCCGGAAGCATCCGAATTTAGCAAAAATACTTACGAATTTGAAAAAATGGGCATCCACCTTGCCGGATGTATAGATGAGGTGCGTTGGAAGTATAGATGCAACGCGCTGGATGTATAGATAGAATACGCTGGATATATACTTCCAGCAAACAGCCCCTACAAGCATCTTTGGCAGGGGCGTGCCGAAAAAAAATATTATTGTACTAATTCTTAACAAAAAATGGTTATGGAACAGATTATTGAAAAAAAATGTTCGTTTCTGTGGATGTTGCCACAGAGAACTGCCCGTTGATTCTTTTTTATGTAGACAAGCGTACGCTTGCCCCCGACAATTATTGCAAGGAATGCCGTAGGGCGATGAGCAACGCCCGCTACCGCCGCTCACTTCCTGCAGGCAATCCCCTCCGTTATCCGGTCATCACTGAAATTTCGGACTGTACTCTTCGTATGTATCTTATTCTGAATGCTTTGAAGGTAGTGCGCGAAAGCGTGCTCCGCAAGCGGAAACGCCTATGCGAAGCAGGTGATATAGAATGATACAAGCCGCTCTCTCCCCCTAATCACTAACCCCTAATCATCAAACCATGTCCAGAATCAAAAAACGGGGACTTGACTATTTCCCCTTGAACACAGACTTTATGCACGACCGTCTGGTGCGTCGCATCATGAAGCGTGAGGGTGACGGCTCCTTTGCCATTCTGCTGGGAGCCCTCTCCTGCATTTATGCCGACGAAGGCTATTACGTGTGTGCCGACGAGCTTTTCTACGAAGACCTTTCTGCCTGCCTCTATGAAAAGACGGCTGCCGACGTGAAGCGTATTCTTGCCCTGGCTGTGGAGTACGGCATTTTCAATGCCGCCCTTTTCGGCAAATACGCCATCCTGACTTCTGCTGAGATACAGCGGCAATATCTGTTCAGTACCAAGCGCCGGAAATCTTCCGCCATAGACACACGTTATTGTCTGGTGGATGATTCTCAGAGCGATGACGATGCCGCGCCGACTGCCGCCGGGAGAGTGCCGTCTGCCAATGGAAGCGTGCCGTCCGCTGCCGAAAGTGCAGCATTTAAGCCCGAAAATGCGACATCGGGTACACATAGCACAGCAGAGCATAGCACATCACAACACAGCAAAGAAAATCCCCTCCTCCATAGTTCCCCCCGGAACCGGGGGGCACTGAGGGCGCGGATGTGCCATCCGCGGAGGGGGGAATATCTTCGGAAAATAGAGCAACTGCAACCGCCGCAGGATGGCACGGACCGCAACCTGGACGGGTTGCTTTTCAATCTGAAGCAGTTCCATATTCCTCCGCAAGAGCAGTATGCCATTATCCTCAAAAGTAATTTCGGTGCTATCGGCCACCCCCTGTGGAAGGGCTTCTATGCCTTGCGCGAGAGTCATGGCAAGATACGGCAACCGGGGCGATACCTGTTGAGCCTGTGCTGTAAATAGTGTTTTCGATATGTGAATAAATTCATGAAGAAAAACGGTTTTTTTAATTTGCACACTTTTCCGGATAGCGTTATCTTTGCAATGTGGTTAAGCTTAATACACGAAAATAAAACAATGTTGTTTCATTGAAAAAACGAATCCTTGAATTTCAAGACAAACTATTAATTTTTAAAACAAAACTACTATGCCAGTAATTTACAAATCATTTCAGTCGGTTCTTGCCAACAAAGAGGGCAAGAAGCTTTTCTATCCCCGCGTGGTGCTGACGGGGAATGTGGACACCGAGCAGGTGGCCAAGGAGATTGCGGAATTGTCTTCCCTCTCTACGGGTGACTCGAAGAATGTCATCGACAACCTGGTGACCGTGATGACTCGCCACCTGCAGTCTTCCGAGAGCGTGACGCTGGACGGTCTGGGTACTTTCCGCCTTACGATGAAGTCCACCATGAACGGTGTGGAAGACCCTCTGAAGGTATCGGCTACCCAGTCCACGCTACGAGTGCGTTTTCTGCCCACTTCCAAGCGTAATCTGGACCATACGGTGTCTACCCGTTCGCTGGTGACCGGGGGTGAAGTGCGTGCGCCTTCGACCTCAGGACACGGCAGGTTCGGGCGGCAACGACGACGGCTCGGGCGGTAACGACGGTGACCAAGGTGAAAATCCGTTGGGATAAGGCCATTTACGATTTGACAATTTACGATGTACGATTGAAATTCGTACTGCTAAATAACCGCGCCTATGCAGGCATTTATGATACGAAAAAGTAATCGTACATCGTAAATCGTCAAATCATAAATTACTAATCTTCAATCATTAATCACTAACTAATCTTATGCGAAAAATCAACTACATCGTGGTGCATTGCAGCGCCACGCGGGAGGGCCATGCGCTCACTCCCGAAGCTCTGGAGGCAGAGCACCGCCGTCGCGGCTTCCGCACGACGGGCTATCACTACTATATCCGGAGAGACGGTACCGTGCTCGGAACCCGTTCCCTGGAACTACCCGGTGCGCATTGCCGCGGTCACAACAAGTATTCGGTCGGCATCTGCTACGAAGGCGGACTGGATGCCATGGGGAATCCGAAAGATACCCGCACCCCGGAGCAGCGTTCGGCACTCCGGCTGCTGGTACACCAGCTGCTGAAGCAGTTCCGGAATGCCCGTGTCTGCGGCCACCGCGACCTGAGTCCGGATTTGGACGGGGACGGGAAGGTGGAGCCGCGGGAGTGGGTGAAGCAGTGTCCGTGCTTCGAGGTAAGTAAAGAATTTTAAAACAATCATCCTTAAAACATGGAATTATGAAAATAAGCAAAGAAACCTGGAAAGATATCTTGAAAATTGTGGGCACCATCATTGCCACCATAGCCAGTGTGCTGGGCGTGCAGGCGATGCCACTGTAGGAGGCTGAAAAGCCAGCAAGGGAATGGGAGAGGCTTGGAAAACAGCCTCCCCCATCCCTTATCCCGCAAAACATATTGAATAATTTTTCTAATAACAACGATTTATCATGAAAAGAATATCCTTGTTTTTATTACTGTTCCTTTTACTGAAGGCAACGGTTATGTATTCGCAGGATGGCCATCCTGAAACCAACTTCCGGATTGTTCCGGTATCTCCCAATGCAGCTTCATTGGGAACGTATGGACTGATACCTACTGACAATTATGTGGGGCAAGCCCGAATCAGCATTCCCATCTACGAGATTGACCTTGACGGAAAGAAGTTCCCCATTGCACTATCGTACCATACGGACGGAACACGTGTTGCACAAGAAGCTACTTGGATCGGCCTTGGATGGACCCTCCAGGCAGGAGGGTGCGTCGTCAGACAAGTGCAGGGTACGGACGACTTTGCAGCACGTGGGTGCTATAACCTTACTGATGCTCCGTGGCTGACCAATCCCAGATTTGAAGTGACCGACCAGAATTTGGAGAAGTATATGGGTTATTTCAAAGGTGACTATGATGCCGAACCTGATATGTTTTACTTCAATGCAGGCGGACATTCGGGCTCCATGTATTTCGACGTATTGAAGAACAACCGACAACTGAATGCCGTCCCTACCATCCAAACACAAGAAAAAGTGGTAAAGATGGTATACAATACAAGTAACAAAACATGGACCATGACGGACTTGGAAGGATATGTCTATTCCTTCTCGACAAAAGAAATCACATACTATTTCTTAAATACCATTGATTTTTTTCAAACAGATATAACTAGAAGTCATATATTTCCATACTATAACGAACCGCAGATTGTAACAGCCTGGATGCTTGACTCTGTGACATCTCCCAACGGTGGAAAGATTACGTTTAGTTACAAAAAAGAAAGTATTTTTACTCCCATTTCTACTACAGAAGACGTTATATCTTTGTCTAAAATAGTGAATGGCCAATTGTCTTCACAATCTCCGCAGTATTTCACCAATAAGTTCAACTACAATTACTCATACTCCAAGATAGAGCAATGGACATTGTCGGCTATTACTTTTGAAGGGGGTAAAGTAGAATTCGGTACAACTGATCGTGAGGATATAGAGAGTGCGGAAACCGGAAAAAAGGTACAGAAGCTGTCGAGTATCAAGGTGAGTGATACTGCCGGTAACCTTATCAAGACCACCATGCTGGAGTATAAATATCTGCTTAGCGGAATGGCTGCCACTACCAATGGTTATGATGACCGTTTGTTATTGTCGAAGGTATATGATGTGGCTGGTTCGAAGAAGAACAATGTATATACCATGGATTACAATATGGGGAAATTGCCGCCCAAACGCTCTCTGTCTGTAGATGCCTGGGGATTCTACAACGGTGCGTCACCAATGACTGCTTCTTTAAAGATTAGCCCCAGCATTTATTGGTCGGAGTCGATAAAGCCGAGCAGTAAGACGAGCTTGTTTAAAGAAGGTATGGACCGTTCATTCAATGAGGCGTTGTGCAAGATAGGGACGCTGCGCACTATCACCTATCCTACGGGTGGCACAACTACCTTTGAGTATGAAGGACATCGTTTTGAAACTTTGCCTATGATGCCCCCCTTGCGCGAAGGAACCCTTAACCTGGTAGACAACGGTATGCCGCCCGTAGCACCCGGAGCTCCTGTCCTTATGTATATTGGCGAGCCTTTTGAAGTGGACGATGCCAATCCCAAGATTATCATCCGCAGAAGACATGACGAACCTCATCCCAGTGAACATCTTGCTTCGTCGCTTACTTACACAACACAACTCGAAAAGAAAGAGGGTAATGGTTATAGAACCTTGTTCTCTTCTCCCGATTATGATGTGATGGAGCCCTGGCCTGATGACACTGAAAAGCAACTGGACAGAGGTACGTATCGTGTGACATTGGCAGTGCAGAATGTAAGGTTGGAGTATCCTATCAATATTTCGGTAGAGATAGTAGGCAAAACGAATGCTCCCTTGGATAAGGATTACCTGGGTGCCGGGCTGCGCATCAAGTCCATCACGAATACGGACGGCAACGGTAACCAGAGTTGGCGTAAGTTTGAATATCAGGATGCAAAGCTGATGGTGAAGCCGGTATTCAACGCACCGGTCTATGTAGAACAAATGCAAAGTTGGGCAGGAAACTGGATGAATGCTTACTATGAACTGATTCAATCTGCTCCTTATATCCCTTTGACGAATCTTTCCAGAGGAAACCTTGTGGGATATACGGCGGTCAGTGAATCATATGGCGACATGGATACTCAGGGATATACCACTTACAGATACCATAACGTTCCGGATGAGGTTACTGATATATACCTGGCCGGCATTCCTACGGTGCCTGACTATGAGAACGGTAAACTTTCGTCGGTAGAATATAGGGATAAAAATCATAAACTGCTGAAGAGAGAGGAGTACACCTACTCACCTTCTTCTTCGGAAGAGGTTTGGGCACCGAAAATACGCAACTATTATTTCAATCCGGATTATTCCCATCCTACCCGTACCATGCAGCCTTACAATCTGTGGGCACAATCGTACTATCTCAGCAAGAAAGTGACTACCGACTATCGCGCTGAAGGCAATATAGTGGACGAAGAGAGATATGCCTATACTGACTATGGGGTACTTTCTTCCTTGAAGAGCAACAAGCACGGGGTGGAGAAAGAAAAGCAGTTTAAATATGCAAACAGCTTTACGGATGCCGTTTCCGTCAAGATGAAAGGGAAATATATGGTGGGCATACCCATAGAACGCGTCGAACTCTCTGCCGGCAAAGTGGTGAATGCGTCGAAGACGGAATATAAAGATACGCTTAATATGATATTGCCCAAACGTACGTTGAAATTCAGCTCTACTACTCCCAAGACGCTGGCCGATTATGCGGGAGCCTATGTGCAGGATATTTGGTTTGGCAAGTACACTTCGAGAGGTCGGTTACTGGGTTATATACGCAACAATCTGCCGGTGAGCTTCCTATGGGCCTATAACAATCTTTATCCGGTGGCCAAGATAGAAGGAAAGACGTATGAGGCTGTAGAGAAAATCTCGTCGGCGAGCATCAGCCAACTGCCGGCCAACTGGAATAATGCATCCATTACAACTGTCCTGAACACAGTGCGAAACGGGCTTGCCAACGACAATGCTTTGGTTACTACCTATCTCTATCGCCCGCTTGTGGGTGTTACGGAAATTGTAGAACCGAATAAAGAGAAATCGACCTTTACCTATGATGACTTCAACCGCTTGTTCCAGGTTAAGGATCATAATGGAAAGGTAGTGAATGAATATCAGTATAATTACAAACCCCAATGAAACGAAAGAACTGTATGAAACGAAAATATATGTTTATGGCGTTGTTGTGTTATGCATTGACAACAGCGGCGCAGGATGCCAGCCACAATTATGTGCGTACCCGTAGCATGCTGGATGAAACGGGAGGGAAATACCTGGACAAGGTGGAGTATTATGATGGTCTGGGACGCCCGTTCCAGACGGTATTGAAGAAGGTGACGGCAAGCAGCAGCAATCTGGTGACGCTGCAGGAGTACGACGTTGCAGGACGTGCCGCGAATTCCTGGCTGCCGATAGTCTCGTCTGCCGAGTATGTGGCGCCTGCTGCATTCAAGAGCAGTGCGCCCGGCAACTATGGCAACGACTCGCGTCCTTACGGCCAGCCGGTGTACGAGGCTTCTCCGCTGAACCGTACCGTCAAGGAATACGGACCGGGAGCCGCATGGCATGGCGGGCATTCCGTCAATACGGACTATCTGGCCAACAGTACGGCTAACGCGCAGTTGAACTGCATCAACTATAGCGTAAGCAGTGCAGGCGCACTGACGAGCAACGGCAGCTATGCTTCCGGCCAGCTTTCGGTCGTCAAGACCACCGATGAAGACCTGAACGTGAGCTACACCTTCACCGACAAGATGGGACATGTTGTATTGTCCCGTCAGATGAAGGGCAGCGAAACGCACGACACTTACTATGTGTATGACGACAAAAGCAATCTTTGTTTCGTGCTCCAGCCTATGTACCAGAGCTCGGCCAATCTCGACCAGTATGCCTTCCAGTACAAATACGACGGACGTAACCGTTGTATCTGGAAGAAGCTTCCCGGTGCGGGATATATGGAAATGGTGTATGACAATGCCGACCGTCTGGTATTCTCGCAGGACGGCAACCAGCGTGCCCTTACATCCGGTAACTGGACGTACTACAAGTACGACGGCTTGAACCGTCTGACGGAGCAAGGTGTATGCACCAACAAAGTGACTACTTCGGGCACCACTGTGCACATCAGGAATTACTATGACAACTACGCTTTCCGTGCGCAAGCAGGTTTCAATAACAGCAATTTCCCTGATGATGCTTCGGGCAACGGGAAAGGGGCACTGACGGCAAGTGTGGCAACGGTACTCGGTAGCAGCAACAAGATTTATACGGCACACTACTACGACATCAAGGGACGTGTGGTGAAGACTGTGCAAAGTAATCCTTTGGGTGGTTATGATGTAGCAGCTACCGTCTATACTTTTACAAACAAGCCTGCTACAGTGACCCATACCCACACGGCAAGCGGAAAAACAACCCGCACGGAAGTGTATACTTACAGCTACAACCATGCGGACAGACTCTTGAAAGTAGAGCATACATTAGGCGGCACCAAGATAACCCTTGCCGACTATGCGTATGACAACTTGGGCAGACTGCAATCAAAGTCCCTGCACGGAAGTGCCACCAACAAGCTGACGTATGCCTATAATGTCCGTGGCTGGCTGACGGGAATTAGTGGAAGCAAGTTTACACAGAATCTGTACTACAACAACGGCAACGGCACCGCCAAATACAACGGCAGCATCAGCAGCATGACGTGGAAGGCTGGAAATGAGAGCACTATCCGTGGCTATAAGTTCACTTACGACGGATTAAGCCGTCTGATAAACGCCCACTTACGGCGAAACAGCCGGCATCAATACAAACACCAACCGTTTCAGTGAGAATGTAACCGCCTATGACAAAAACGGCAACATCAAGACCTTGCAACGTTACGGTCAGACCGCTGCTTCCAGTTACGGTTTGATTGATAACCTGACTTTCACCCTCGCCGGCAATCAGTTGAGCCGTGTGGACGATGCGGCAGCAGCTTCTGCCTACAATGGTGGTTTCGAGTTCAAGGATGGTATGAAGCAGGCAAACGAATACACCTACGATTCCAATGGAAATTTAACTAAAGATTTAAACAAGGGGATTAGCAATATATCGTATAATTGTTTAAATTTGCCAAGTGCGGTGACATTCAGTGACGGGAGTACGATTGTCTACACCTATGCAGGTGACGGCGCCAAGCTAAAGACTGTACATAAGACAGGCAGCACTACTACCACGACGGACTATTGCGGAAACGTGGTCTATGAGAACGGTGTTCAGAAGTTGCTGCTGACCGATGAAGGCTATGTTACTTTGAGCGACGGCAAGTACCATTACTACTTGAAAGACCATCAGGGTAATAACCGGGTTGTGATTAACCAAAGCGGCACGGTAGAGGAAGCGAACCATTACTATCCCTTCGGTGGTGTGTTTGCAAGTTCAGGCAATGTGCAGCCTTACAAGTACAACGGCAAGGAGTATGATGGCAAGAAGGGGTTGAACTGGTATGACTACGGGGCACGGCATTATGATGCGGCGCTGGGGAGATTTACAACGAATGATAGGTTTTCCGAGAAGTATCACTCATTGTCTCCGTATCAGTATGGAGCGAATAATCCAGTGAATACCATTGACATCAATGGAGATAGCTTGCTTATTGTAACTCCAGCAGCTATTGAAGCTATTTACAATGGTTTGCAGGATGGTAGTAACATAAAGATGCAATTCAATAATGGTATATTGGATCCAACTTCCATTGCGAAACAAGCTAATAGTAGTAATGATTTCTTTCTGAAAGACTTATTTGAGATTGCCAATAGTGAGAAAATGGTAGAACTGTCATTATCTGATAAGAATACATATAAAATGAATGGGAAGACTGTAGAAGAAACTTTTGGTACTCCTTATGACGATGATGATAGCGAAATACCTGCTCATCAAAAAAGAAGAGTATTCAAAGGCTGGAGTCCCTTTTGGAAAACATATTCAAGGAAATTTAGGTCAGACATTAGTACCTGACAAGAGGTTAGCTTCCGGTAAGAGTTCAACCAATAGCCATGTACAAGTCATAATTAATAAGAATGGCACTTTGAATCATCGAACAGTTGGGATTGCACACGAATTTGGGCATGTTATTTTATACTTGAGGAATGTACCGTTTAGCCACGGACAGCCAGGGGTCAATAATTTTATATACAATAAAAGAGCTGATGTAATGTCAAAACGATTAGGATATGACTATTAAATTAAAACTATTTTTCATGTTTATTATGCTTCCGCCATTATTGTACGGACAAAATAAGTTGGTGGAAGAAAGTATAATATATTCAAGTGATATAAGTTCCTATAAAAAGAAGATAGAAAAAAACTATCTTTTTTGATACTGAGACCAACTTACCAGTTTTTGAATTGATATTGGATACTGCAAGATCTTCTAAAATGTATACTTCTTATTATTTTAGGAAGCGGTTGCGAGAAGTCTCAACGGAAATTTCTTATATTGGTGGAAACGAATCATTAAGGAAATACCAAGATAGTCTTTATTGGGAAAACTACAATGGTGATGAACAGAATGCCTCTTGTTTATACACTATTCTTTTTGACAGAAAACTTAAAAATTAGAGAAATAAAAAATTGTGAAAAGGGCAGGG
>ENA-OQBW01000020-OQBW01000020.1-human-gut-metagenome-genome-assembly--contig:-NODE-20-length-20232-cov-0.768764_pt1 | contig 20232 bp, 27 predicted proteins | sample MGYA00242752_ERZ504565 | MGnify/ENA primary metagenome ERZ504565 (study PRJEB26092, sample SAMD00036268) | human gut metagenome | host: Homo sapiens | study: EMG produced TPA metagenomics assembly of... | reverse complement strand
CCGGAATTGGGGTATCTTTAATTTCTGAGAATAGTAATTTCTTTTTTTAATTGATATCGTGTTTGTGGAATCTGATTTCTATAAACACGATATTTTTTTTTATTTGGTTTGTAATTGGTTGTTATACAGTGAAATATTGCGTTTGGAAAAGGCGTTTTTTAAACGTTCGTTTTTTGAACGTCAATATTTAAGAAAATTAAAGAGGGAAGATTACTTAAAAATTAGTAAAAGGAAGAAGTTAGAGAAATACAATGCAACAGGCTTACTGACAAAGTATTATACTCACTAAAAAGAAATTTATAGAATATTTTTATTAAACATTTTGCGAGATTCAAAAATACACGTTATCTTTGCGTTCAAAAAACGAACGATCTATTGAACGCTTTTTGCTTGCAATAGATTCGTTTACAGCATTTTACCTGTTAGGTAATGAATGACTGCAAAAAATCTGTTGACAAGAAGGGCATAAAGCTTGTCGTATTCTACATAAAGTGTCCGCAAGTAATTGAATTTCAAGTGTATGCAAGAGATTCAAAGCCCCAGGAGAACACCCTTGTCTGAACAAAAGCATAAAATGGGAATAGAGAAAGAGGTCGAAATCTGGTATGCTATGCGTGCCACCTACCGCAGAGAACCGGATGCCATGCATCTGCTCAAGAAAGAAAATTTGGGCTGTTTCATTCCTATGCAATACAAGATATGTATAAAAAAAGGGAAAAAAGTCCGTGCTCTGGTTCCGGTCGTTCATAATCTGCTTTTTGTCCATGCCCGTCCTTCCGATGTGCAGCGTGTCAAGTCTCAAGTCACTTATCTGCAATATATCACCGATACCCGCAGTGGGCAGAAGATTATTGTCCCAGACAGTCAGATGCAGCGTTTCATTGCCGTATCCGGCACTTACGATGACCATCTTCTTTATTTTCAACCGGATGAATTGAACTTGTCCAAAGGTACCAAAGTCCGGATTACCGGAGGTGAATTTGAGGGGCAAGAGGGTGTGTTTCTGAAGGTGAAAGGTGCACGTGACCGTCGCGTGGTTATCGAAATACAAGGTGTCATAGCTGTTGCCATGGCCACTATCCATCCCGATCTTATAGAAGTAATCGGCTGAACTTTAATTTTTAATTCTTAATTCTATAATTGCTTATGTCTCTTTCCGAAGAAGCAATCACTCTTCAGCGTGCTGCGCACGAACTGATGTATTTGGGTATGGACGGCAGTCCCGTCTATAGCGATGACTTGTCACGGCGGAACGGTGAGGTCTACCGTCTTACCATGGCTTTGTACCGGTCGGGTGTAAAAGGCACTACCATCGAAGAGCAGGCAAATGTCTGTCTTGCCCTTCTTATGGGTTACAGCGCTTCTTTTGTCGACCATGGCGAAAAGCAGCGGCATGTCCAGAAAGTGCTGGACTGTTGTTGGGATGTGCTCGATGCCCTTCCCGCTTCCTTACTGAAGCTCCGTCTGCTTACCGCCTGCTACGGTGAAGTGTTCGACGAGTCTTTGGCCGACGAGGGCCGTTCCATCATCGCCTCTTGGGATTCCTTATCACTTACTCCCGAACAGCAGGAAGCGGTTGATGAGTTTCAGAATGTGACAGACAATCCCTATCCGTGGGAATATATCGATGAATAAAACTTTTCATTATAATGCTTAACAATAAATCCGTATTGATTACCGGAGGAACGGGTTCCTTCGGAAAGAAGTTTGTGGAAACCATTCTCCGTGATTATCCGCAAGTAAAGAAAATCATTATTTACTCCCGCGATGAGCTGAAGCAATTTGAGCTGAAACAGAAATATCCCGGTCATAAGTATCCGCAACTGCGTTTCTTTATCGGTGATGTCCGTGACCTTGAACGTCTGACGCGGGCTTGCGAAGGAGTGGACGTGATTATCCATGCAGCCGCCATCAAGCAGGTGGATACCGCTGAATACAATCCCGAAGAGTGCATCAAAACCAATGTACACGGTGCGCAGAATGTGATAAAGGCTGCTCTTGCCACCGGTGTACAGCATGTGGTGGCCCTTTCTACCGACAAGGCATGTGCCCCCATCAATCTTTATGGAGCCACCAAGCTCACTTCCGACAAGCTGTTTACTGCTGCCAACAATATCAGCGGTTCCAAGAACATCAGGTTCTCCGTAGTCCGTTATGGCAATGTGATGGGTTCCCGCGGTTCCGTAATCCCTTTCTTTATCAACAAGCGTGACAACGGGGCGAAGGAACTTCCCATAACCGATATGCGTATGACCCGTTTCAACATTTCACTGGAAGCCGGTGTCGCTTTGGTTATGTATGCCATCGGACATCACCTGGGTGGCGAAATCTTTATTCCTAAGATTCCTTCCTATCATATCCAGGACGTGGCTACCGCCATTGCACCCAATCTGCCGCAGGGTGGAAGTGGGCATCCGTCCGGGAGAGAAGCTGCACGAGGAGATGATTACTGTAACCGATGCTCTTGATACAATCGATTTGGGCAGATATTATGTCATTCTTCCTTCCGTATCTTTCAAGCACAGTCGCGAAGAGTTCATCAGACATCACAATGCAGTACCCGTTCCCGACGGTTTCCACTACAGCAGTGACAACAATACGGAGTGGGAGACTGTAGAGACTATGCGCGAGAATATAAAGAAATACGTTGACCCTAATTTCGAGGTGAAATGATAAGCAAGCCTATTCCATACGGTCGTCAGCATATCACAGATGAGGATATCCGGGCAGTCATCGATACCCTGAAAAGCGATTACTTGACACAAGGTCCCAAAATCAGGGAATTTGAAACGAAATTTGCCGAATATGTAGGTGCACAATATGCCGTAGCAGTGAACAATGCCACTTCGGGGCTTCATCTTGCAGCTACCGCACTGAATGTAAAGCCGGGCGACAAGGTGATTGTCACTCCCATGACCTTTGCTGCCAGTGCCAACTGCATCCGCTATTGTGGCGGCGAGGTGGTATTCTGTGATATTGACAAGGATACTTACCTCATGGATATTCGTAAACTCGAAGCCATGCTTAAAGCTTCTCCCCCGCGGTACTTACAAAGGTATTGTTCCGGTTGATTTTGCAGGCTATCCTTTGGATCTGGAAGAGTTCAGAAAGCTTGCCGACGAGTACGGCTTGTGGATTATCGAGGATGCCTGTCATGCTCCCGGTGGCTATTTCATGGACAGTAAAGGCAAGAAACAACATTGTGGCAACGGTTGTTTTGCCGACTGTGCCGTATTCTCTTTCCATCCCGTGAAACATATCGCTACGGGTGAGGGAGGCATGGTGACCACCAACAGCAAGGAGCTCTATGACAAGCTTTGTCTTTACCGTACGCATGGCATTACGAAAGACCCTGCTTTATTGCACGAGCATCATGGTGGCTGGTATTACGAGATGCAGGAGTTAGGCTACAATTACCGTCTGACTGATTTTCAGGCTGCCTTGGGTATTTCTCAGCTGGAGCGTGCGAAAGCAGGTCTTGACCGCCGCCATGAAATCGTGAGACGCTATAATGAAGCGTTTTCCGGAATAGATGGTATCAAGACTCCGTTCAATGCTGCCGATGTCTATCATGCTTATCACCTTTATATCATTCAAGTAGCTGACCGCTTGGGCCTTTATAATTATCTGCACGAGAACAATGTCTATGCGCAGGTTCATTATGCTCCGCTTCATCTGATGCCTTACTATCAGCAGTGGAGAAATAGGAAAGGCGATTTACCTATAGTAGAAGAGTATTACGAACATTGTCTGAGTCTTCCGATGTATCCCACGTTGACGGACGAGGAACAGGAGTATGTGATTGAAAAGGTTATAGAATATATAAAACAATGATTACTTCCATTCCTATTGAAGCTATTGAAAAGCAGCTTTTGCAGCAACTTTCCTCTTTTTTTCTTCTTGAGTGAAGAAGATGAGATGTTAATAAATATGAAAATGGGGGGGTGATATCTCGTTGTGAATATTGTTTTTCCCGTACGAAAAATAAGTATTACTCATGCGACGGAGAGACATACTTCAACCCTTATCAAAGTGCACAATATACAATTTTTCTCTATTTTTTTGCTAACACCATTTCTCAAGATACTGATAACCGTTTATTGGCAGATAAGTTGTATTATTTGAATAAGATAATGAATGGGTGTGATTTGTATCATGAGGTAAATCTTCCTCATTATTTTACGTTGGATCATCCGGTCGGTAGCGTTATGGGACGGGCTGAATATGGTGAAGGATTCAGTTTTGGGCAAAATTGCACGGTGGGAAACAATAAAGGAATTTATCCGGTTTTAGGTGAAAATGTGCGGATGTGTGCAAATTCTTCTATTATCGGTAACTGCCGGATAGGTGACAATGTGATTATCGGGGCAAATTCTGGTGTGAAAGATGAGGATGTGCCGGACAATTCAATTGTTTTCGGGTATTCTCCCCATTTAATTATAAAGGCTAAACGATGAAAAATATCTGTATTATTCCTGCCCGTGGCGGCAGTAAACGTATTCCGCGTAAGAATATCAAAACCTTTATGGGCAAGCCTATTATTGCATACTCCATTGAGGCGGCTTTGCAGAGCGGACTTTTTGACGAAGTAATGGTTTCGACCGATGATGAAGAAATAGCGGAGATAGCTTGCGGATACGGGGCCAAAGTTCCTTTTATGCGCAGTGCTGAGACCTCGAATGATTATGCCGGCACGGCCGATGTAATTCTTGAAGTTTTAGAGATGTATAAAGAGCGAGGCAGGGAATTTGATACAGTTTGTTGCATTTACTCGACAGCTCCTTTTGTCACTCCTGAAAGGCTTCGGGAAGCATACGGAAAAATGAATTCGGAGATTGACTCCGTTTTCACTTGTGTGGCTTATTCCTATCCTATACAGCGTAGCCTTCATATTGTAGACGGGAGAATCGGTATGGTTTATCCCGAATACATGAATACACGTTCCCAAGATTTAGAGCCGATTTATCATGATGCCGGCCAATTCTATTTCTCTCGTACTGCTCCTTTTGTGGAGAGCCGGACTTTTTGGGGGAAGAACACAGCCGGACTGGTACTTTCCGAACTCGAAGTGCAGGACCTCGATACGCTGACCGACTGGACATTGGCGGAAATGAAGTATGAGTTACTTCATAGATGATGTAATGCAGAAAATCTATTTCCGTGCCGACGCAAGCGCTACCATCGGCTACGGTCACTTTATCCGTACTCTGGCTTTGGCCGATATGCTGAAGGACGATTTCGATTGTACCTTCTTTACTTGCCATCCTACCTCATATCAGGTAAGTGAGATGGAGAAGGTATGTCCTTTCATCCCCTTGCAAGAGGAAACGCATTCTGCTGATTTCCTTTCCCATTTGCAAGGTGATGAAATTGTGGTGCTCGACAATTATTTCTTCACTACCGATTATCAGCGTGCCATCAAGCAAAAAAGGCTGCCGCCTGGTGTGCATTGACGATATGCACGACAAGCACTATGTGGCTGATGTCGTGATTAACCATGGTCAGACCAATTCTGCACTTTTCGACGTGGAACCTTACACCAAGCTCTGTTTGGGATTTGATTGGGCATTACTGCGTAGCCCGTTTATAGAGGCTGTAAACAAACTCTGTTCTTGTGCAAAACGTAGTACGGAAAGTATAACCATTACTTTTGGTGGTGTGGATTCCTTTGACTTTACTGGCCATTACATTCGTGAAGCTATGCAATTGCCTACTGTCAGCCAGATAACTGCAGTGGTAGGTGATGCTTATCAACCTCAAAAGCCGAGGGTACGGGATAGGCGAGTGTCTTATTGCTCCAATTTAACAGCTCAACAGATGGCCGAACTTTTTTGTGCTTCCGATTGGGTAATCTGTTCAGCAAGTACTGTGAGTCTCGAGGCCATTGCTTGTGGTGCCAAGTTGGCTGTAGGTTGGTATGTAGATAATCAGGCTGATTATTATTCACTGTTAACCTCTACTGGAGGAGTTCTTCCTTTAGGAAATATTAAGGATAATCCCATACCTCTGACATCTTTAGAGATTGCTGGGGTTGATAACTTGCAGATACAAGGTGGTATTCGTGAACGCTATATTAATCTGTTTGAAGAATTGGGAAGAAATGTGCATTGACGATAATCGCATTCTTTTTGGAAAAATTCTCATAATGGACAATTGATGCAGGAATAGAACAGATAATTTTAATTATTTAGCAATTGAATGATACAAATAGACAAACAAGCGGTTTATAAATATAATGGTTATGTTTTCCAACACTTCTCTATTTTGTCGGAAGAACTCCTAAAGCAAATATTGGATTGGAGGAATACTTTTGAGATAAGGCAGTTTATGTATAATACAGATGTAATATCTCTTGAAAATCACTTGAATTTTACGAAAACCCTTGCTCAACGAGAAGATTGTTACTATTGGTTAGTAACAAAAGATAATGTTCCCTATGGAGTCTTCAATCTGACCGATATAGACCATGAAAGAAGAATCGCTGAATTAGGCTATTATATGGCACCTTCCCAAATGAAAAGTGGAGGGGGACTTGATTTTTGTTTATACTATCATCTGTTTTTCTTTTGAGGTTGCAAAATGTATAAAACTGGTAGGTTCAATTGATATAAACAATACCGATGCATTGTTATTGGATGAGTTTTTAGGCTTTGTTTTGGGTGATACGGTGGAATCCGACGGATGTTGTCATAACCGGAAATTCATTGAATGGGAGCTTTCAGAACTTCATTATAGAAGTACTACAGTATATAGAAATGATATACGTAAATTGGTCCGCTTTATTAGAGATAAACGCAAATAGAGAATCATGTTATCAAATTTTCATTTTCACCATATAGGATACGCTGTTACCAGTATTGAAAAAACAATGTATTATTACATTGATGGGGGATATTCTTGTTCATCTGTGATATTTGATCCAATACAGAATGTAAATATCTGTTTCCTTACAAAAGAAGGAGAGCCTATGATTGAACTTCTTGAACCTGTTGATGAGAATTCTCCAATCAATAAAAATCTTGAGAAGAATGGAGTTTGTCCGTATCATTGCTGTTATAGTGTAGAAAATATAGAAGATGCCATCGCACGGCTTCGTAAAATGAGGTTCATGGTGGTAAGCTATCCGGCAGAAGCAGTAGCTCTCAATAATCATCGGGTAGCTTTTCTCTATAATAAAGATATCGGTTTAATTGAATTATTAGAACAAAAATGAAATTCTTTATTTTTAGAAACAATACGCTGGAAAATATCTTCGGCACAGACGAAGTGGAGTATTCTGGTTACGAAGATATATCATATATACCTCAAAATACATCTTTGTATTTGTGGATGTATCAAATACCCATAAGATGGAATCAGAAGCAACTGGCTGACGAAATTGATGCATATATTAGAAAAATGCAGCTTGTTTTCTCGCAGGTTCCACAAGGGAAAGAATTTGTAGCATTCACATTGGTAGACATCTTTCCTACGAGATTTACTGATGCCAATTTTATTGTAAGGGAGGCTATCGTCCGGTATAATACCCAACTGTATAATATGGCTGGAACGAATGTAAATTTTAAGGTGATTGACTTTTCTGAGTTTACTTCCCGTTATAGGTCAGAGGAATTGATTGGATGGAAATTCTATTTTATTTCTCAAATGTATATATCTTCTAAAATTACTAGTGAATTTGCTACATGGGTAGACTCTAAAATACAGAATATAGCTTTAAAGAGAAAGAAATGTCTCATTCTTGATTTGGATAATACTTTGTGGGGTGGAGTCCTTGGCGAGGAAGGCATTAATGGTATACAAATTGGCGGGGATTATCCAGGTAAGGCATTTTTATATTTTCAGGAAGCGCTGTCTGCGTTAAGTAAAGAGGGTATTATTTTATCTGTTTGTAGTAAGAACAACGAAGAAGATGTATTCGAAGCTTGGGAGCAAAATCCGTTTATGGTTTTAAGGAAAAAAGATTTTGTTGCTATTCGTATAAATTGGAATGACAAGGCTTCGAATATCGTGGAACTGTCTAAAGAGCTGAACATAGGTCTTGATAGTATGGTGTTCATTGATGACAATCCGGCAGAGCGTGAATTAGTAAAACAGACCTTGCCTATGGTGGCTGTCCCGGACTTTCCAAAACAAGCATATATGTTACCGCAGTTTTTCATGCAATTAGTTCGTGATTATTTTGAAGTTTACGAAATTACCGGTGAAGATAAAAAGAAGACGGAACAATATAAGGCAAATGCGGAACGTACACGCGAACAAGCCAAATTCTTAAACTTTGAAGATTTTCTTCGTTCATTAGAAATTAAAATTGAGCTTCAGAAGGTGGACTCATTCAATATATCACGAATTGCTCAGATGACGCAAAAAACAAATCAGTTTAATTTAACGACCCAACGTTATTCTGAAGCTGATGTCAGACAACTTCTGGATAATCAATGGAAAATCTATTGCATCAGAGTTTCAGATAAATTTGGTGATAATGGTATCACGGGAGCAGTTTTCATCGCTGATAATAGTATTGAGAATATATTGCTTAGTTGTCGTATATTAGGTAAAGGTATTGAAACGGCTTTCATTAAATTTGTATTTAAATTGTTGGTTGAGGATGGTGTGTCAGCTTTAGAAGCAAAATTTATTCCTACTCTCAAAAACAGACAAGTGGCTGATTTTTATGACCGGCTTGGCTTTTCTGTGATGCGAGTAGAAGAGGGTGTTAAATACTATATGGCGAATATTGACAAATTAGATTTGTCAATACCTGATTATTATTCAATAACAGTTAAACAATAAAGTTATGATTACGAATGAAGAAATAATGGATGTGATGAGAGCTGTTTTAAAAACAGATGTAGATGAGAATACCTCTCAGAATAATTGCGAAAAGTGGGATAGTATGAACCATTTGAATCTGGTTATAGAATTGGAAGATACTTTCGAAGTAGAGCTTGAGCCTAATGAAATCAGTTTGATGAAATCTTTCTCTGACATCAAAAATATTATTTCAAACAAGTTACAATAAGAACCATTATGGGAAAAACATTTATCATAGCCGAGATGTCGGCGAATCATAATGGCAGCAAGCAGATAGGCATAGAAACAATTCGTGCTGCCAAACGTGCAGGTGCAGATGCTATCAAGCTCCAAACATATACAGCTGATACCATAACGTTGGATAATGATAAAATGGAGTTTATGGCTGATTCTACAAGTGTTTGGGCCGGCATGCGTTTGTACGATCTCTATAAGCAAGCCTATACCCCTTGGGAGTGGCACGAAGAATTGTTTCGTGTGGCCAAGGAGGAAGGACTTATCTGTTTTTCATCACCGTTTGATAAAACTGCGGTAGATTTCCTGGAATCCTTGGGCAACCCCATTTACAAAATTGCCTCTTTTGAAATTACGGATATTCCTTTAATAGAGTATGCCGCCAAGAAGATGAAACCGATGGTGATGTCTACCGGCATTGCCACTGAAGAAGACATTCAGTTGGCTGTAGATACTTGCCGTGCGGCGGGCAATGATGATATTACGCTGTTGAAATGCACCTCCTCTTATCCTGCCCCCATTGAGGAAGCCAATCTGTGCATGATAAAGGATTTAGCCGAGCGCTATGGAGTGAAGTCCGGTTTGTCCGATCATACCATTGGCAGTGTGTCTGCCGTAGTGGCTGTGACACAAGGTGCAACCATGATTGAAAAGCATTTTATTATCGACCGTAGTATTGGCGGCCCCGATGCCTCATTCTCAATGAACGAGCAGGAGTTTGCCCAAATGGTGAAAGATATACGCATGGCCGAAGCGGCTATCGGCTCAGTATCGTATGAACTTACTGATAAGATGAAGTCGGGAAGGGAGTTCTCCCGTTCGCTCTATGTAGCCGAGGATATGAAAGCCGGAGAAGTGATTACAGAGCAGAACGTTCGCTCCGTTCGTCCGGGCTTCGGTTTGCACCCTAAGTATCTGAAAGATATATTGGGAAAGAAAGTAAATCAGGATTTGGAGAAAGGAACGAGATTTGCATGGGAGTTCGTGAATAGTTAGAGGTCATCAAAAAAGAGAATATTGTTACTGCAATTCTTAAAAATAAAACTATCTTTGCGGTAGTCTAAACACTAAAAACATAGTCTATATGAATCGCAAGGAATTGGTGAAGCGTCTGAAATATATGATAAAGAGTGTTGCTCCCAACTCTCAGACTATTCTTTATGGTTCTGAGGCACGTGGAGAGGCAAAACAGAATAGTGACATTGATATTCTGATTTTAGTGGATAAAGATACAGTTTCTCCTATGGAGGAGGATGTCATTACTGCTCCAATATATGATTTGGAAATAGAAACAGGTACTATTATTAGCCCGATTGTGATGACTCGTAAAGCTTGGGAGGCAGCAAAGAGAAAGACTGTATTTTATTATAATGTAATGAAAGATGGTGTGTTGCTGTGATGGAAGAGGATATAAAGCGTGATATTGTCAATTATAGGCGTCAAAAGGCATGTGACTTGATGCATGATGTTGATGTCTTGATAGAAATGAACTATGGAATTCTGCTGTAAATAGGATGTATTACGCTTGTTTTCATATGGTTTCAGCATTGTTGATTTTGCATGGAATTGAAGTGAAAAGTCACATGGGAGTTCGACAAGCTTTTGGACTTCATTTTGTAAAGACGAATTTGTTGTCGTCTGAATGCGGGCGCATCTTTTCTAAAATTTACGATAAAAGGCAGTCAAGTGATTATGATGATTTCAAAGAGTTTACCAAAGATGAAATTGATAATTTGTATCCTCAGATTTCATTCTTGATAAGTGAAGTTGATAGATTGATTACAGAAAAATAGATTTCCTTCTTCCCCTCTTTTTTTATTATCTTTCATCCCCCTTCGTTAGGAAAATACGAACAGATTTTGTTCCTTTGCAAGTAAACAATGCCCCTACGGAACGAATGACAAATATCACCCCATTGCTTTACCAAAGCGGGTATGTGACGATAAAGAATTATTCTCCGCTTACACATCTTTATACGCTGGATATCCCCAATAAAGAAGTGCGCATGGGGTTGATGAATTTGGATATAGAATGAAAAAGGGAGCCTTTTACAGCCCCCTATACTCCCTTTCCGCATCGAAGCACGGACAAGCTTTCACCGGATTCAAGTCGTGATGCCCAATAATCAGTGCACGTGGAAAGATGCGTTTCAACTCGCGTAGCAGTGCCAGCAGCGAAGCCTTCTGCTCCAAAGTGCGGGTATCGGACGGACAGCCTTCGGCATCCAGCCCTCCTTCGTAGCAGATGCCGATGGAGTGACGGTTGTGATTGAGGCAATGCGCACCGATTTTTTCCAACGGGCGGCCGCGGTGTATTTCGCCGTTGCGGGTCAGATAGAAATGATAGCCGATGTCACGGAAGCCGCGGTGGTGGATGTGGTCGCGGCGGCAATCCTCAAAGCCCAGGGCCACGCCTTGAGGCGTGGCTGAGCAATGAACAATGAGCAGGGTAATCGTACGCATGGCTATTTGCAAGCGCCCAGACCTAAAGCTCCCGCTATGGCGGTAGCTACGGTGATGATTACTTTGAGGACAATGCCCCACACGGATTTTGACTTTTTTGTCTTCACTCATGATGATTGGTAATTGATAATTAGTAATTTGTAATTATTCTCATCCTAACGGATTCTCGCCTTGATCACCGTCACTTCCTCCGGAACCGCCGTCGGAACCACTGCCATCGGGAGCTTTTCCGCCTACGGTGTACAGGGAAGATTCCTTCAGCTGTCCATCCAGGTTGATTTGGGCATTACTCAGTTCGCCGGTGGCACGGGCGCGGAGCTTCAGCCCCTTCACGTTGTTGGCCAGCGAGAAGTCGGCAGCGGATTGCGCCCCTTTCTTGCTGACGATTCCTACGGAGAAGATGGCAAGGTCATCCAGTTTCACGTTCTTGCCGTCCAGAATCAATTCTTTGGTGCAGGAAACCATGTCTGCCAGTACCCCCTTGATGACACCACTCGAATAGGGGGTGTTGTGATTGGACATGTGCTTGGCCAGCTTTTCGATGTCGAAGGTTTCTTCGATTACGGGGCGTGCATACCAGAGGCCTTTCAGCGGGCTATCTTCGCCCGTCACTTGATACTTTTTGTAACGAATCATACAATTAAAATTTAGAAGTTAAAGGATAAAAACATTTGCTGTGTTGAACTCAACGATGCAAAGATAAGGCTGTGGATACGGGCGTTTGCCGGTTTTTGCAGGTTCTCGTCTGTTTGGGTCTGTTTTAGTCGGTTATTTACGCTTGTAAGTTTGATAATGTCATGATTTATAGTTACTTTTGATGAAATATAAATCGTAACTGTCAACTATGGATTCTTTTGTCATACGTACATACGGGCGTACTGAATTGGCCCAAATCTATTGTCCCAATCTTTGTCCGGAGGCTGCCTTCCGCAAACTGAAACACTGGATAGACCTTTGTCCCGATTTGCGTGACGGACTTTCCGCCTTGGGCGGTTCTTCTCGTTCCCGCTCTTATACGCCTGCCCAGGTGCGGCTGATAGTGGCTGCACTGGGGAGAGCCTTAAACTTGAGGTTGGGCGGCGTAAAGGTCAGGTTGGGAAGCGTAAACCTGAGGTTGGTACACTTGGTACAGAGGTTCATCCATCCTTTCGCCTCACACACATACGCGTGCGTGAAGCGAAGTGAATGTCAGACTTTGGGTTTCCGGTAGTTTCCCTTGCCATCCACATTTTCCACCAGCCCGTGTTTCTGCATACGTTTGAGCCAGGTGGAGGCGGTTTCCGATTTGATGCCCATCTCTCCGGCTTTCTGCAGGAAAGAGGCCCGTGTGAATTCTTCTTCCATGCTGTCTACCAGCGCATCCCGGTCGGCATTGCCGCGGCTTGCCACTTCGGTGTTGGGCAGGAAGGAGAGGATATGGGTGGTATGCCGGTACAGGCTTTCGGCCAGTGAGAGTACGGCATGGAAGTCATCGGAAGCAATGAGGAGATCCCATCGGCTGACAATGTGGTCTTTCAGATTGTCTGTGGCTGTGTGAGGGTCGGGCGACACGTAAGGCGAGGCGGTGATTTCCCCTTGTTCCATTGCGCGGAGCATGGCCACCACTTCCATGATGCGGCAGATGTTGATGGCTAGACGTGCACGCTGCTTGACATCTCGTTTCCGTTGGTCAGTCCGGAGCGTACGAAAAGCCGGGAGAAGAGCCGGTTGAATTCATCTTTCTGTCCGTCTGTAAGGTGAAGGGTGAATATTCCGTTCATGACAATGTTTTTCAGTTTGTCCTTCCATTCCATGCCCAGAGCCTTGAAGGTATCTTCAAGATCGCTGTCATTGCGGTCGAACTGGTTTTGCCAATGATGTATGGCAGGCATGTAGTAGAATACTTGGCGGGAAAAGAGCCCGTTCTCAGCAGTGGGAATCAGGGGTTTCACTTGTGAGGGGGTGCCTGACAGAAGTACGGAAAGATAAGTTTTCTTTACCTCTCGGTATTCGTGGTCAGTGCGGCGGTTGTAGGACAGTCGGTCGTGGTCGAAGGCTTTGCGCATGGTGTCGCTCCAGTGTCCGTATTCCGAACCGATGGCGGTGGAGATGGTGTCGGCTTCGCTTTCGCATATCAGTCCGGTACCGTCGGAGTCCATCAGGTTTTGCAGGATGCCGGTTCCGGTGTTGTTGCCCGAGATGAGGAACATCTTGTTGAGAGGCATTACGGGAGTCTCCGTTTTTCCGCGTTCCTTGCCCAGTGTGTCGTATTTTGCTTTTTCGCGGCGGTAACATGCCATACTTTCGTCTACCTGCTCACGTATTTCATCGTGAATGGGTTCGGCAAGCAGGCGTACCAAGGAGAGCACTCCTTTGCCGGATGCAGGTAGGGCTACTACAAAGGTTTGCAGGCAGGGGGACATCATTTTTCCTCCGTAGGAACATCGGACGTGTTTTCCCATACTGGCACCCAATACGGTGATGGCACCCAATAGCAGTACATCGTATTGGGCGAGGGAGGTTCCGCAGCTCATGATGCGATTCAGGGGATAAGGCCAGTGGAGGTGTTCGTCGAAAGTGGGTAATGGAGACAGTGGTTCAATGCCCGATGCGGACTCTTCCTCGCGTGCGCGTGTGTGTGAGGTAGAAGAGAGGGGTGAACTTTGTGTACCAAGTGTACCAATGGCGGGTGCGGCTTCATGCTGAATCTTCACGCCGCAAAGCTCGGCCAGATGAAAGGCGGTTCCCAGATGCACGTCGTTACGGCCGGTCTTTAGGGCATTGCTGAAGAGCTTGTCGGCTGCCCGTCGGTCGTACTTGGACGACAGGCTGCACAGACTTAAAAAATCATGCCGTCCTGCTTCTCCGCAGTCGGTGGCAATGGCAAATGCCAGTTGTATATATTCTTGATAGGTTGGAGCAATGTCTGCTCCTGCATTTCTGACTGCTTCGGCCAGAAGGTGCAATGAAGATAGTGGTTCCATCGGATTTGGTAATTTATAATTAGTAATTTGTAGTCGGTGATTTGCAATGACTCATCATTCGAAGTTCACAACTTTTCTGAGCAGTGCTTTCGGGTCATGGCAGAGGAAACAGGCGCGTACGAGGTCTTTCCCCGAAGTGTCCACTCCTTTTCCGGGTTGTGTGTTTTCGGCGTCATACATGCAGTGGACGTAGTTCATGGCCCATTGTATTCCTTCTGCAGGATTCTGTCCGTGAAGACAGGGAACAAACGCTTTTACGCCCCGTCCGGTGGGGCTGATGAACACCAGCGCAGGGCATAGATAGGGGTCATCAAACAGTTGTTGCCGTAAGTTTTCCGTTTCTTCTGCGGATTCAAGGTGGTCGATATCGACTACAACCAGGCCGGAGGATTCCGTGAGGCAGTCGCTCCGTCGTCGGGTGAATACGCCGCAGGGGGGTGACGTAGGGCAGTGTTTGCTGCTTTAGGTATCGGCAGGCGGTTTCGTCGCCTCGCAGTGCGGCGTTTCTTACAGCAAGTGTCAGTGTGGCAAGGTGTTCATTGGAGGTGATTAGTTTGTACACTTCCTCGAGATTCATAGTCCGCAGTGGAGTCAGCGTGGCGCTTTTTACGTTTTTTCCGGTTGCCGCATCTTTTACGGGTGAGATGGGCGGCATGAATAGCGACATTTTAAGAGTGTTTTTCATCGTATGTTTTTTTAAAATTATTGTGCAAAGTTAGGTAACTTATTTCACCCAATCTTTTCCGTATACGGAAAAGATTTTAAGCTGGCTAAAGTATAAATAACAATCTATAACATTATAGAAACTATTATACAATTCACATAACCGAAAATTGACATGAATGAAAACTGTATGCACTCTTCATTGGGTGCTTTTATCGAACTTTACGTAAAATGAGAAAGATTACTATCGCGGAACTTGCTTTGGAAGCTCATATCAGTACAAAAAACGTATATCCATATAAAAAAAGGGCTCGATGCAAGACTAAGCGCCTACTTATCGCTGATTTTCTACTATTTCAGGGATTTGGAGGATGAGGAAATCAGGCGGGTGATTAATGGGTGGCTGGATGAATGGTTTAAGGTGAGAAAGAAGGAATAAGAGAAGGTGCCTTGCTCTCAGTCACTTTTATATAAATTATATGATAAAGTCAATTATTCAACTTCTTCGCCCACATCAATGGCTGAAGAATCTATTCATTTTTTTGCCGCTCTTTTTCGACCGTCAATTGACGGATCTGGATAAACTATTGGCAGTGGTGGGAGCATTTGTAGCGTACAGTCTTGCCGCCAGTGCGATTTACTGTTTCAATGACATTTGGGACGTAGAGGCTGATAGGCAACATCCCAAGAAGTGTAAACGCCCTATTGCTTCAGGAAAAAATATCAAAAGGGATGGGATATGGTATTAGTGCGATACTTGTCACAATGTCACTGCTTTTACTTGTTACTTATACAGGAAGGGAAAAATGGTATTTATTTGGCATAATATGTTTCTATCTACTTCTTAATATTGCCTACTGTGTGAAGTTGAAACAGATTACGATTATTGATGTATTTATCATTGCATTCGGATTTGTACTTCGCATTTTTGTGGGTGGTGTAGCTGTGGGTATTCACCTCTCTCATTGGATTATTTTGATGACGTTCTTATTGGCTCTCTTCTTGCTTTTGCCAAACGTCGGGATGACGTGGTCATCTACCAAGAAACTGGAGTGTCGGCTCGAAAAAACGTCAACCGCTATAACCTTGAGTTTATGAATCAAACCATTGGTATTATTGCTAGCATTACGATGGTTTGTTACATCATGTACACGGTGAGTGAGGAGGTTGTGGAGCGCATGCATACGCAATACCTTTATGCCACTTCCGTCTTTGTATTGGCAGGCATCGTCCGCTATTTGCAAATCACTATTGTCGATGTAAAGAGTGGAAGTCCCACTAAGGTGCTGATGAAAGACCGCTTTGTACAACTCTGTATCATAGGTTGGATATTGACGTTTATTCTCATACTCTATTGCTAAGATGAAACAGATTGTTGCATTCGACTTCGATGGTACCATTACCAATCGAGATACACTGCTTGAGTTCATCAAGTTCGCAAAAGGCAAGACAGCTTTTTTATCTTGGCTTTTTTGCTTCATCTGCCTTGGTTGTTGGCTATGAAGTGTCATCTCTATCCCAATTGGAAGACCAAGCAGATGATTTTCTCCTATTTTTTTAAAGGAGTGAATTTGGATGAGTTCGATGCAGTCTGTTATAGATTCTTTATGGAGAGAGGTGAAAATTTGCTCTATCAGGATGCGGTTAAACAGATAAAACAGCACCTATATAGAGGCGATGAAATAGTCGTTATCAGTGCCAGCATTGATAATTGGGTAAAGCCATTTGCTGAGAGCTTAGGCATTAATCAAGTTTTGGGGACTCAGCTGGAGTTATCAGGAACCGGACACCTTACGGGTCGTTTCGCTACTGCCAATTGCTATGGCGAAGAGAAGGTGAAACGCTTGCTGCAGCTCTATCCTGACAGAACTCAATACCGACTGGTAGTTTATGGAGACAGTCGAGGAGATAAGGAACTCCTTGCTTTTTCGGATGAATCATATTACAAACAATTCAATAGATGAATATTCTTTTAATTCTTATTAGTGTGCTGCTAAATTGCGCTGCTCAGCTTTGTATCCGCAAGGGTATGCTGATTGTAGGTGAAGTCGGTATGAGTGGCATGGTGCAAAATTTTGGTGCCATGATATCCAACCTCTGGTTGTGGGGAGCCATGGTTTGTTATGCTGTGAGCATTTTGATGTGGATGGCTGTATTGAGCAAAGTAGAAGTAAGTTTTGCCTATCCGTTCCTAAGTATCGGTTATGTGGTGGCAGCTTTGGTGGGTTACTATTTCTTTGATGAATCACTGACGTTCACACGCATTGCTGGCATAATGGTGATTTGTGTTGGTGTTTATTTAATCTCTAGAAGTTGACAAGATGAAATATTTTATATTTGGAGGTAATGGCTTTGTGGGCCGTTACTTGGCGAATGCCTTGCTGGAGAGAAATGAAAAGGTGGTTGTATGTGACTTACACCCAACCCTTGATGAACGAGTTACAAAGGGTTGCGAGTATCGACAGACTGATATTCGTGATAAGCAACAATTGTCTACTATACCCATTTCTGTGGATGACATAATTATCAATCTTGCTGCTAATCAATACCATACCAAGGTGCCCCGTGATAGAAGAAACTACTTCTTTAGCGTAAATACTGTTGGCACAGAGAATATCCTTGAAGCGATTTACAACAAGGGATGTCGAAATTACCTGATGTTCACGACAGATATGACCTACGGAAAACCTCAATACTTGCCTGTTGACATTGAACATCCGCAAAATCCTTTCGGCCCATACGGTCAGAGCAAGAAAGCATGTGAAGAAATCTGCTTTGAATATCGGAAGAAGGGTATGAATATCACCATCTTCCGTCCCCGTATGATTAACGGCCCCGGCCGTTTGGGTATATTGGTGAAACTCTTCAAACTGATTGATATGAACTTGCCTGTTCCCACCATTGGTAACGGAAAGAATCACTATCAGATGATTTCTGTATTCGATTGTGTGAGTGCAATTCTCTGCGCCATTGATAAGGGTTTGCCTAATAAGGAGTACAATCTCGGTTCCAAAAACTCACCCGATATACGTACACTTTTAAAAGGTGTAATTGCATCAGCCCATTCACACTCAGTTGTGATTCCTACCCCGGGGAAATTAGTTAAGTTTATACTCAATATTTTTGATAGCATCGGCCTGACCATCATGTACAAAGAACAATTCATGATAGCAGATGAAGAGTATATTCTTGATATTAAGCAGACAGAAGACGATTTGGATTGGCATCCTCAATATAATGACGAGGATATGCTGAAGGAGGCCTATCAAATGTATAAAAAGCAATAAAATTTGGACCATGGAACTAAAGAATAAGAATGTGTTGTTTTTTACAAAGCTGATTGTGTTTGGTGCTTTATTTATGATGATACTTCCCTTTATTTTGTTTGGGGAGAACAATTACATCACTGTTCATGATAACTTAGACCAATTTCCACCCTTTTGGTCAATTGCTAAAAAGGTTGGACTTTTCTCTTTTGATGTATCTACCGGAGTCATGGATAACACACCGGCTGTCTATTTTGGCTGGGGAGGTTTTACCATCCAGAACTTTGCCTATTACCTCTTACCGGCTTATGTCGCCTACGTATTGATTTATTTAATTTCATTGCTCGTTGGCTTCTTTTCGATGTACAAGTTGCAGTGTATATTATTTGGAAAGGAACATCGTGAAATCCTATTATTCACTTCTCTGCTTTTTGCCATTTTACCGGTAATCCCTGCTTGGTCTATCTCAGTGGCATCCATACCGTTGGCTTGTATCGTGTTTTATAATATTTATAAGGGAGGAAGTAAATGGTGGTTGTTGGCGGCACTTTTCCTCCCCTTCTTGATTGGAGCTTAATTGCAGTGCCTTGTTTGTCTGTGGCTTTTGGTTAGCGGGTGTAGTTATTGCTTCAATAAAAAGCAAGCGTTTTCACTCCACACTATTTGTGGCATTCTTACTGTTATGCATTGGTGTGGTGATATTCAACTTTAAACTGTTCTACATGCAGTTTGCCGTTGGTGAAGACCTGAATCGGAATCACTTTATTATAGAACCAATCAACATTGCTATTGGTTTGTACCATTATTTTGTGGAGGGTTTTTATCATGCTTCTACCATTCAGAAATACGTGGTATTTCCAGTTTGTTTTATTACGTGCTGTTATGTGGCTTGGCAGTGGATAAGAAACAAAACCGTTACAAAAGAGCAATCTGTCTTTTTTTATTTGTGGAACCATGGCGTTTATTTGTTCATTCGTAGCAGCAGCAGATGAAGCCTTTTGGTTCGATGACCTTAAAAATTTAATCTCCGCCCTAGATGGTTTTTCCTTTGCACGCTTATTTGTCTTCAACCGTCTCTTTTGGTACGTAGCTTTCAGCGCCAGCCTTATGATGTGCTTGCGTAATCGGTATCTCAAACGGATTGTACCTTTTATTCTGATTGTCCAGTTAGGTTATATAATGCTGTCGCGTACTACTTATAACGACTCCATTTATTCATTAGCAGCGAACACGATTCCTTCACTAAAGAAAGATCATCTCACTTGGAAGGAGTTTTATGACGAAGCTCTTTTTACGAAGATAAAGAAGGATATTAATTATAAAGGTGAACCGGTAGCTGCTGTAGGCTATCATGAAATGATATTGATGTACAATGGTTTTAATTGTATCGGTGGATATCTTTCCTGCTATCCCTATAAAGATATGTTGAAATACCGTCGTTTGATTGAGCCACAACTCAACGTGAACGAAGAAATCCGCCATTACTATGATATTTGGGGTGGTCGCCGCTACCTTTATTGTGAAGGTGTGGACTATCAGCCCACTCGGAAAAAGTGTGAACAATCGGTTGAGTTACTTATTAATGCCGATGTATTTCGCAATGAATTTGGCGGCAAGTATATACTTAGTCGTGCGAAACTTTCCAATGCGGCAGATTTGGGGTTTGACTTTGTAGGGAAGTGGGATAGTGTCGAAGGGGTTTATACAATGTATGTTTATGAAATGAAGTAATTTTGTGGATAGAAATCAAGATGGGATATGGAAAATGAAATGATAGCAAGTAAACTGTCGAATTTTTGATTTAATGGCAATAATATCCCAACTTCGTAATAA
>ENA-OQBW01000019-OQBW01000019.1-human-gut-metagenome-genome-assembly--contig:-NODE-19-length-21284-cov-0.800681_pt1 | contig 21284 bp, 26 predicted proteins | sample MGYA00242752_ERZ504565 | MGnify/ENA primary metagenome ERZ504565 (study PRJEB26092, sample SAMD00036268) | human gut metagenome | host: Homo sapiens | study: EMG produced TPA metagenomics assembly of... | reverse complement strand
TGCGGAAAGGACACGAGGGACTGGGAGTTCTTTATCAGGTTGTTAGATGAAAATAGTCTTGTGTATCAGATACCCTCTCCACTCTTTTTATTACCGTGTCAAGGAGCAATCTATGATAACTGCGGCAAAGCAGGCCGATGTATTTAATGAAACGGAGTTTATATCTATTCAAAACACAGAACCCTTTATGCTTCCTTTTTTGGAGGTAGTGCATTGCACATCATTCGCGAACTGCTTTATCTGCGCAAGAAGCGCGAGGCGCATAGAAATAAATGGTATAGAAGATTTTTCCGTCAATATATAAAAAGGACTTTTTTCACAAATGAAACTATCTGTCATAACTATCAACTATAACAATGCTGAAGGACTGGCCAAGACAATGGACAGTGTTTTCAGACAGCGCTTTTCTGACTTTGAATATATTGTCATAGATGGTGGCAGCACTGATGGCAGCAAGGACTTGATTGTGAACAATCAGGATAAAATTGCTTATTGGTGCTCTGAAAAAGATTCGGGCATATATAATGCCATGAATAAAGGCATCCGGGAGGCATCTGGAGAGTATTTACTTTTTTTGAATTCGGGTGATTTTCTTCATGACTTTGCTGTATTGGAGGACATTCATCCTTTTTTTGTCGGGCGAAGACATTGTTTACGGGGGATTTGCTTTTTGTACACGGTGATGGAAAGGAGGATTTGTTTGTATACCCGGATGTCTTGAGCTTTGAATATTTTTTTGGAACGCTCTTTGGGACATCCTGCTGCTTTTATAAAGAGAGCATTATTTGAGGGGTGCCTTTATACGGAGACGCTTAAGATTGTTTCTGATTGGGAATTCTTTGTGAAGAAGATAGTGCTTGAAAGCTGTTCTTATAGACATGTCGAGAGGGTGATAAGTATCTTTAATATGCAAGGCATCAGTTCTGTCTCTTTAAGTCTTTGTGAGGAGGAAAAGAAATATATCCTGCAGGGAATATTTCCTCCCATGATACTCGACTCTTTGCAGTTGGCTGCTTGCCTGAAAAAGCAGCCTTTGTTTGAACTTTTCCGTGAGATGAGCAAGACACACCGTTTCCAGAAGAGGGTAAAGCCTGTCCTAACCTTCTTGCTGAAATTGAACAACGCTTTCTCTATGCGGAAATGAATGGTCAGAAGACTGCTTTTGCTACTTTCCGGTAGACAAGTTCGGTTTGGCGGGTTGCCTTTTCCCAAGAGTAAAGTTTAATCCTTTCTTTGCCGGCAAGTATAAGTCTGGTGCGTTCAGCTTCGTCGTATATCACACTTTTGATAGCTTCTACCATCGAAGAAACAGAGAATGGGTCGAAATATGCCGCTGCATTTCCGGCAATTTCAGGAAAGCAAGAGGCTTGGCTCAAGGCTACGGGGCAGTTGCAAGTGTAGGCTTCTAAAATAGGGATGCCGAAACCTTCATAATAAGATGGATATACAAATAGCAGAGCACGGTTGTATAATTCTTTCAGATGCTGGTCGTTGACCGAAATTTGCAGTGTATGCGAAGCGATGCCTATACGTGATATTAATTCTGATTCAGCCTTTGAAAACGGTTTGCCTGCACATATTAGATGTAGATGTGCATCTGTTTGATGAATTATACTGAAAGCTTCTGCTAATCGTTGGAAATTTTTGTAGGATGTCCGGTCACCAACAAACAAAATGTATCTTTGGGGAAGATGTAGATTAGGCTTGCTTATAGTGGATTGTAGACTACAACCGTGGTAGATAACGTCTATTTTTTGAGGGGATATGCCTAATGTTTCTATGATATCTTTCTTGGTATGTTCGCTAATGGCTATAATGTGATTGGCTTTTGTGATAATTTCTTTCTTCTGTTGAATAATGGATATGGAGTCTTGAAACAAGTCTGGATATTTTTCATAGGTCATGTCGTGTACGGTTATCACAAAAGGATTATTGCCTATTTGCTTAAGAAAAAGGGGATTGTAATATGTCGGATGATAGACAAATGGAGCGTGTTTCTGCATCAGCTTTAAGATTAGTTTGGCGTTGCTTTGATACAGTTTCTGTTGATGATACTTAAAGAACAAATGGGGGATGTAGATACCGTGCCTCTTGATTTTACTATTCAATAGATAATGATTTTCTGTATAGCGTACTGCAATATCGTAATTAAACTGTAAATTGGACATGATTTCACAGAAATAGCGGGAAATACCGCCGAATTTCTGCTGGTCGAAAATTTGTGAATCATATACTATAAAGGGCTGCTCCATGCTTGTCTATATATTGTAATACGATGCAAAGGTAAAGGAAAGTTTTGAAGTTCTGTGATTGAAATGATTTTTATATCTTTTTATATTGTGTATTTTTGTGCCCTTCAAAGTTATAGTGTATGGATAAAAAAGATATTGTAGTAGTAGTGCCTATTTATTTACCTGCTCTATCAGAGATGGAAGCGGTGTCGCTGAAACAGTGCTTGGATATTTTGTCTGATTACTCCATAGTGATTATTAAACCAGAGAATCTGGATCTCTCAAATATACAATCTCAATTTTTACTTCCTAAGGTAGTATCTTTCCCGGACAGATGTTTCCGGGGAATTGAAGCTTATAATCGTTTAATGCTTGATGTGACTTTTTATAAAACATTTTCAAGCTATACTTATATGCTTGTTTATCAGTTGGACGCTTATGTATTTAAAGACGAATTGTTCTTTTGGGCTTCACTGGGGTATGATTATATTGGTGCACCGTGGATGCCGCACCAAAGACAATATTGGAGGTTTCCTTCCCGTTCCGTCTGGTTTGTCCAGCGTTGCTTCTGGAGTATTTTCTATCCTAAGAATCTGCGCAGAATGAAGTACTGTTGGTTTCATGTTGGTAATGGTGGCTTTTCTTTAAGGAAAATAAGTAAGATGATAGCAGTTACAGAGCATTACAAAACTATAATTGATAAGTGCATGGCAGACAGTAATCCTTTTTTCCCTGAAGATGTCTTTTTGCTTTTGAATACTTATGATAAAGAATCTCATTTGAAACGTCCTTCTTACAAATTGGCTATGAAATTTGCAATTGAGCAAATTCCGGCATGGTCATATAGGGCAAATGGATGCCAGCTCCCTTTCGGCTGCCATAATTGGACGCATCCTGAGATGCTCCCTTTTTGGTCTCAATTCATAAAGCTCGGTTAGGAGCATGAACGTATGATTTCCTCCGGTGTGGTTTGCTCTTTCCTTGGGCCTTGTTTGATGCTTGGTCTGAAAACAGTATGAATAGAGTATAATATAACGTGAGTTCGATATAGCTGTACTATCAGCCATCACAGCCATCAGCTTCGTTCAAAACCTCTTTTGATTCATATCGAACTCACGTTAATATAGAGTTTCTGTTATGTCTTGGAGAATGGTCAGGGTTTGATTATATATCCGTCAATTCCGAAATATTGTTCACCCCATTTAGCTTTGGCATACTCTACGGTCGCATAGCTGTTGGTGTACCAAGTGTCTTTTGTGTGTGTGCTCTTGAGATGATGCAATGGTACAGTATTGGGTTGCTCGTCAGCATATACATATCCATCTATTCCATAATACTGTTCATTCCATTTCTTTTTAGCATATTCAACATCAGCGTAGCTAAAAACATACCACGTGTCTTTGGTATGTATGCTTTTCAGACGATGCATTGGTTTTGTATTGGGTGCAGGTTCTACTAATACAAATCCTAAAAAGTCAGTTAAATAATCACCGCTTACTTGATTTATATAGTTTACGTCATCTTGTGAAAAAACCCACCAGTTGTCTTTTGTGTGTGGACTTTTTATTTGAAACATTGGTTTTACCTCTATAATCGGACGAATTTTGCTTTTGATGTATTTTTCTGCAGCGTCTTTAATTTGCTGTTTTTTTTATAGGGTCTTTGATGAATTCGTATATGGGGTATGTCTTATTGAAATTGATTTCTGTCAATACACAATGCGTTTTGTCAACAGACTGCTGCCATCCGCTAAGATTGAATGTGTGGTTGGTTACTCCGTCGGATGTTATTGTGACTGTGTGACCATCGTGCTGGCCGCCATACATGTTGACGTTGCATGACCAGTTACTATTTCTCCTTTGGTATTGTTCTACTTCGGTTGTAGTAGAGCTTCCGGAGAAGGAGAGGTTAACCGTTTTAATGGCACCAGTGATGCCTCCTTTGGCAATTTTGGTTTTAGACTCTACTTTTAGATTGTCGGTGATAGTTGACTTGTAGAATATAGAAAGGCGTCCACCTACATTGAAGTCGATAAGAATATGTGTTCCGAATTCTTCAATAATGGCATCAGGAGAGGCTGCAGAAAGTCTGCTCTTAAAGGTATGGAGTGAGGTAGTCGGCCAAGACTGTGGGGTCTGCATAAAGTTGGTAGCGTTCTAATTGCTTGATTTGGTCGACCCGAATGTAGGTCTCTTTGGTCGTAATGGAAGTCTTATTGCTTGATTCTTTGTCAAAAGAGACATTTGCTGAAAGGCTATAGGGTACTTCCTTATTGGAGGTGTCTGTGCTGGTTGCCCCATCTTTTTTAGGATTGATTTTTGCAGCAACCGAACCACTAAAAATTCGTTTTATTGATAATGTCTTTTACATAGTTCATGTAGTCTTCTCCAGCATAAAAGTTGTCTTTGATTTCACCTACATATTCCACTTTGTATAATTGGGGATTTTTCGCATAGAAACCTGCAATATCTAATACTTCGTTTTTTATGGATTGTCTGGCAAGATATTCTCCGGTTATATCATAACCGTAGCCTAATACTTGATATTGACCATCTCCCATTGACTTCGTTGTTGGCATTTGTTGGTCTTCTTGAACAAACTGCTCGTCAAAAGTGTTGGTGCAGCTAATGGCGAATATTCCCGTTGTAATGATGGGAATAAAAAGAAAATGTTTTTTTCTTCATAATTTTGGAAATTAATTTAGTTTGCCTTTTGAAAGGACTGGTTTAACGCGTATTTAGTCCTTTCAATCGGTTCGTTTTATAAATTGGTGATATATGTCACTTCCTTGTCAGTTGGATGTTTCTATAGCGTGAAGCTGCCATATAGGAATGCTTCATCGGACTCTATTTGAATGGAGTAGTTGCCGCATGATTCTTCATCTAGGTTGATGCTGATATTTGTTGGAGCATCGTATGTTTCTGAATAGACGTTTTCACCGGTCGATTCGTTGATGAGGGTGATGGTGGCAGTGGGCAATGTCTCGTTGAAGTCGATGCATACTGTATTATTATATAAGTAGGCATTGGCAGTTTGGATGATACTACGAGATATAGGGGTATCTCCTTTACTAGTGCGGATTTTTTTCTTTTTTGCTTGGATTAGGGCGATTTCTGTAAAAGGATTGTTCTCTTTTTGTGCGTATGTCACAATATTGCTTAAAAAGAATGCCACAATTAAGATAGACAATAGTTTCTTCATCATTATACATTTTTTTTTGATTATTGATGGCACAAAGGTCGGCTTAATACGGCAGGATAAGTGTATAATATTGTATAATTTCGGTGTATAATGGCGTATAATATTGTATAATTGTTGTACTTGCTAATGATTGTTATGATTGGCAAGATGATTAGAGATTCCTTTTTTAAAGCTTCCTTAAGAGATATCTCTTTGTGTGCAAATCCCATTTTGTTTTTCTAATATGCGGTCTGCCTTTTTGTAAATAGTATCCCGTTCGCAGCTCAATATATGGCAAAAGTGGCTTATCGGGAGGTTTGTCAGGTACAGACAACATAAGTAGATTTCGTCTTCTGTCAGGTGATATTTTGATTGTAGTTCCCGGGCAATATTATTCCAACATTTGTTGGTTTCTGCAATTAGTTGTAGCCAGTCACCTTGATGCATTATTTCTGATTTCTGCCTTTTCTTTATGAGAGCGGATGATTAGAGTCATCTTGTTGTATACCTCAGATTGTTCGAACAGAACAAGTCCTGCCTTATACAGCATTTCTTTCTCGGTTCGGTTATTGGGCTTTTGCTTTCTTTTCTTATAGGATAGGATGATTACAGCTACAATGAGGGTTAATGTGATTATTGATATACTTATGATAGAGTAATGGGTGTGTTTGCTGATTATGTTTTGCTTGTTGCTTGGCATCCCTTGTTCTGCGCAGACAATGGCATCGGGCTGTCTGGACTTCTGCATGCTGTCCAAATAGGCAGAGTAGTTACGTTCCATCTCTAAGGAAGTAGCTAAGTCTCCTTGCTCTTTGGCTATGTCTGCTAGATACATGTAAGCCCCGGCTTTGGTGGCATAGTCTGTTGTGAAAAGGGATTTTTGTAGGTAGTAGCGGGCAGAATCATATTGCAATATTAGGTAATATGCGCTTCCAAGTAGTTCGAAAGCTTTGTAGCATGTTGTGCGGTCTTTCTGTACGCCAAGATTCTGTTTGGCGAATTCTATAGCTTTCTCTCCGTTTTCCATCCAGTTGTATAGTTGGCATAGTGAGGAGAACACATTTTCTTTTAATTGTATGTTGGACTGTTTTTGGACGATAGCGAGTGCCTTCAACATCATTTTTTCGGCTTCGGGATAGAATTCCTCTCCTTTTTCCATTCGGATGAGTCCTCGTCGTGACAGAACTTCTGCTTGAAGAACAGAGTCCTTTAGCTGAATACCTATTTGTTGTGCCAATTGATAGCTGGAATCGGCTTGTGTATTTAGGTTTTGTGAATAGTATAGATAACCTATATTCAGGTAGATAAGACTTAACAGACGTTTCTCTCCTGCTTCTTCAGCCAAAGGTTGAGCTATAAGGTACTGGGTCATGGCTTCTTTTTTCTTTCGTGAATCCCGGTAGACGCAGCCGGAATAGTAATGGGCCCTTGCCCGCTTTTCTATGTCGTTTGTGCCGTTGTAGTAGGTCAGGGCCGATTGTATCAGGGAATCATTGGTTTGGATAATGTAGTTCTTATCTCTTGCTTCTGTCATTAATAGGCCATAATAAGCACTGTCAGCTTGGGTCTGCAGGCTGTTTGTCGGGAATGCTTCGAGCATAGATAGGGCAGTGTCCGGTTGCTGAACGATGAGCGAGTCAATTGCAATCAGGTACTTATTATAGTTCACTCGGGTATTGCAAGCAATGGACAGAAGTACGATTAGGACAGATAGGGTTGTGATAATAGCTTTTCTCATGTGGTGAACAAAGTTCTCAGTTAAGTCGGGTGCAAAGGTACATCTTTTTCATTATTTACTCATATAATTGCTTGGGCATATTGAAGTTTGAAGAAAATTGTGTGGAAGTTAGGAGTAAAGATGGAAAATAAATGAGCCGGCTATTATTAAGATGACAATGTATGAGTGTACATGGTGCTGGAGAAGTATGCAAGGACACAAAAGAAAGTAGAGAATGTGGGCATTTAGGCAGAAATAACCTGAAACCCTTTTCCATTCCCTCGTTTTCTTGTATCTTTGCGACCTCATAATTCACTTAACTACAAGCAATGAAGGAATTTCTGCAGCTGATGCGACGCTTTGTGTCGCCTTACAAGAGATATATCGGTTGGGCAATCGTGCTCAATGTACTGTCTGCCATATTCAACGTATTTTCATTCACATTGTTGATTCCTATTCTCAATATCCTCTTCAAAACGGGGGAGAATACCAAAGTGTACGAGTACATGGAGTGGGGGAGCGAAGGCATCAAGGAAGTGGCGGTGAATAATTTCTATTACTACGTCACCCAGATGATTGAGACACACGGACCACAGATGACATTGCTGTTCATGGGGCTTTTCCTTGCTTTCATGACCATGCTGAAGACTTCCTGCTATTTCGGTTCTTCCGCCATTATGATTCCCCTTCGTACGGGAGTGGTACGCGATATCCGCGTGATGGTCTATTCCAAAGTGATGCACTTGCCGCTCGGCTTTTTCTCTGAAGAAAGGAAAGGGGACATCATTGCACGTATGAGCGGTGACGTAGGCGAAATTGAAAACTCCATTACCAGCTCACTGGATATGCTGCTCAAGAATCCGATCTTGATTCTGCTTTATTTTTCCACTCTGATTGTAACCAGCTGGCAGCTGACTCTGTTTACTGTCCTGGTATTGCCGGGTATGGGCTGGCTGATGGGAAAAGTCGGCAAGAAACTGAAACGTAAGTCGTTGGAAGCCCAAGGGAAATGGAGTGATACCATGTCGCAACTGGAAGAGACGCTTGGTGGACTGCGTATAATCAAGGCTTTCATAGCCGAAGACAAGATGGTAGACCGTTTTAGCAATGCAGCGACGAGCTGCGTGATGCCACCAACAAGGTAGCCATCCGTCAGTCGTTGGCACATCCGATGAGTGAATTCCTCGGTACGCTGCTCATTGTATTGGTACTGTGGTTCGGTGGTCTGCTTATTCTGGGCGACGGCACTTCCATGGAAGCATCAACGTTCATCTTCTATATGGTGATTCTGTACAGTATCATCAATCCGTTGAAAGACTTTGCAAAGGCAGGATACAACATTCCAAAGGGTCTGGCATCCATGGAACGTGTGGACAAAATACTGAAAGCCGAGAATCCCATTAAGGAACCGGTAAACCCGTTGCCGCTGCACGGGATGAATGACCGGATTGAATTTAAGGACCTCTCCTTCAGTTACGACGGCAAGCGCGAAGTGTTGAAGCACGTCAATCTGATGGTGCCCAAAGGACAGACCATTGCACTTGTCGGCCAGTCCGGTTCCGGCAAGTCGACATTGGTGGATTTGCTGCCGCGCTATCACGATGTGCAGTTAGGTGAGATTACAATTGACGGTGTGAATATTAAGAATTTTCGCATCCACGACCTGCGTGCGTTGATAGGAAACGTGAACCAAGAGGCCATTCTGTTCAATGACACCTTCTTCAACAACATTGCCTTCGGTGTGGAAAATGCAACTATGGAGCAGGTGGTCGAAGCGGCAAAGATTGCCAATGCCCACGACTTCATCATGGAGACCGAACTCGGTTATCAGACCAACATTGGCGACCGTGGCGGCAAGCTTTCCGGCGGACAGCGCCAGCGTATCAGTATTGCCCGTGCCATCTTGAAGAATCCGCCTATCCTGATACTCGATGAGGCCACTTCAGCACTCGATACCGAAAGCGAACGACTGGTGCAGGAGCTCTGGAACGGCTAATGAAGACCCGTACCACGATTGCCATCGCCCACCGCCTTTCCACCATCAAGAATGCGGATGAGATTTGTGTACTCTATGAAGGTGAAATCGTGGAACGTGGTAAGCACGAGGAACTTCTCGAGAAGAACGGCTATTATAAGAGACTGAATGATATGCAGTCTCTCTCATAGCAATAAAATTCTGCGTACTTTGCTTCCACCCGCTTGTGCTAGGCTGTTATGACTAAATAGGAAGTTAATTTCCTGCAAACAGCCTATTAATTCTTCTTTCTCTTCTATATTTCTTACGCAGAATCTATGATACAGGTGGGTGTTGACGGCTGCCGGCAGAGTGTTTCACGGCTGTTAGGCGATGATGAATAAAGGGGGTTCTTTTACCTTTTACGCTTTTTTAACATCCGCTTGCTTCCATTCTATCGCTAATTATCCTATTTTTGCAAAGAATACATACATAAACATTGCAAATGCCATGAAAAAATTATATCCAACGTTTACGACGACAGCTACTATGACTATCAGTCCAAGTACTCTTAATCATGTAATTCAATCGACCCCGATAATACTATAACTGTAAATATTTAATATTCGCCTACCATGAAAATAAAAGTTGGTTTGATAGGGTTCGGCAGAATGGGGCAAATGTATTGGGAGGAAATGCAGAAAAGCGGTCGATGGGACATCGCATATATCTGCGATACCGATCCGGCCTCCCGAGAATTGGCAAGAAACCTTTCCCCTTCATCCAGAATCATATCCGATGAACAAGAAATCTTTGATGACCAGAGTGTAGAAGCTGTTGGTCTTTTTGCATTGGCAAATTCCAGAAAAGAACAAATAGAGAAAGCTGTCCGGAGCAATAAGCATATCCTGACGGAGAAACCCATTGCCGATACCATTGATAAGGAATGGGAAATTGTGGACCTGATTGAAAAGTATGATCGCATTGCCGCTGTCAACCTTTATCTGCGCAACTCCTGGTATCACCAGACTATGAAGCAGTTTATCGATGAAGGTGAGATTGGCGAACTTGCCATCTGCGCATCTGCCACATGACTCCGGGACTGGCACCGGGCGAGGGACACGAATATGAGGGTCCCGCCTACCACGACTGCGGCATGCACTACATAGACATTGCCCGCTGGTATGCCGACAGTGAATACAAGACCTGGCATGCCCAAGGCATGCGGATGTGGGACTACAAGGACCCTTGGTGGGTACAGTGCCACGGTACGTTCGAGAACGGCATCGCCTTCGATGTCACACAAGGCTTCGTCTACGGACAACTCTCCAGAAACCAGACTCATAATGCATATACGGACATTATCGGTACAAAAGGTATCGTGCGCATGACGCATGATTTCCGGACTGCCGTAGTGGAGCTTCATGGCGTGAACCGTACGCTTCGCCTGGAGAAGCCGTTTGGCGGGAAGAACCTGGATAAGCTATGCAATATTATGGCCGACTCCATCGAGAGCGGGAAACGCGATCCGAGATTGCCGCAGATGCGAGACTCGGCCATTGCTTCCCAATACGGATGGACCTTCCTGGAGGATGCGCGCCGCCACGACCTGCCCGGCATAGGCGACTTGCAGACGCTGGAGGAAATCAGGGAGCGCCGGAGGCATATGAAAGAAGGTTACGGACTGCTCCGTCCGAAGAAGACGGTAGTCTGATGCCTACTGTAATTAAGGATTGTTTAAAACTCATTATATTAACCGATTTTAAAATCTAAAGAACCATGTCGAAATTTACAAGAAGAGAATTTCTTAAGACCGGAGGTTTAGCTTTGGCGGGTCTTACCATTGCTCCAAGCAGCATTTTGGGTAAGAGCCACGGACACGTGCCTCCCAGTGACCGTTTGAACATTGCTGCCGTAGGTATCGGCGGTATGGGACACACCAACATCAACCATGTGAAGGCTACGGAAAATATCGTGGCGCTTTGTGACGTAGACTGGCGCTACGCGAAAGGTGTGTTCGATGAGCTTCCCAATGCGAAGAAGTATTGGGACTATCGTAAGATGTACGATGAGATGGGTAAGGACATCGATGCCGTTATCATCGCTACTGCCGACCATACACATGCCATCATTACTGCTGATGCCATGACGATGGGCAAACATGTATATTGCCAGAAACCGTTGACGCACTCTGTATATGAGTCCCGTCTGCTTACCCGCCTGGCCGCTTCTACGGGAGTAGTTACCCAGATGGGTAACCAGGGTTCTTCGGACGAGGGTACCGACTTGGTATGCGAGTGGATATGGAACGGCGAAATCGGTGACGTGACGAAGGTGGAATGTGCTACCGACCGTCCCATCTGGCCGCAAGGATTGAATGTTCCCGAAAAGGAAGACCGCATTCCAAAAACTCTGAAACTGGGATTTGTTTACCGGTCCTGCCAAGATGAATCCATTATAACGAAATCTACCATCCCTGGAACTGGCGTGGATGGTGGGATTATGGTACGGGTGCTTTGGGCGATATGGCTTGCCACATCCTGCACCAGCCGTTCAGAGCTTTGAAGTTGCTGTATCCTACCAAGGTAGAAGGTTCGTCTACATTGTTGCTCAATGCCTGCGCTCCGCAAGCACAGCACGTGAAGCTGACTTTCCCCGCACGTGAAAATATGCCGAAGGTGGCTATGCCCGAAGTGGAAGTTCACTGGTATGATGGTGGCATGATGCCCGACCGTCCGAAAGGCTTCCCCGAAGGAAAGCAACTGATGCAGAGCGGTGGCGGTCTGACTATCTTCCACGGAACGAAGGATACGCTGATTTGCGGTTGCTACGGCCAGAACCCGTGGTTACTTTCTGGCCGCGTGCCCAATGCACCGAAGGTTTGCCGCCGTGTGCCGAAGGCTATGAATGGCGGTCATGAGATGGATTGGGTACGTGCTTGTAAGGAAAGTCCTTCCAGCCGCGTGATGCCTAAGTCTGATTTCTCCGAAGCGGGACCGATGAACGAAATGGTGGCAATGGGTGTATTGGCCATCCGTCTGCAGGGCCTGAACAAGACACTGGAATGGGACGGAGCCAACATGCGCTTCACCAATATCGGCGACGACGAGACATTGCGTACAGTCATCAAGGACGGCTTCAAGATACACAACGGCCATCCGAGCTTCGACAAGACATGGACAGACCCGGTAAATGCCAAGGCTTTTGCAGAAGAGCTCATCAAACACAACTACCGCGAAGGCTGGAAGTTGCCCGATATGCCCAGATAAACATTAAAAAAGAGCACCGGAACCTGGTTTCCGGTGCTCATAAACGAATACTAATTATTTAATTTTTCAGATTATGAAGAAAATATATTATCCTTTGGCTTGCTGCCTTATTGGCGGTATACTCGCTTCTTGTGGCGGCGGTGCAAAAAAATCGAACGCTACGGAGGAAGCTGCGGCTCCTACTACTACTGCGTTGTCTTATTCCAAGTCTCTGAAAGCGCCTGAAACGGACAGCTTGAACCTGCCGATTGATGCGGACGGTTATATCACTATCTTTGATGGAAAGAGCCTGGACGGATGGCGTGGATACGGTAAGGACAAAGTGCCTTCCAGATGGATTATTGAGGATGGTTGCCTCAAATTCTGTGGAACCGGTACCGGCGAAGGACAGACCGGTGAGGGCGGTGACTTGATTTTCGCCCATAAGTTCAAGAACTTTGAGCTGGAACTGGAATGGAAGATTTCCAAAGGTGGTAACTCCGGTATCTTCTATCTGGCTCAGGAAGTTACTTCAAAGGACAAGGACGGCAACGAAGTGTTGGAACCCATCTATATCTCTGCTCCCGAGTTCCAGGTGCTGGACAACGCCAATCATCCGGATGCCAAGCTGGGTAAGGACAATAACCGTCAGGCTGCTTCCTTGTACGACATGATACCGGCTGTTCCGCAGAACGCCAAACCTTTCGGCGAATGGAACAAGGCAAAGATTATGGTATACAAAGGTACTGTAGTTCACGGACAGAACGATGAAAACGTACTGGAATATCACTTGTGGACTAAGCAATGGACTGAAATGTTGCAGGCAAGCAAGTTCAGCGAAGAGAAGTGGCCCTTGGCTTTCGAACTGTTGAACAACTGTGGCGGCGAAAACCACGAAGGCTTTATCGGTGTGCAGGATCATGGCGACGATGTTTGGTACCGCAACATCCGTGTAAAGGTTCTCGACTAATTCCTTCTAAAAAGATAGTACTATGAGAATCAAACATATGATGATTTTGTCAGCACTGTGCTTATCCATGATGGCCACAAGCTGCAGCAGCCACAGCACGGAAACGGCGCCGGAAACGACGAAAAAAGGAAGTAGCCATCCAGCTCTATTCTGTAAGAGACTTGGTGAAGGACGGCAGTAACCTCGACCAGATTCTGAAGGATTTGGCTGATATGGGCTATACCAGTGTGGAGGCCGCCAACTACAATGACGGCAAGTTCTACGGCAAGACTCCCCAGGAGTTCAAGCAGATGGTGGAAAAGAACGGCATGACCGTGCTTTCTTCGCACACTACCCACGGGTTGTCGGACGAGGAACTGGCTTCGGGCGACTTTACGGAAGCCCTGAAATGGTGGGACCAGTGTATTGCTGCCCATAAGGAGGCCGGTATGGAGTATATCGTGACTCCGTATCTCTCCGTTCCCAAGACATTGAAAGACTTGCAGACCTACTGCGACTATTACAATGAAGTGGGCAAGCGCTGCCAGGCTGCCGGTTTGAAATACGGTTACCACAATCATGCCCATGAATTCCAGAAAGTGGAAGACAAGGAGCTGATGCTGGACTACATGCTGCAACACACCAATCCCGAATATGTATTCTTCCAGATGGACGTTTACTGGGTAGTGCGCGGCCAGAACAGCCCGGTGGATTACTTCAACAAGTATCCCGGACGCTTCACCATGCTCCATATCAAGGATCACCGCGAGATTGGGCAGAGTGGTATGGTAGGTTATGATGCTATCTTCAAGAATACGGATACTGCTGGCGTGCGCCACATCGTAGCTGAGATTGAGAAATACAGCTGCCCTGTAGAAGAGAGTGTGAAGCAGAGCCTTGACTACTTGCTTGATGCTCCTTTCGTGAAGGCATCGTATAGCAAATAAAAACATGATGGCGGCTATTCATTCATAAGCTCGGCCGCATCATTTTCTTGACGCGGGCACAACCGGATGAAGAATCCGGGGTGCCCGCGTTTTTTTACTTCCTTCCGAAGTCGGCCGGAATTTCCCCCCATTGCTTTGTCTCCCATTTTAGGATGCGGGTGGTGTAGGTGTTTTCGCGCAACCACTTCTCCGCACGTTCTATTAGGCGGAAAAGCTCTTCGGTCTTGGCGTCGCGCGGCAGTTTGGTTTTGCATTTTTTCTGTTTTATCCAGTTGATGGCGTTCACGCTGTCACTGTAGATGGGCATGTCGAAACCTTTCTGTTTCAACAAGGCAAGTCCGTGGACAATGGCGAGGAATTCGCCGATATTGTTGGTTCCATACATCGGCCCGAAGTGAAAGATTTCCTGACGGCTGGCGACGTGTACTCCCCGGTACTCCATGGCACCGGGATTCCGCTGCAGGCGGCGTCTACGGCAAGGCTGTTTTCTGCGACGGCGGCAGGAAGGGGAGCGTCGGCGCCGGGATAGTCTTGGCAGGAGAAGGGGCCGACCGCTTGATGTACGCGTACGGCGAAGAGGCAAAGGCTTTTTCCGCTTCCTCGCGTGATTCGAACGACTTGTATTTTGCTCCTTCGTAGCCTTTGGTCTGTAGTTGGCAGTCTGTCCAGGAAGTGTAGATACCCGGGCTGACTCCCGCCCATACGACGTAATATTTTTCTTTCTTCATAACTGCGGACAAAGGTAAAAAAGAAAATCCGAACAACTTAACTCTTTTATTTGTTTCTTTGTATGGCGGATATAAAAATAAAATAAGAGAAAAACTCAATAAAAAAAGAAAGGACAAAAAATGAAGAGAACATTTGCAGAAGCCATGGCGCATCGCCGTAGTTATTACTCTATCGGCAGCGATTCGTCGGTGCTAGATGAAGAAATAGTACACATTATTCGTGAAGCCGTAAAGAATGTGCCGTCAGCTTTCAATTCACAGTCTACAAGAATTGTATTGCTGCTGGGCGACGAACATAAGAAATTGTGGAACATTGTGAAGGAAACCCTGAAAGCACGCATCTCTGCCGAGGCTTTTGCCAAGACGGAAGCCAAGATTGACGGCTGTTTTGCTAGCGGACACGGTACTGTGCTCTATTTTGAAGACACTTCTGTAGTCAAGAAGCTGCAGGAAGCATTCCCTTCCTATAAGGATAATTTCCCCACTTGGTCACAGCATACCTCCGCTATGCACCAGTTTGCCATCTGGACTATGCTGGAAGATATGGGGTTGGGCGCCTCCCTGCAACATTATAACCCCTTGATTGACGACGAGGTACGTCGCACCTGGAACCTGCCCGACGACTGGATGATGATTGCACAGATGCCCTTCGGTACACCCACCGGTGAACCGGGAGAAAAGGAATTCGAAGATTTAAGCAAGCGTATCAAAATTTTTCTCTGATACAGAGGCGTTTTCAGCTTGGAATTGCTACCTTTGCAGGAAACCTGTAACTCGTAGCAGATATGATACGTATTTTCTTGACCGGCTACATGGGAGCCGGTAAAACTACTTTAGGAAAGGCTTTTGCCCGCGAAATGAATGTGCCGTTCATTGATTTGGACTGGTACATCGAAGAACGTTTTCACAAATCAATCCGTGAATTGTTCACCGAGCGGGGAGAAGCCTCTTTTCGTGAATTGGAGCGGAACATGCTGCATGAAGTAGGGGAATTTGAGGATGTCGTGGTCTCTACCGGCGGTGGTACTCCTTGTTTTTTTTGACAATATGGAGTACATGAACGGTTGCGGGCAGACGGTGTTCCTGGATGTACACCCCGATATTCTGTTCCGCCGGCTCCGGGTGGCGAAGCAGCAGCGCCCCATCCTGCAAGGCAAGACGGACGAGGATTTGCGCACCTTCATTGTGGAGGCGCTGGCCAAGCGTGCGCCTTTCTACTCGCAGGCCCGTTATCGTTTTGATGCCGGTTATCTGGAAAGCCGTAGCCAGATTAGCGAATCCGTGCAACGGTTACGCCAACTTTTAGGACTTTAATCCCTTGTAAATGTGTATTTTTCAGTCCGAGGAGCTGGATATATTAGATTTATGTGTATTTTTGTCGCCCCCTTTATAAGACACACTATAGTGGGAAAATAGTAAATTGTAAATAGTCTAATAGTAAATGTACTGATGAGAAAATGGCGTATTGAAGATTCAGAAGAGCTGTACAACGTAACTGGTTGGGGCACTTCGTACTTTGGTATCAATGACAAAGGTCATGTTGTGGTGACACCGCGTAAGGATGGGGTTGCCGTCGATTTAAAAGAGTTGGTGGACGAGTTGCAGTTGCGCGATGTAGCGGCTCCGGTATTGGTGCGTTTTCCCGATATTCTGGACAACCGCATCGAGAAGGTGTCCTGCTGCTTCAGACAGGCAGCCGACGAGTACGGGTATAAAGGAGAGAACTTTATTATCTATCCCATTAAAGTGAATCAGATGCGTCCCGTGGTAGAAGAGATGATTAACCATGGGAAGAAGTTCAATCTGGGGCTGGAAGCGGGTTCAAAGCCGGAGTTGCATGCTGTGATAGGGGTCAATACAGACCCGGGTTCCCTCGTGGTTTGTAACGGATATAAGGACGAGAGCTTCATTGAACTGGCACTGTTGGCACAGAAAATGGGCAAACGCATTTTTCTTGTTGTAGAGAAACTTAATGAGTTGAATCTTATTGCCAAGATGGCGAAGCAATTGAAGGTGAAACCTAATATCGGCATTCGCATTAAATTGGCTTCCAGTGGAAGTGGCAAATGGGAAGAAAGCGGAGGAGATGCCAGCAAGTTCGGACTGACATCCAGTGAACTGCTCGAAGCGCTGGACTTCTTGGAGAAAAAAGATATGAAGGACTGTCTGAAGCTGATACATTTCCATATCGGCAGTCAGATAACCAAGATACGCCGCATCAAGAATGCTTTGCGTGAAGCTTCGCAATTCTTTGTACAGCTGAACAAGATGGGCTTCAACATCGAATTCGTGGATACCGGTGGCGGTATGGGAGTTGATTATGACGGTACACGCTCTTCAAGTAGCGAAAGCTCCGTCAACTATTCCATCCAGGAATATGTCAACGATGTGGTGTCGACTTTCGTCGATGTTGCCGACAAACACGGGTTCCCTCATCCCAATATCATTACCGAAACGGGACGCAGCCTGACTGCCCATCACTCCGTGCTTATCTTCGAAGTGCTGGAAACGGCTTCCCTGCCCGAAATGGACGACGACTGGGAACCGGGAGAGGATGCTCACGAACTGGTGAAGGAACTGTATGACATCTGGGATAATCTGAGCCAGCGCAGTATGCTGGAACCTTGGCACGATGCGCAGCAGATACGCGAAGAGGCACTCGACCTTTTCAGCCATGGCATCGTCGACCTGAATACGCGTGCACAAATAGAGAAACTCTACTGGAGTATCTGCCGCGAAATCAACTCCATTGCCAGCGGCATGAAGCACTGCCCCGAGGAATTCCGCAAGTTGAGCAAGCTGCTTGCCGACAAGTATTTCTGTAACTTCTCGCTGTTCCAGTCATTGCCCGATTCCTGGGCCATCGACCAGATGTTCCCCATCATGCCCATACAGCGGCTGGATGAAAGACCCGACCGTGAGGCTACCTTGCAGGACATGACTTGCGACTCGGACGGCAAGATTGCCAATTTCGTCAGCTCGCGTGCCGATACGACCACCCTGCCGTTGCACTCGTTGCGCGACAAGGAACACTACTATCTGGCGGTTTTTCTGGTCGGAGCTTATCAAGAGATTCTGGGAGATATGCACAATCTGTTTGGTGATACGAATGCCGTGCATGTGTCTGTCAATTCCAAAGGCTACACCATCGACCAACTGATTGACGGCGAGACGGTGGCTGAGGTGTTGGATTACGTGCAATATAATCCTAAAAAACTGGTACGTACGCTGGAAACTTGGGTGACGCAGTCCGTCAAGGAAGGGCGTATCTCTGTGGAAGAAGGGAAGGAATTCTTGTCTAATTACCGTTCCGGACTGTACGGATATACTTATTTGGAATAAAATGGAGAAACTGACTGTAATAAAGGTGGGTGGCAAGATCGTAGAAGAGGAAGCCACCCTCTATAAGTTATTGGATGACTTTGCAGCCATCGAAGGCTACAAGGTCTTGGTACACGGAGGCGGACGCTCGGCCACGAAGCTCGCTGCCCAACTGGGTATTGAAAGTAAAATGGTGAATGGCCGCCGCATCACTGATGCCGAAACGCTGAAGGTGGTGACCATGGTGTATGGCGGACTGGTGAATAAGAATATCGTTGCCGGCTTGCAGGCGCGTGGTGTCAATGCACTGGGCTTGACGGGGAGCCGATATGGATGTAATCCGTTCGGTAAAGCGTCCCGTGAAGGAGGTGGATTATGGGTTTGTGGGCGATGTGAAGCAGGTGAATGATGCTTTCTTGGCAGACCTCATTCATAAGGGTGTGGTTCCCGTGATGGCTCCGTTGACACACGATGGAGACGGGCACATGCTGAATACGAATGCCGACACTATTGCCGGAGAGACCGCCAAGGCTTTGGCGGGTTTGTTCGATGTAACTTTGGTGTTCTGCTTTGAGAAGAAAGGGGTGCTGCGTGACGAGAACGACGATGATAGCGTGATTCCACAGATAACGCCGGAGGAATTCAAGCAATATGTGGCAGATGGTGTGATTCAAGGTGGCATGATTCCAAAATTGGAGAACTCTTTCGAGGCGTTGGATGCCGGTGTATCCGAAGTCGTAATCACTTTAGCATCAGCCATCAACGGGAACGGTGGAACCCGTATTAGAAAATAATTCAAAAAAAAACGGCAATAGGCTGTAACTTTCTGAATACTTAACCGTCAATTTATTAGAGATGCAAGAACTCAGCTTTCGCAATGACATTCTCCCGCTGAAGGATAAGCTCTTTCGGTTAGCCCTAAGAATTACGTTTGATAGGGCAGAGGCAGAGGACGTTGTGCAGGAAACGCTGATAAGGGTTTGGAACAAGCGTGACGAGTGGTCGCAGTTTGGTTCTATCGAGGCCTATTGCTTGACAGTGGCAAGGAATTTGGCAATAGACCGTAGCGAGCGAAAAGACTCCCGCACCGTGGAGTTGACCCTTGAAATGGAGCAGGCCTCCGATGCATCGAGCCCTTACGAAAAGCTGGTGAACAAGGAACGAATGACGTTGATACACCGGCTGATGAACAAGCTTCCCGAAAAACAACGGTTGATTATGCTGCTTAGGGATGTGGAAGGTAAGAGCTATAAAGAAATAGCAGCAGTCCTGAACTTGACCGAGGAGCAGGTAAAAGTGAACCTCTTCAGGGCGCGGCAAAAAGTGAAACAAACGTTTATTGATATAGAAGGTTATGGACTCTAAATATATAGAACAACTCTTGGAGCGCTATTGGCAGTGCGAAACTTCTTTGGAAGATGAGGCTGAATTGCGTGCTTTCTTTAGCGGAAACGATGTTCCCGGACACTTGCTTCGCTACAAGGATTTGTTCGTATATCAGCAGCTTCAGCAGGAAGTGCATCTGGGTGAGGATTTTGATGCCCGGGTGCTTGCCGAAGTGGAAGTTCCGGTAGTCAAGGCAAGGCGCCTGACATTGACCGCACGCTTCATGCCGTTGTTCAAAGCCGCCGCAGTAGTGGCAGTGGTCCTTTCGATGGGGGAATGTGATGCAACATTCATTTTTCTCGGATGTAGAGGAGGTGGCCGCAGCCGATACTATTGGTAAAACAGATTTCCGCACCGTCGGTAGCTCTCTCGGGAGATGTGGCCGTGTCTCATGAGAAGCAGGTAATGGACAGCCTGCGTCGGGTGGACAAAGATCTGGAAATCAGTGAATAGATATTTTCATTTGCTTTTAAAATAACATTTTCATTTGCTTTAAACATAATAGTTAGTGTGCTTTATTAAAACAACTTGAGGCTGTGAAGTTTCAATTCTCTCAAAATCTTATAAAAACTAACTAAAATAGAAGGGACGCTGCGTGATGCAGCGTCCCTTTATTGTTTGTACGCCCAGCATGGGTGGATGCACAAAGAACGAAGAACTTCCTCGCGGGAGTCCTTCGTCATCTTTATAGGTAATTATTTGAGAGAGAATTTAGTTTAGGTTCATTAATCTTAAAGTCTATATTTTCCAATGTTAGAGCTTATACAGTCCTTTTTTCGGATAGTCCAGTTCCGGATTACCCTTGTAGCCCACACTGCCGCTTCCGCTAGTGCGTAACTTTCAGGAAATCTGTGGCATGGCACTTGATGTCGCCTGAACCGGCAACACTGGCGGATGCTTTTTTGGCGACGAAATCGGAAGCAAACAAATCACCCGAACCTGCCACACTGTATTCAGCTTCTTGGGTGCTGCCACTCAGGATAGCGGTGCCCGAACCGGCAACGGATGCTTTGGTGAAGTTGGCCGTTACGTTGTTCAGCTTCATGTCACCTGAACCTGCAACGGATACTTGGAGGTCATTGCAAGTGATGTCGCTGCTGTTGATGTCTCCCGAGCCTGCGATGGAAACATCGAGGTCTATGCAGGAGATGTTGTTTCCACTGATGTCACCCGAACCGGCTACGGAAATTTTGAGGTTGTCCGTCTTCAGTCCATTTTTCAGTTCCACGTCTCCCGAACCTGCCACAGCAATGCCCGATTCAACTTTTCTGCGGACACACGTACTTCCAGTTTATTGTAGGATACGCTGACATTCTTCTTGAAGCCGATGTAGAGAGTATTGTCCTTGACACGGATATCCAGTAAGTCTACAATGTTGTCCGAGGTGTATACTTCCACTGTCGGTTTGCCGGACTTCTGCGTGTAGGTCACGTCGGGGCTACCGGCTACACTCAGCTTGGTGAAGTTGTCCACTTTTATGTCTTTGGTTACATAATTCTTGCTTGCCTTGACCGTCTTGCTGCCGAAGCCTCCGGAACGGTATGTGTGTTGTTGTGAACAAGCGGTTGTACTGAATGCCAATAAGGCGATTGCGATAAATGTTGTTAGAGCTTTCATATTTTT
>ENA-OQBW01000018-OQBW01000018.1-human-gut-metagenome-genome-assembly--contig:-NODE-18-length-21512-cov-0.758569_pt1 | contig 21512 bp, 21 predicted proteins | sample MGYA00242752_ERZ504565 | MGnify/ENA primary metagenome ERZ504565 (study PRJEB26092, sample SAMD00036268) | human gut metagenome | host: Homo sapiens | study: EMG produced TPA metagenomics assembly of... | reverse complement strand
CCCGATAACGGCGTCATTTATACCCACACACGAAATAAACTCCTCGAAATCGAGTGGGAACATATCCTTTAACACCCATGTAGCCAACCGGTTCCGAGCGCAGGTCTTTCAATTCTACGCCCAGCAACGAACCGCTCAAGATGTAACGATACGAACCGTCATCCACCAGAAACTTAATTGCCGTAACAATATCGGGACATTGCTGTACTTCGTCGAAAAAGACGAGCGTTTCACCCTTGATGAGCGGCACGGAGGTGATTGCCGATAGACGGAGCAGAATATCACCGCTGCTCTTTGCTCCCTTGAACAAATCCACCGCTTCGGGCATCTCGACGAAATTGACTTCAATGAAACTTTTAAACGTCTTACCGAACTGACGAATGGAATATGTCTTACCTATTTGTCGTGCTCCGGTAATAAGCAGGGCGTTACGGTTAGTTTCGTAGTAATTGCGAATGTAATCATCTATCTTTCTTTTTATCATAACCTATTCTTGTTTATTCGATTATTAAATGCAATAATCACACTATGCCTCTTTTCCATTGCAAATATAAAGGATTTATGCCACTTTTCCAAGATTTACGCCTACACAAATTGCCGTTTTTCCAATTTAGTAACAGTATCCAAATGCATGCTTTATATGCCCACCGAAGAGGAACTGCAGAACAAGATTGAAAGACAGAAAAACTTTTACCGGTTGCAGCACACGGAAAAATCAATAGAGTAACGACGTATGGTGAAAAGATTGGTTATAATGACGAACACTCAACAACACTAATATCAAGCATGAAGATAGCAATAAAAAACATCCCGTCACATAATTGGAAACATTTTGTATACAGAGAGACGGGAGCAATGCCCTATATTTGCAACCGGTCAATCAATCACCGGCCATGAAAAACAGGTAGTTTATGAGAAATTTCATTGTATTATGCTTATTGGCATGTCTGGCATCATGTACAGACAAAAAAAGAATTCCAGACAATAAGAGAACGAATCGATTTATCAGGAAATTGGAACAGTTCATTAGGGAACTGCACATTGCCCGGTACGACGGATGAAAACAAGTTGGGAGACGGCAGGCATCCCACCAATGTAACCTCCCAGTTGACACGGACTTATCCCTACTCCGGCATCGTAGAATATGAAAAAGATGTTGAAATTCCCGTACAGATGGAAGGGAAACGCCTGATACTTTTCATGGAGCGTACAAAACCCAGCACTCTCTGGATAGATGGAGACAGTATAGGCACGTTGGGACATATCTATGCACCTCACTGCTATAGCCTGCCGGCCTTGGCACCCGGCAGCCACCATATAAAGATACGCATTGACAATTCCCCCCAGCTCCGTACCAGCCGAAATCCAAAGCTCGCATGCCTGGACCGACGGCACACAAACCAACTGGAACGGTATTCTGGGCGATTTCTACATCGAAGCGACCCCACACACCTATCTCAAGCAGGTACAAGTCTACCCATCTGTAAAGGAGAAAAAAGGCCCGCATCCATGCAAACATATACAGCGATTCAGAGCAATCGGGCATAGTGACCCTTTCTGCCAAGACGTGGAACACCCAACAAGAACACCAGTTGCCGGACATGGAAAAACAAGTCGGCTTGAGCAAAGGTGAAAATAAGATAGAACTGGTGCTCGACATGGGCAACCGGATGCAGACATGGAGCGAATTCCACCCCACACTTTATGCACTGAACGTGACCCTTGCCACAAACGAGGGTAAAGACAATATAATAACAGATTTCGGTATGCGCGACTTTGCCACCGAAGGTACTCAGTTCACCATAAACGGCTTCAAGACCTTCTTGCGCGGCAAACACGACGCTTGCGTATTCCCACTTACCGGATATGCGCCGATGGATGTAAAGTCCTGGCGAAAAGTTTTTCAGACAGCCAAGAGTTATGGCATCAACTACTACCGTTGCCATTCCTACACCCCGCCCCGCGCCGCTTTTGCCGCTGCCGACATCGAGGGTATCTATTTCCAAGCCGAGTTGCCTTTATGGGGAAGCATTTCACCGGACAACCATCGCTTGAATGACTTCTTGCTGAACGAAGCCTATATGACCCTCGACTACATGGGCAATCACCCCTCATTCACCATGTTGGGACTGGGCAACGAGTTGGGTGGCGACGTTGACCTGATGCGCAATTGGCTGGACGGATTCAGAAAACATGACAACCGCCATCTCTATTCGTTCGGTTCCAACAACTTCCTGGGTTGGGGAGGTGCCATAGACGGTGAAGATTATCTGACAACCTGCCGGGTAGGAGGAGGCGAAGGCTATACAACGCACGTACGCAGTTCATTTGCCTTTGTCGATGCCGAAAAGGGAGGTATCTTGAACAACACCCGTCCCAATACCCGTGCGGATTATACTGCTGCCATAGCGAAATCTCCCCGACCGGTCATCAGTCACGAAACCGGACAGTTCCAAATTTATCCCGACTACAAGGAGTTGGAGAAATACACCGGCGTATTGCATCCATATAACTTGGAGATATTCCGTGACCGGCTCAATGAAAATGGACTGCAGAACCAGATTGACGCATTCCATCAGGCCACCGGCCGGTTTGCCGTCGAATGCTACAAGGCTGATATTGAATACGGCCTGCGCACTGCCGGTTTAGGCGGATTCCAGATGCTCGACCTTCAAGACTTTCCCGGACAAGGCTCGGCACTGGTAGGCATTCTGGATGCTTTCATGGACAGCAAAGGCATTGTCACTCCCGAAACATTCCGCGGCTTTTGTGCTCCGGTGGTACCGCTGGCGCTTATGGACACCTACTGTTACAGCAACAAAGAAGAGCTGAACATAGGACTCGCCCTGACAAATTACGAAGAGCAACCATGGTCTGATGCATTATACTGGCGTCTGGAAAGCCTGAGTGACAGCGTAACTTTTGTTCGCGAAGGCAAAGTCCCCGCCCATGTAGAGCAAGGAAAAGTAATGCAGGTGGGCGAGTTGAAAAGCACCCTTACCGAAATAGACAAGCCTGCCCAATTGCGACTGACACTGACCACCGGGAATTATCATAACTATTATAACTTATGGGTATACCCCGACCGGACACCGGAAAGCGAAGCGGACATCTTCATCTGTCAGTCCTTGGATGACGAGGCGCGAAAGAGACTGAGCCAAGGAGGGAAGATACTGCTTATACCCGACCACAAAGCCATTGAAGAACAGAGTGTAGGTGGACTTTTTACTCCTGACTACTGGAACTATGCCATGTTCAAAAGCATTTCGGAAAACGCCGGCCGCGAAGTTTCGCCGGGCACCCTCTCCTTGCTGATGGACGAGAAACATCCCTTGTTCCGGCAGTTCCCCACCGAGTGCCATAGCAACTGGCAATGGTGGAGCATCGTACGCCATGCCCGCCCCTTTATTCTGAATGCTACGCGCCACGAATACAAGCCGCTTATCCAAGTAGTAGACAATGTGGAACGGAACCACAAGTTAGGCTTGCTGTTCGAATTTGCCGTAGACAACGGTAAGGTATTGGTTTGTATGAGCAATCTCGAAGCAATTCGCCACACTCCGGAAGGAGGTCAGCTGCGCAATGCCATTTTAAGCTATATGAAGTCGGCTGAGTTCTCTCCCACCGAGACGCTGACCTCACAGCAGTTGCAGCACATATTAACAACCGAGGTGAGGAAGCAAGACATTGTCGGCGTGAAAAACCAGTCGGATTACGACGTACAGCCGGAATAAAAAAATAAGTATGAGAAGTTTCATCATAATTCCACTTTTCCTCGGCTGTCCCGTCATTTTTCAGTAGCTTTGCGGACTTTAATACAGCAAACAACCCATGAAACTTACCCTTATACGCACCGCTCGTGAAACCGGCAAAGAGACATTCAGCACATGGCCCAGCGACACCTTGATGGAGAAGATGAAAACCGAGAACAAAGCCGGACACATATCCGCCTTGCGCAGCCTCATTCCCCACATCACCGGAAGCAACGGACACTACCCCTGCATAGACAAACTGCCACGCATCTGCCCTGCCGCAGAATATGCCCGCAGCAAAGAGGGGGAAAGATACCTGAAAACCTACAACGGACTGGTACAGATTGAAGTCAACCACCTGGCCAATGCCGTGGAAGTGGAGCAAGTAAAGCGCCAGGCGGCCCTGCTGCCGCAAACTTTTGCCGCCTTTTGCGGAAGCAGCGGACGAAGCGTAAAAATATGGGTACTGTTTGCCACCCCCCGACGGTTCGCGCCCCAGGCAGGAAGAAAAAATCAGGCTGTTTCATACCGCTGCCTACCGGCTCGCCGTAAACTGTTACCAGCCCCTGCTCCCCTACCCCATCACACTGAAAGAACCTGCCGTGGAGCAAAGCTGCCGCATGACGCTCGATGACCGTCCCTATTACAATCCGTCTGCCGTCCCTTTCTGTCTGGAACAGCCTTTGTCCGTGCCCGACGAGCCCACCTTCGGCCAACGGAAACAGACCGAAGCAAACCCGCTGATGCGCATTGCCCCCGGCTATCCGGCCTCCCAAACCTTCTCCATCCTCTTCGAAGCCGCCCTGAACCGTACCTTCGAAGAGCTGGAAAACTGGAAACGGGGGCGATGACCTTCGCCCCCTGCTCTACCTGCTTGCCGGGCATTGCTACAAAGCCGGCATTCCCGAAGAAGAGGCAGTACGTCAAGTCATGATGCACTACTACCGCGAAGCGGATGAACAACTGGTGCGCATGACCCTGCACAACCTCTACCGCGAATGCAAAGGCTTCGGCACCCGCAGCAGCATGACCCGCGACCAAATCACCGCCTTCCGCCTGGAAGAATTCATGAACAGACGCTATGAGTTCCGCTGGAACACCGTGCTGGGAGAATTGGAATTCCGCCAACGGGACTCCATACACTTCCATTTCCGCCCTGCCGACCAGCGGGTAAGAAGCAGTATCGGACAGAATGCCCTGAAAGAAGGAATCAGCGTATGGGACAGAGATGTGGCACGCTACCTCAACTCGGACGCCATTCCCTTGTACAACCCCATCGAAGAATATCTGAACAGCACCGGACATTGGGACGGCAAGGACCGTATCCGCGCATTGGCCGACCTCGTCCCCTGCAACAATCCGTACTGGCGGGAACTCTTCTACCGCTGGTTTCTCAGCATGACGGCGCACTGGCAAAACATCGACCGTCAGCATGGAAACAACACGTCTCCCCTACTGGTCGGAGCCCAAGGCTATCGTAAAAGTACCTTCTGCCGCATCCTGCTGCCACCCGAACTGCGCTTCGGATATACCGACAGTATCGACTTCAAAAGCAAGCAGGACGCAGAGCGGAGCCTCGGCCGCTTTTTCCTGATAAACATCGACGAATTCGACCAAATCAGCGTCAATCAGCAAGGTTTTCTAAAGCATCTGCTGCAGAAACCCGTGGCAAACCTGCGCAAGCCTTACGGCACCGCCATCCAGGAAATAAGACGCTACGCCTCCTTTATAGCCACCAGCAACCAGAAAGACCTGCTGACAGACCCCAGCGGCAGCCGCCGTTTCATCTGCATCGAAGTCACCGGCCCCATCCATACCAATGTCACCATCAACTACCGGCAACTCTACGCACAAGCCATGGATGCCATAGCCAAAGGTGAACGCTACTGGCTGGACGATTCCGACGAAGCCATCTTGAAACAGACCAACCGGGAGTTTGAACAGCCCACACCGTTGGAACAGCTCTTCCTCTGCCACTTCCATCCCGCCGAAAATGAAGAGGAAGGAGACTGGATGACCCCTATGGAGATTCTCTCCTTCTTGCAAACCAAGACCAAAGACCGGCTGTCCATCAATAAAGTGGCTCTGTTCGGACGTGCACTCCACAAACTGGGCATCAGCAGCCGCCGGAAGACAAGAGGAACAGAATATCATGTAGTGAAAAAAGAATAATCCTGCCAATTAATTTGCTTCTACTTTCGGTTTGCGCTATCTTTGCGTTTCAAATCAAGAAGATATGAAAAAAGAAAGTCAAGTGATATTCGACCGGAATGCCGTAGAGTTTGTGACCGTAGCCGCCGAGTTTTGTAAGTTTCTGGAACAAGCGGAAGGGGTGAAAACGTTCTGCGTTCGTCGATACCTCCTTAAAAATACTTCCGCTGCTCTACCTGAAGGCCTCCATGCTGCCCGAGTGCGAAACCATAGGAGACGAGGCGCCGGAAACATTCGTCACCGAAGAGACCTATGAGGTACTCCGCATGAACCTCGCCAATATCCTGGCCGAGAAAGACGACTACCTGGACGTATTCGTATCCGACATGAAGTATAGTGACCAGCCCATCACCAGGAACATTTCCGAAGACTTGGCCGACATATACCAGGACATCAAGGACTTTATCTTCGTATTCCAGCTGGGTTTCAACGAGACGATGAACGATTCGCTTGCCATCTGCCAGGAAAACTTCCGCCTCCATTGGGGACAAAAGCTTGTCAACACCCTGCGTGCCCTGCACGAGGTGAAGTATGCGCAAGGCGAGGATGAAGAGGAGGAAACCGCAGACTTTGAATATTAAATTATGGTTATCAAAAGAACAATAGATAAAGAAACAGTGAAAGACCTGCCCAAAGCCGCCTTTCCGGGACAGATACATGTCGTACAGACACCGTGGGAAGCGGAGAAGGCAGTCGCCTATCTGAAGTCCTGCCCGTTGCTGGGCATAGACAGCGAAACCCGTCCATCGTTCACAAAAGGACAGATACACAAGGTGGCCCTGCTGCAGATTTCCTCAGAGGAACATTGCTTTCTGTTCCGCCTCAACCTGACGGGACTGACTCTGCCGGTTATCACATTGCTGGAAAACCCAAGTGTAACGAAAGTAGGCCTTTCCTTGCGGGATGACTTCATGATGCTGCACAAACGCGCGCCCTTCGAACAGCATGCCTGCATCGAATTGCAGGAATATGTCCGCGCTTTCGGCATCCAGGACAAAAGCCTGCAGAAGATATACGCCATCCTCTTCGGGGAAAAGATTTCGAAAAGCCAGCGCCTTTCCAACTGGGAAGCCGAAACCTTGACCGAACCGCAGAAACTGTATGCCGCCACCGATGCCTGGGCATGCCTCAACATCTACAACAGGCTGCAAGAACTGAAACGGACAGGAGATTTTGAAATAGAAACTAATAGTAATGTGCTAATGTGATGCACATTACCACATTAATCACATTAGCACATTATATATATGTACAAAGTATACCTTAAACCCAATAAAGAGGAGTCATTAAAGCGTTTTCACCCGTGGGTGTTTTCCGGCGCCATCGCACATTTCGACGGAGAACCCGAAGAAGGGAAGTAGTTGAAATCTATACATCCAAAAAGGAATTCATAGCCAAAGGGCATTTTCAGATTGGCAGTATCGCCGTACGCGTACTGACCTTCCGCCAAGACGAAGAAATCAATGCGGACTTCTGGAAACGCAAACTCAGCATAGCATACGACATGCGCCGCAGTATCGGCATAGCCGGAAACCCGACAAACAACACCTATCGCCTGGTGCACGGGAGGGAGACAACCTGCCGGGGCTGGTTATCGACATTTATGCCCGCACCGCAGTGATGCAGGCACATTCTGCCGGCATGCACCTCGACCGCATGGCCATTGCCGATGCCCTTACCGAAGTGATGGGCAGCCAGATTGACAATATCTATTACAAATCGGAGACGACCCTTCCCTTCAAGGCCGACCTCTATCCGGAGAATGGTTTCCTGAAAGGCGGCAGCACAGACAATGTAGCCATGGAGTACGGCCTGAAGTTCCACATCGACTGGCTGAAAGGTCAAAAGACCGGTTTCTTCGTAGACCAACGCGAGAACCGTTCGCTACTGGAACGTTATGCCAAAGGCCGCAGCGTACTGAATATGTTCTGCTATACCGGCGGCTTCTCCGTATATGCCATGCGTGGAGACGCCAAACTGGTGCATTCCGTGGACAGCTCCGCCAAGGCCATCGACTTGACCAACAAGAACATAGAACTGAACTTCCCGGGTGACACCCGCCATGCCGCCTATGCAGAAGATGCCTTCAAATACCTTGACCGCATGGGCGACCAATACGACCTGATAGTTCTTGACCCTCCTGCTTTTGCCAAGCACCGCGATGCCCTGCGCAATGCCCTGCAAGGCTACCGCAAACTGAACGTCAAGGCTTTCGAGAAAAATCAAGCCCGGCGGCATCCTCTTCACATTCTCGTGTTCGCAAGCCGTCAGCAAAGAAAACTTCCGCACCGCCGTGTTCACAGCCGCTGCCATGTCCGGCCGCAGCGTACGCATCCTGCACCAACTGACGCAACCTGCCGACCACCCGGTCAGCATCTATCATCCGGAAGGGGAATACCTGAAAGGACTGGTTCTATATGTAGAATAAAGGAAAAAGCAGGCTTTGTTAGCCTGCTTTTCTTAAATAGAGTTAATAAAAAGCAGAAATACGCCAAAACAGCATGTTATATAACATAAACCGTGTATATTTGCACTGTGTTTTTCATGGTATTAGATTTAAGGTTAATAAAGATTGGGTGTCTGGGATAGATACCCTTCTTTTTTTATAATACATTCCTTCCCAAAACCCATCCCTCATTAATCTCTTTCGTTGAAGAAAAAGCCGTACAGAACTTGTTTTTCTCCTAGTCTCATTGTACATTTGCATCTATTACATAATTCAAAACATAAAAAAGCTAATATTATGAGCATCAAATTCCGACTCACTGCCATGCAATTCCTGCAATTCTTCGTTTGGGGAGCATGGCTGATTTCATTAGGTGGTTACATGGGCGGTACGTTACATTTTGAAGGCGGACAAATCGGAGCAATCTTTGCAACCATGGGTATAGCCTCACTGATAATGCCCGGACTGACCGGTATCATCGCCGACAAATGGATAAACGCCGAACGCCTTTATGGCATACTCCACCTCATCGGTGCCGGTGCTCTGATTTATGCTTCAACTGCCACCACATACAACCACATGTACTGGGCCATGCTGCTCAACATGCTTGTTTACATGCCTACACTATCTCTGGCCAACACCGTATCCTACAATGCATTGGAAAAATATAAGATGGATTTGATAAAAGACTTCCCTCCCATCCGTGTATGGGGAACGGTAGGCTTTATCTGTGCCATGTGGGCTGTGGACCTCACCGGGTTCAAGGCAAGTTCGGCACAGCTCTATGTGGCAGCCATATCGGCAGCCATGCTGGGACTTTATGCTTTCACTTTGCCAGCCTGCCCCCCCATGCGCAGCGAAGGAAAAACGATGCTCTCCGCTTTCGGACTGGACGCACTGGTGCTGTTCAAGCGCAAGAAGATGGCTATCTTCTTCTTGTTCTCCATGCTGCTGGGAGCCGCCCTTCAAATAACAAACACATACGGCGACCTTTTCCTGGGTTCGTTTGCTTCCATACCCGAATATGCAGATTCGTTCGGTGTAAAACACTCCGTCATCCTGCTCTCCATCTCGCAAATGAGTGAGACGCTGTTTATCCTTGCCATCCCCTTCTTCCTGAAACATTTCGGAATCAAGCGTGTTATGTTAATAAGTATGTTTGCATGGGTATTCCGTTTCGGGCTCTTTGCCCTCGGAGACCCGGGAAGCGGACTCTGGATGCTCATTCTCTCGATGATTGTCTACGGCATGGCATTTGACTTTTTCAATGTATCGGGCTCGCTGTTTACAGAAATGGAGGCACATCCCAGTATCCGTGCCAGCGCACAAGGCTTGTTCTTCATGATGACGAACGGTGTGGGAGCCATCATCGGAGGTTATGCCAGCGGAGCCGTGGTGGATGCCTTCTCGGTATATGCCGAAGGCGGAGGACTGGTAAGCCGCGACTGGACACCGGTATGGCTTATCTTTGCAGGATATGCTTTAGTCATTGGTCTGCTATTTGGAATGGTGTTCCGCTATAAACATAATCCGGAAAAAATAGAGAAAAACTGATTGAGAGTCAGGTTGATTTAATAGGTATGAATAAGAAAAAGATAGAACTACAAGTACTAAACATTTCCAACAGCCAGGCGCAAGCGGGTGCCTATGCCCTGGTACTGGGTGAAGCGGGTGGCAAACGCCAGCTTCCGATTATTATAGGTGCCACCGAAGCACAAGCTATGGTCATCGAGATGAAAGGTATTGTACCGCCCCGTCCGCTGACCCATAACCTATTTGCTTCCGTTCTTGAGGTGCTGGGTGTAAAACTGATGCGTATTCTTATCTATAAAGTAGACAACGGAGTATTCTACTCCTACCTTTACATGAAAGCCGAAGAGACTATTCTCCGGATTGATGCCCGTACCAGCGATGCCGTCGCCCTGGCATTGCGCATGAATGCTCCTATCTTTGTCTACGAAGAGATTCTCGAAACAGAATGTCTGAAAACCGGCGAAAGCACCACCGACCCTATGGGAGGCAGCGAGCCGGACAAAGACGAACTGTTGCAGGAAGACACAATAGGCATATTGAAAACAGCCCTGCAGAAAGCAATCGAAGAAGAGGATTACGAACGAGCCGCACAGATAAGAGACCAAATCAACCAACTCAAAAACAATTTGTAACATGCACGTATTCTATACTCCCGACATACAGACCCACGCAGAACTGCCCGAAGAGGAAGCAGCACATGCCGTACGGGTCTTACGCCTGCAAGCAGGCGACGAGGTTATGCTGACAGACGGAAAGGGCTGCTTCTATCGCGCCGAAATCAGTACGGCTACCAACAAACGCTGCCTGGTGAATATTCTGGAAACCCTTCCGCAAGCCCCCCTTGTGGAAAGGTCATCTGCACATTGCCATGGCACCTACCAAGAACATGGACCGTACAGAGTGGTTTGCCGAGAAAGCGACGGAAATAGGGTTTGATGAACTGACATTCCTGAACTGCCGTTTCTCGGAACGGAAAGTCATCAAGACGGAGCGCATTTCCAAAATACTGGTTTCCGCCATCAAACAGTCGCTCAAAGCACGCCTGCCCCAACTGAATGAGATGACAGACTTCAACAAGTTCATCACACAGCCTTTTCCGGGCCAGAAATTCATTGCTCACTGTTATGAAGGCGAAAAACCGCTTTTGAAGGATATGGTACATCCCGGAGAGGATGCCCTCGTACTAATCGGTCCTGAAGGAGACTTCAGCGAAGAGGAAGTCCGGAAGGCGGCGGAAAACGGGTTTATCCCCATCAGCCTGGGAAAATCAAGGCTGCGCACAGAGACGGCGGCACTGGTTGCCTGCCACATCCTCAACTTACAGAATCAATGATACTCACTAAAACAAAAACTATATGAAAAAGAACCTATTCTTCCACTTCTCAGTACTGGGCAATGCTCATCGTGCTGATAAGCGCTTGTTCGTCCAAAAAGTCGGAATATACCAATGTGATTCCCTCCGATGCCTCGCAAGTCATCGCTGTCAATTTAAAATCATTGGCAGACAAGGCCGGTACCAAAGATAAAGAGACTAAAGAAGCACTGCAAAAGCTGACAGATGCCTTGAAAAGCGATATGAATGCAGCCACTTTCCAACAAATGGAGGCTGTACTGAAAGACCCTGCCAAATCGGGAGTGGACGTTCATGCGCCCATCTATATCTTCAATGCTCCCTCGTTCCCCTACACAACAATGGTAGCCAAGGTTCAGAACGAGGATGACTTGCTGAAACTACTGGAAGTTACGGAGAAAGAACAGATAAGCAGCCACGTGGCAGAAGCGGACGGTTACAGCTTTGTACAAATCAACAAGCAGGCACTGCTCGCTTTCACTCCTACCACGCTTATGGTGGTGAACTACACCGGCACATCGCAACTGGAAAAAGTCAAGGAGGGAATTCCCGCCCTACTGAAACAGACGGAAGAAAACAGTATCAACAGCAATACTGCTTTCAAGAAGATGCAAAAGCAGAACGGAGACATTAACATGCTCATTACTCCCTCCAGTCTGCTGAGTGCCTATGCCAATCCGCTGAATTACGGAATATCCAAGAGTATTGATTTGAAAGACTTGAAGATGCTGGGAAGCCTCTCTTTCGAAAAAGGAAAAATTGAGCTGAAGATAGATAACTATACAGAGAATGCAGAACTGAAAGCCCTCTTCGAAAAGCAGGCCAAAAGCACTTGCCCCATCGAAAACACATTCCTGAAATATTTCCCCAAATCTACGCTGGCGCTGTTCAGCATAGGTATCAATGGAGAAAAGTTCTACAATGTGCTGCAAGAGAATGAGCAGTTCCGCAACGATTTCTCCATTACCAAAGCTGCCGAAGTGAAGGACTTGTTCAGTGCTTTCCAAAATGACCTGACCGTAGGACTTATCAATGTAACCATGAACAGCAACCCCTCTTTCCTGGCCTATGCCAGCGTAAAGAATGATGCTCCAATGAAAGCCCTTTATGAGAAAAAGTCCGAACTGGGACTGAAACGCGGCGAAGACATCGTGAAACTGAATGAGAATGAATATGTCTATAAATCACGCGCTATCAACATATTCTTCGGTATACGAGACAAACAGATGTACGCCACCAATGACGAACTGCTGTATAAAAACGTCTGCAAGGCTGTTGACCCGTCTGTTAAAGAAACGAACTTCGCTTCCGGTCTGAAAGGCAAGCGCACAGCCTTTGTCATCAATGCGGAAGCCGTACTCGATCTGCCCGTCGTAAAAATGCTGGCCGAATTTGGCGGACAAGAATATAGTACCTATTACTCACTGCTCGGCAATATCTCATATCTGGAAGCCGTTGGCAACGAGGATAAGGCAACCGTCACCCTGCAACTGAAGAACAAGGATGTAAATGCGTTGAAACAGATTGTGGACTTCATCAAACAGTTTGCGGGAATGTAATTTAAGGATTAGAGATTAAGGATTAATACCACTCATGAATAGGATTCACCTACGGCAAACACTACCTCAAGTGTTTGCCGACCGTGATGCCATTACCTCAGACGTATGGCATCGGGACATTACGTTCCACAAAGGGAAACGTTATCTCATAGAAGCCGCTTCGGGCACCGGAAAATCATCGCTCTGCAGCTATATTTACGGCTATCGGCACGATTATCAGGGAATCATCAACTTTGATGAACGCAATATCCGTTCACTCTCCGTCAATGACTGGATAGATATACGCAAACACTCTCTCAGCATTCTTTTTCAGGAGTTGCGTATCTTCCCGAACTTACCGCCATCGAGAACATACAACTGAAGAACCGGCTTACCAATTTCAAAAAAAGGAAAGAAGTCCTTACCCTCTTCGAAGCCATCGGCATTGCCGACAAGGTAAACGAAAAAGCCGGAAAGCTATCTTTCGGCCAGCAACAAAGAGTCGCCTTTATCCGCAGCCTCTGCCAGCCTTTCGACTTCATCTTCCTGGACGAACCCATCAGCCATCTGGATGACGAGAACGGAACAATCATGGGCAGACTGCTGACAGAAGAAGCCAGCCGCCAAGAAGCGGGAATCATAGTGACTTCCATAGGTAAGCATCTGGAACTAGAGTATGACGAAATTTATCAATTATAAATGTGTTAATGTGCTAATATGCCAATGTGCTAATAACCTGCGGCGTGACAGCACAATGTAAATACAGCGCAGCCCATTGGCATATTAGCACATTAACCACATTAGCACATTAAAATAATATGAACCGACTTGTTTGGAAACTTCTCCGCCAGCACATCAGTGTCGGACAGTTGGCAGGCTTTTTCCTCGCCAACCTCTTCGGCATGATGATTGTATTGCTGAGCGTGCAATTCTATCGTGACGTCCTTCCCGTTTTTACGGAAGGGGACAGTTTCATGAAGAAGGATTATATCATTGCTACCAAGAAAATCAGTACTCTGGGCAGCTTTGCCGGGAAAAGCAATACCTTTTCCAAAGATGAGATAAAAGATCTGAAAGCCCAACCTTTCACCAAAGCGGTAGGCGCGTTCACTCCTTCCTTGTTCAAAGTCTCTGCCGGACTCGGTATGCAGGAAGCCGGTATCCGCTTGTCGACAGAGATGTTTTTCGAGTCTGTACCCGACGAATATGTGGATGTCAGTCTGGACAAATGGCATTTTGAAGAAGATATCCGGGTAATTCCCATCATCGTTCCGCGCAATTATCTGAACCTCTATAACTTTGGCTTTGCACAAAGCCGGAGTCTGCCGAAACTCTCCGAAGGTTTGATGAGTCTGGTACAGATGGATATCATGATGCGGGGCAACGGACGTGTGGAACAATATAAAGGCAACATTGTAGGATTCTCCAACCGGCTGAATACCATTCTCGTTCCCCAATCCTTCATGGACTGGGCCAACAAGAATTTTGCACCGGAGAAAGAAGCTGAACCGTCCCGACTTATTGTGGAAGTGAAGAATCCTACCGACACAGCCATCACCGACTATTTCCAGCAAAAGAATTACGAAACCGAAGGCAACAATCTGGATGCCGGAAAGACAACTTATTTCCTGCGCCTCATTACAGCTATTGTCATGGGAGTAGGACTGTTCATCAGCATTCTGTCATTCTACATCCTGATGCTGAGCATCTTCCTGCTTCTCCAAAAGAATACGGTAAAACTGGAAAACCTGCTGCTGATAGGATATAGCCCGACGCGGGTAGCCACGCCTTATTATATACTGACAGTAGGGCTGAATGTACTGGTACTGCTCCTCGCCATCGGTTGTGTGATATGGGTACGCAGTTACTATATAGAAGTAGTCCAAAACCTCTTCCCGCAACTGGAGAGCGGTTCACTGCTTCCATGTATATTGACCGGTTGCCTATTATTTTTTTGCTGTATCACTGCTGAATATTTTGGCAATAGGCAAAAAAAATTATCAGTATCTGGAAAGGGGGAAAATAAAGATGGGAAAAATCCATCCAACAGATATAAAGTTCATGGTATTGTTGGTATTATGCCTCAGCATGGCATTTCCCAGCTCTGCCAATAACTTTCTATTCACTACCATTGACACCTCGCACGGTCTGAGTGATAACCAGATACGCTATATCCTCCAACTTCCGGACGGAAGAATGGTATTTACCACCACCCGGAACGTCAATCTGTATGATGGAGCCAACTTCACCTCCCTGCAGCCCACCCCCGAAGATATATATCCGCTGAAACAATACAAGGGCTTCTACCATGTCTATCTGAGCGGCGATTCCCTCTTGTGGATAAAGGATTACCAACGGCTGATGTGCATCAATCTCCATAACGAGCGATACATTGCCAACCTGGACTCCGTCTTTCAACAGAAAGGCATGCAGCATCCCATAGAGGATTTGTTTGCGGACGAACGGGGGCTTGTCTGGGTAATCAGCCATGGCGAGCTGTTACAGCCGGAACTTTCCTTCCGATTGAAACTGCCTGAAGACCGGGGAACGATACAAGACCTGACTGCAGACGACGAATCGCTGTATCTGTTCCATGACACAGGAGAAATCGTATGCTATGATGTAAAAAACGGAAAGCAACAGTATGACATTGCCGCATATCCCCGGACGGAACAAGAGAAGTTCCCAAAACACCTCCCTCATACTCAGAGGAAAAACGGGTTCTATCAACTGCGCAACGGCTCTAAAGGAGGATTTTTCCATTTCGACCTCCATAAGCGAGCATGGGAGAAGCTGATGGAAACAGACTATACCCTCAATACACTGATGATTTCCGCGGATGAGAAAGCATACATCAGCTGCATCCGTGGTTTTTGGATTATCGACCCTAAAAAGGGGACACGCCACTATATGCCCACCTTGAGGACCCGAAAGGGCAACGTCCTTGCCACAGAAATCAGTACGATTTTCCAAGACCAACAAGGGGCTTTATGGCTCGGAACATTCAACAGAGGATTGCTGTACTACCATCCGGCCCTATATAAGCACATCCACATAGACAAGAAGGATTTCCCCCTATCACTTGAAAGAAATACAGCCGTAGCAAACTTTACGGAAGACCGGGACGGCAACATATTCATAAAGGACCGGACAGCTATCTATAAGCTCGACCTGCAGGAAGACGGCAACCGGATACTCATGCCGGTAGAAGCATCCACCCTGCCCAAAGAGCTACAAGGGGAATACGGTTCGGAAGCGGCATTCGTGTCACATGACGGAACGCTCTACTTCGGAGACGCTGACGGATGCAATATCTTTTCTCCCAATCCGGAGCCTCCATCTTCCAGTCTGCCCTATCCACCGGTTTTCACGGCAATCCATGTACATGGAGAACGCATCCTCCCGGGCAGAAGCTATGAAAGCCGGACTATACTACCCGAAAACTCTCCTTATGTGGAAGAAATATCATTGAACCACGACCAGAACTTCCTCACTCTCGAGTTCTCCGCATTGAATTACTTCAACCGCGAGCACACCCATTACCGCTATCAGCTGGAAGGTATCGACGCACAATGGGTAACCGCCGGCAACATGAAGCAGAGCAACGGCATTCTCCAAGCTCCCTATACCAACTTGCCACCGGGAAGCTACACCTTCAAGGTAATGGCTCTAACGATGGAAAGCATTGGAATGAAGAGCAAACGGCCCGGATAAGCCTGACAGTCCATGCTCCCTGGTGGAAAACCGGCGTTGCATACGTCATCTATATAGTCTTGTCAATCGCCATCATTGCGGCAAGTATCCGCCTCTACATACACCGCACCCGGAAGGAGATGGAACGGAAACACAAAGAAGAAATCCTTTTGCTCCGCATCCGCAACTTGATAGAGCAGTGCAACCGTTATGAAGCGGAACAAAAGAAATCACCGGAAGGAAAAAACATAACTTGTGTACATAGCCATACCGAACCTCACCAAACAGAAAACAAGCAAGACGCATCCGAATCTGTTTTCTTGACAAAAGCTATCGAACTGGTGGAAAAGAACCTGCATGTACCCGGCTACTCCGTAGAGCAGCTAAGCCGCGACTTGTGTATGGAACGCACCGGACTTTACCGGAAACTGGTAGCCATGCTCGACCAGTCCCCCAGCCTCTTCATCCGCAACATCCGCTTGCAACGTGCGGCACAACTCATCCTGGAAGGCAGCCTCAGCATTACGGAAATCGCAGAGCGTACCGGCTTCAGCAGTTCCAGCTATCTCAGCAAATGTTTCCAGGAAATGTACGGCTGCCGTCCCTCGGAATATGCGGAGAAAATGCAGAAATCAACCTGAGTGTTGTTCCGTTTCAACAAGATTGTTGCCACCTAAAGGGGATTCAAGGCTACTTTTGCAGCATAATTTTAAAAGAACCATGAAAATGAATTTTATGAAAAGAGCCGGCTTCGTGCTGACTTGTGCAACCATGCTTGCAAACTTGTGTGCCGCCCAGAACACAGAGCGCACACCTCAAGGAATGAAATGCACCACACAAGGAATGGACATCCGTGTGGAATTCTATTCGCCTTCCATTGTGCGGGTTTACAAAACTCCCGAAGGCAAACCCTACAACAAAGAAAGTCTGGTAGTGGTCAAATCACCCGAAACGGTCAAAGTGGACTTTTCGGAGGAAGCAGGACAAACCGTGCTGAAATCTTCCATATTGAAAATTTTTGTCAATCCGGCAACCGGAGGCATCAGTTTCCATACCATCGCCGGCAATGAGCTGCTGAAAGACAAGGACTACGGCACCTCTTTTGCCGATAAGAATGATGCCGGCACTCCCTCCTATCAAGTAAGGGGCTCTTTCCTATTGGATAAAAACGAACCTATCTACGGAGTAGGACAAGTGATGGACGGCAAATTCAACCGCCGCAACTCCATGCACCACATGCAGAACGAGAACATGTTCACCTATTCTCCTTATTTCATGTCGCCTGTGAAAGGCTATGCCGTATATTGGGACAACTACTCCATTTCAGAATTCATGGATACTCCGCAGGAACTCGCTTTCCAGAGCCTGGGACACTGTGCGGACTATTATTTCATGTATGGCGGAAACGCCGACGGCATCATCGCCCAGGTGCGCGACTTGACGGGACACTCCCCCATGCTTCCGTTGTGGGCCTATGGTTTCTTCCAAAGCAAGGAGCGCTATCATACGCAGGAAGAAAGCCTGAATGTCTTGAAGAAGTATCGCGAACTACAAATTCCCATTGACTGTATGATTCAAGACTGGCGCTACTGGCCCGAATATCAGAAGACGGACAGTGCGTGGAACTCACACAGCTTTGACCCTGAACGCTTTCCCAACCCCAAGAAGTGGGCCGACGAAATACACAAGCTGAATGCCAAGCTGATGATTGTGGCATGGCCCGGCTTTGGCACCCACACAGAGCAACGCAAGGAGCTGGATGCCAAAGGCATGATTATCAATTTTGATACCTGGCCTCCACAAAGTGGCGCACGCCCCTACGACGTCTACAATCCCGAAGCAAGGGATATTTATTGGAAATATCTGAATAAAGGCATTTTCAGTTACATCGGCAACGACGGCTGGTGGCTCGATTCTACAGAGCCCGACCATATCAACCGACAAGAATCGGACTATGACCTCCCCACTCACTTGGGATCTTACCGAAGTGTAAAGAACGCCTACTCACTGATGCACAACAGCGGAATAGCCTCGCATCAAAAGGCTTTGAGCAAAGACAAAACGCCGTTGTCATCCTAACCCGTTCCGGATTTATCGGACAACAACGTTACGGCTGCAACACCTGGAGTGGTGACGTGACCTCCACTTGGGACATGCTGGAGAAACAGATTCCTGCCGCACTGAACTACACCTTAATGGGCATTCCGAACTGGAACAGTGACATAGGCGGCTTCTTTGCCGGACGCTGGAACAAGGAGGGAGGAGCCAAGAACCCCAAATACCAGGAACTGTATGTACGCTGGATGCAGTTCGGCACTTTCTGCCCGATGATGCGTTCACATGGTACGGAGTTGCCCCGTGAAATCTGGAACTTCGGCAAGCGTGGCGAGTGGTGTTTCGATGCCCAGGAGAAGATGATTAATCTGCGCTATCACCTTCTGCCCTACATTTACAGCACTTCCTGGGATGTGTCCCACAATGACGGTACATTCATGCGTCCTTTAGTGATGGATTTTGCAGCGGACTCTAAAACACATGAAGTTGGCGGCGAATTTCTTTTCGGACGCTCCCTACTGGTAGCACCGGTCACCCGACCGGAAGTGACGGAATGGCCGGTTTACCTCCCTCAAGGCGCAGACTGGTGGGACTTCTGGAGTAACGAAAAACAGCAGGGCGGACAGACCTTGAACCGCAGTGTATCGAAAGAGATTCTGCCCGTCTATGTAAAAGCCGGCAGTATCCTGCCGTTCGGTCCCAAAGTACAGTATTCCACCGAAAAGAATTGGGACAATCTGGAGATACGCATCTATCCGGGTGCCGACGGCACATTCACCCTCTACGAGGACGAAAATGACAACTACAACTACGAAAAAGGAGCTTATTCCATCATCCGCTTCCATTGGGACGACAAGGCCCGTCGTCTGACAATAGAAGAGCGAGAAGGTAGTTTTCCGGGTATGCTGAAAAGCCGCAAGTTCAAGGTTGTCCTGGTCGGTCAGGACTCCGGTACGGGAGACCGGCCGATGAAAGGTGGAAAAACAATAAGCTATGCAGGAAAGAAAAAGAGTATAAAGCTGTAACAGTAAAAAGGAGGAACGTGTCAAAACTACCTTACTATTTTTTTAGGCGCGGATTACGCAAATTTCAAGAATTCAATTTGCATAGTCCGCGTTATTCCGCGTAATCCGCGCCCAATATTACAGCATAATGAAGTGGTCATATACTTTGCTAAAAAGGAAACAGCAACGGCAACACAAATACCATCACCACTCCCATAATAATCTGCAACGGGAGCCCCCACTTTTATATAATCCATGAATGTATATTGTCCTGCCGGCATCACCAGTGCATTGGGCGGTGTAGAGAACGGAGAAGCGAAACACATGCTTGCCGCAACCGTCACGGCAAACAAGAACGGAACGGGACTTACTCCAATCTGAATCGCACTTTGAAGAGCAATAGGGGCCATCAGCACTGCCGTCACCGTATTGCTGATGAACATGGTCATCAATGAAGTGGTGAAATAGATACCTGCCATCAACACAATAGGACCATAACTGCCCATCCGCTCACAAGACTGTTGGATATATATTCCGAGGCACCGGTTTTTTCGAGTGCAAGAGACATGGGGAGCATGGCTGCAAAGAGTACAATTGTTTCCCAGTTTATCGTTTTATAGGCGGCTTCCACATTCCTGAAACATCCCGTCAGCACCATCAGCAAGCCGGCAATCATCACCGCTGTCACCGGGGCCACGGGAATAAAGTCGAAGACCATCATGCAACCATCAGCACCATGATAGCGGCAGCTATGGGCGCTTTATAATCCAGCGTCACTTTGGCGGCTTCTGCCAAAGGCTGCCCCAATACCACCCAATCGGAATCTTCCCTGCTTATCCGTGCGATGTCCTGCCACGCACCCTGCACCAGCAAAACATCGCCACTATGCATACGCTCACGTCCCAATTCACGTAATATATATTCCTTCTTACGACGGATGCCCAATACATTTACATTAAATTTATCACGGAACCCCGCTTCCTTCACCGTCCGGTTCACAATATTGGAAGAGGGCATCAACACGATTTCGGCAATTCCGATGTCATAAAAGTCAAGGGACTTGTCGGCTTTAGAGGCTTCTTCAGTGGTATGCCCGTCGAGCATTTCCATTAAAAAGTCTTCAGCAAAACGATTTACGTTCGATACCTCTCCCGTAATATAAAGCACGTCGCCCACCCAAATAGTCGTATCGGGTGATGCCAATTTCTGGGTAATAGTTTTCAGGAATCTATGTTGGGAAGAGTCTACACGCCGTACTTCAATGATATTCAGACCATACTTGCGGCGTACATCCAGGTCTATGATGGTTTTTCCTATCAGACGGGAATCATTGACAGCCCTCAAACGGAACAGGTTGCTGGAAAGTCCGTACTCCTGTACCAGTTGGTCCAATGATTTACCCGACAATGTTCCGTCATTCTTTTTGCCTTTCTTGGAGAGAAACCATTTGGTCAGAGGCATTAAAACCAAAGTTCCCACTATCACGCACACAATGCCCACCGGCAAGAAGGAGAAGAAAGACAGCGGTTCAAAGCCCGCTCCCGTCAATGTATTCTGAATGACCAAGTTAGGAGGCGTACCGATAAGTGTCATCATACCGCCCATACTGCTGGCAAAAGCCAAAGGCATCAATAGACGGCTGGGATTCATTCCGGCACTCAGCGCCAAGCTCACCACGATAGGCAGCATCAAAGCCACCGTTCCCGTATTGCTCACAAAAGCACCAATGGCAGAGGTAACCAGCATCACCAGCAAGAAGAGTTTCAGTTCGCTCTTGCCCGCCAGCTTTAAAATGCGCGAACTTATCATTTTAGCCAGCCCGGTCTGAAAAATGGCGCCGCCCACAACGAACAAGCCCACCATCATAATCACCACCGAGTTGGAGAAGCCGGAAAGGGCCTCTTCAGGAGTAAGAATCTGAAATATCAA
>ENA-OQBW01000016-OQBW01000016.1-human-gut-metagenome-genome-assembly--contig:-NODE-16-length-22648-cov-0.763110_pt1 | contig 22648 bp, 22 predicted proteins | sample MGYA00242752_ERZ504565 | MGnify/ENA primary metagenome ERZ504565 (study PRJEB26092, sample SAMD00036268) | human gut metagenome | host: Homo sapiens | study: EMG produced TPA metagenomics assembly of... | reverse complement strand
CGTTAGACAAGTGTCTAACGAAAGAATGACAGTAGTCTAACGAAAGGGAACCCCTTGTCTAACGAATTAAAAACGGCGATTAACGATATTAAAAAGACAGAAGGGGAAACTAAAAGGTGCGTGTTTTCTCGCAACGAAACTTAAACGGACTCTAAACAAAAAACATTATTTTTGCAGTGCATTAAGCAGTAAGCCACATGAAAAAACAAACCATAGCCCTCATAGCCATACTGACCGCACTACTGACAGCCTGCACCGAAACGACAGGCTACAATACAACATTGGTACAAGCAGACTCGCTGATGAATTTGCATCCGGACAGTGCACTGAACATGCTGGAAAGCATATCAACCGACAGCCTGAAAACAAAAGCAGACCGCGCCTACCATGCACTGCTGCTGACACAAGCACGGGACAAGAATTACATAGTGCAGACGGATGATTCGCTGATACAAGTGGCCGTGCGCTACTATGACACGCATGAAAATGCCCACTGCAAGCACGGGCATATTACTGTTGGGGAAGTCTTTATAGAGACCGGAACGACTATTCCCAAGCCATAGACAAATACACTATAGCCTTGTCGCATATCAACGGCCGCTCAGAAAACGCAGAGTTAAAGGCCTCCTTATACAGCAACCTCGGCTATCTGTACTATGCACAAGGCCTCAGTACCGAAGCAGATTCCATCTACCAACGGGCAGAACTATTGGCTAAATCACAAAAAGACACAGCCTCTTTATGTTATACCCTATCACAACGTGGAATGATAAGCCTTGAACAAGGAAAAACGTATTATCCGAAAGCGGAGCAACAGATGCAGCAAGCCTTGTCTATCGGCAAAGCATTCTCTGACAGTACGATATTAGTGCCTATCTACCACTCCCTAAGTATGCTATACAGCCTTATGCCCAAGCCGGGACAAGCATTGCTATATGCACGCCTCAACTATTCCGGTCTGAAAGATACCCAGCATTGCTATAGGACATTCCTGCTACTGGGAAATGCCTATTTCATAAACGGCCAATATGATTCTGCTGGCATCTTCCTGCAAAAAATACTTAAAGCAGAAAGATACTACGACACCAAAGCAGATGCTTGTATGCGTTTGTCGGAGATAGCACAAAAAAAAGGGGATATGGAAACATCCATTCTTCTGGAAAGAAAGCGGACAATGTATCAGGACAGTGCACAAATTAATCAGCAAGGGCATGACATTCTCAATACCGTAATTGCCCACGAAAGGAATAATAGTAATACAATATCAAAACGGAGCACATATATCCTATGTACAGTAAGTACCATTTTTCTCGCTATAAGTTTCGTCTGCATATTCTATTTCAGGAAGAAACACCTACAGCATAAAGCCGAAAAGAAAGAATGGGAAGAAACACTGCAGGCCGAAATTGCCAAGGCGAACTTAAGGAGGAAACAAGAACTTGCTGAAAAAGAACGGGAAAATGCAACCTTGCAAGAAAAAGTCAGCCAGCTGGTTGTGAAGAAGCCAACTCATAGACAAGAAGAATACAAGACTTCTGCACTCTACATCAAAGTGTCCCGAATAACCAAAGACCTTCAAAAAGTAGAGACAAAAGAAAACCTGAATGAAGAAGAGTGGAGTCAGTTCACAGCCCTTACAAATGCCGGATGGTATGGAATCATCACCTATCTTGATGAAAGATACAATCTGTCTGCAGAAGAAATTCGGATATGCTGCCTCTATTTGGCGCAAGTTCCCGTCATACATATGGGGCATTTCCTTCATATACAATCCCGCAGTACCATCCAGGCAAGAACGAAGAATATCCTATTGAAAATGGGAGCACCTCAAGGACTTTCATTGAAAAATGTGCTGTTTTCTCTGGCAGAACAGTTGAAAAGTAGTAATTAAGGCACTTTTTGGGCACTCCAAGATGAAAATTGGGCACTTTTTGGGCAGTGGTGAATCATCCGAATCCCTAACTTTGTAGCACAAGAAACGATAAAAACACTTATTTATGAAAGCACTGAAAGCATTAATCTTTATCTTATTCTTCTGCAACGGCCTTTCCACTTCGACTGCCCGGGAATGCCAAACCAATGCGGAAACGATTGTACTGACAAGCTATCCGATAAAACCCAAAGATAGAACCGGAAGTACAAGCGAGGAAGGACTTCCCATCAAACGCAGCATCCAACGACCGATAGCCGATGCTTACCTATATAATAATGTAGTGAATGTCAGCTTCAATGGAGACATTGCAGTTGTCAATGTCACTATCACCAATGAATCTACCGGTGAAACCGTCTATTCGGAAACACACAGCAGTCCTGCTGCCCTCAATATAGACCTGAACGGCGAAAGCACCGGCAACTATCTCATTGAGATTGAAACAGAGGATACACTTTTGACAGGAAGTTTTTCACTATAAGCAGTATCTATTATAGAAATAATTCATATTAGAGATTGAATACACTTTTATAGAGACCATTTTAAATTGTGATATTTTGTGCACCAAATATAGGCGGAATCGAAAAGCCTAATAGAGTAGAATAAAAATTAATCCCAGACATTATGAACTTTAATGTGTTAAAAAACGAAAGCTCTCAGCAAGAACCAAATGAGAGCCATTAAAGGAGGTTCCGGAACTTGCGGTTACAAATCGCCAACCGGTACTGTGAAATGTGGTGTAAGTAAGGCTCAGGCCATGCATATGGCCACAGAAGAAGGGCATTGGGTGCTGCGACAGTTGCGGATCAAGTAGCTACTGCGGATAACAATGGTTTGCTTTTGAATAGGAGAATTTGTTTGATTAACTGTTCTCCTATTCACTTGTCACAGCCATAACTCTACAAGTGAAAGTTTTTTTAAGCAGCAAGTTATTTCACTTATCCTGCATACCTATTATTTCATTTTTTTTATTGCAAACCAAATCTATAGTCCTATGATTATATGCATTGTCTTCCTTTTAATAATAAGTCTTTCATCTTGTCAACAGTATCATGTCGCCACCCAAAAGGACGAAAAGAATATTGTAGTATGTTTCAATCATTACCATCCTAAGCCCCACAGGACACCGGGAGGAATGAGACACGTGCCGATGCCTAAAGTCCTCTATACCGACAGTATAGGAACTCTTATGGAATACATGCCGGACAAAGATTTCGATACCATAACCCTCTATTCCACTGAACATTTCAAGGAGCTGGGGCTCAACTATGGGGATTTTGAGTTCAACTACTACCCTTTAATGCAAGGGGATACCATTACTATTTCAATGGATAGCCTGAACTACCCCATTTTTAAGCAGCAAGCATCACCCGGAACGCAACAGAATCTATAATATGAACTATGAATTGCGTAAAGGGAGGACACACTCCGGCTTAGAAGCAAAAACATGCTTGGGAAGCGATTGGGTACGGATTGCCCAAAGCATTAACATGATACGAGCCAACAATTGGACTTCATTAATAATAGATTATTGTCCTTTGGATTCATTACAATCCATGTTCGACAGTTACAAAAAGAACTACACAGATACTATCAATTCCTTTAAAGAACAGCAACTTATCTCAAGCGAGATACACGACCGTTATCAATACCTGCTCAAGCTGAAAGACTATGAATCCCGGAGAATGCTGAATGAAGACACCGCCTTCTACCGCCAAATGGAGCCCGGAATAGCCGACAAATATATCCGTTATCCCTCCTACCGTGAATTTCTGGACTACTACCTCTGGTTTTTGAATCAGCACATCCCGACAATACGCAAATCGCAGGGAGGAAGCAACGACTGGCGTCAAACCTTCGATGAGCTATCTCCGAAAACATTTCAGCCAAAATCAAAACAAATCCTGCTTGAACGCTGCATCAAAGAAATCGGCGAAAACTTTTCGGCACAAGACGTAAACAGCTATCTTGACAAATATATCCATATCACCCAAGACACACTGCTGCCCAACAAGATAAGAGACCAATATAACTTGTCTGCCGATGCCAACCAGTTATTGCTGAAGGACATCCACGGAAAGCCTACCAACTTGAACATATTGTTGAAAAAAAAACAGGGGAAAGGTCATTTATGTGGACTTTTGGGCAAGCTGGTGTGTACCTGCCGGGAAGAAATGCCTCCATCGGCAAAGCTAAGAGAGCTGTACAAGGGAAAAGATGTGGTATTCGTCTATCTCGCCTTCAAGGACCAGGAAAGCAGCTGGAAAAAGGCAGTAGAGCAGGAAGGCTTGTCGGAAGTACCCGACAATTTCCTCATCACAAACCCAAAGAACAGTAAAATACTGGAAAAGCTAAAGCTGGAATTAATTCCCCGATACATCATTTTCGACAAACAGGGCAATATTGTTGAAGTGAATGCTCCAAGACCAAGTGACCAACAAGCGGCAACAACGATAGACAAATATTTAAAACAGTAAAGCAACAGAATGAATGCACATCAAAAAATAATAAAAGACAATGCAAGAACCATTTTGAAGATTATCACAAAATATTATGGCTGCAAATATTCTGCTGCATTATATGTAATATTGAAGGAACATCCGGATTTTCCCAGTTTCCTATCTTTCCAGTATATATTACATAGGATGGGCAAAGATAGTTTTGCCATACATACCAGTTATGAAGAACTGACAAATATACCCTCTCCTTTCATTGCTCATGTTATTACAAATGTGGATTTGTTCCTGTTTATAACAAAAGTTACTGCCGAATCTATTCAGACTATTGATGAGAAAGGAAAGATAGAAAGTATATCGAGAAAGGATTTTGAAGATATGTGGGACGGTAACATCCTTATTATGGATAACCGACCAGGTAAAATCAGTATTCCACTAAAAATGAAATTCAGCACAATCATTAAGCAAATAAAATATCCTATGCTTATATTGTGTGTAGCCATATTATTCGCATATTTACTTATTTTAAAGCACGAAGGAGGCATTCTTTTTTATCTATATCTTACAGGCGTTTTAGGAGGACTGACTGCATCCATACTTTTTGTTTGTAGACCAAATAGACAAGTACAATGTACACATTAAAAAATTATGTTCAGCCACCGGAAATAAGAATAATATAGATTGTTCTTCTATCTTGGATTTCAAAGACGCATATTTCCTCGGACTTGTTTCTTGGAGCGATATAGGTTTTGTGTATTTTTTATCTCTTTTAATTGTATTACTATTCCTACCATTTGGTACAGCACAGGCACTTATAAACTTCCTGTCTGTTTGCAGTATCGGATATGTATGCTATTCTCTTTTTTTATCAGAAATTCATAGCAAGAAAATGGTGTACCCTTTGCCTTTCTGTACAAGTGGTATTCGTTTTTCTGTTTATGCTAAGTATATGTACTTTAAAGATGAATTATATATACGAATTGCTACATTTGAAATCAATAATAGAAATAACGACGATCTTCGTTACTGTTACATCTATCTATATAGTCATCAAGCCGATAATTGCCACTCAAAAAAGAACACACCACCTTGAAAAGAAAATACAACGAATTAATATATGACGAAAACATTTCCCAATATCTTTTTCAACAAGAACTTTGTCTTACAGATGTTGACAAAGTGAATAAAATATCAATAGGAAATCCAGATGCCGAAATATGCCTTACTCTTATTTTCAGTCCTATTTGTGTTTCATGCATAAAAGAGCTACAAAAACTAATGCCCATCCTTCAAAGAAAAGCCAATACCAAATTGGATTTAATATTTTTGTTAGACCAAAAGAAACATCCAGAATCGATAGTAATAGCTTCCCATATTCTCTCTGGCTATCAAAAGAATCCCCAATTATTTGCCATGATACTAAAAAAAATATGTTGATAACTATCCTATCAGTAAAAATAAAATCCTACATAACATTAAGTTCTTGGATGAAATCCCTAAATACGAGCCTTTCATCAATGCACAAGAAAAATGGTGTATAACACATAAGTTTTACACTACCCCCCATTCTATTTATTAATGGGAGGAAATTTCCAAGCTATTATAACATCAAAGATATTGACTTTTTATATAGTTAATCAAATGAAATCCTTTCCTCACTACTCCCAGCACGACGTGATGGACTGCGGCCCCACCTGCCTGCGCATGGTGTCCGCCTTCTATGGCAAGCGCTATTCTTTGGAAGGTCTGAGGGAAAAGTCATTCATCACTCGCGAAGGTGTCTCTATGCTGGGTATCAGCGAAGCGGCTGAGAAGATTGGATTTCGGAGCATCTGTGTGCAAGTGAGCTACGAAATGCTGCAAGAAGCCCCTTTACCTTGTATCGTCCACTGGAACCAGCAACATTTTCGTCGTGGTCTACCGGATGAACGACAAGCATGTATGGGTGGCCGACCCCGGAGCAGGCAAGCTGAAATACACCCGGGAAGAATTCTGCCGTTGCTGGCTCAGCGCCAAAACGGACGGAGAAGATACGGGAGTGGCACTGTTGCTGGAACCTACACCGGAATTCTATGCACAAGAAGATGAGGGGGAAAAGACAAACTATAAAGCTTCGGCTTCCTCTATTCTTACTTGCGCCCCTACAAGCAACTGGTGGGACAACTGCTGCTGGGGTTGCTGCTGGGCAGCATGATACAGCTGATGCTCCCCTTCCTCACGCAGAGCATCGTGGACTTCGGCATCAACAACCAAAATCTCGGATTTATCTACCTGGTGCTCATTGCCCAACTGATGCTGTCCTTCAGCAGCAGCGCCGTGGAGTTCATACGCGGATGGATATTGCTGCATCTGGGCACACGCATCAACATCGCCCTGATTTCGGACTTCCTCATCAAGATGATGAAGCTCCCTATGGGCTACTTCGACACCAAGATGACGGGCGACATCCTGCAACGCATCAACGACCACACGCGCATACAGAACTTCCTGACCGGAAGCAGCCTCAGCGTGGCGTTCTCCACCTTCAACATCCTGATATTCGGCATCGTGCTGCTGGTGTACAGCGGCATGATTTTCCTTATCTTCATGGGAGGGAGCGCACTCTACATCTCCTACGTCTGGCTCTTCATGAAGAAACGGGCGGAACTGGACCACAAGCGGTTTGCCCAGCAGAGCGCCAACCAGAGCACGGTGGTGCAGCTGGTGAACGGCATGCAGGAGATAAAGCTGAGTGCCTGCGAGCAGCAGAAGCGGTGGGAATGGGAACGCATACAGGCACGGCTGTTCAAAGTGAACATCCGGAGCCTTGCGCTGAGGCAGTACCAGGACTCGGGAGCGGTACTGATAAACCAGACCAAGAACATAGTAATCACGGGACTGGTGGCCTCGCTGGTGGTACAAGGGGGAAATGACACTGGGCATGATGCTCTCCGTGCAGTACATCATCGGACAACTGAACAGTCCGATAAACGAACTCATCACCTTTGCCCGCGACATGCAGGACGCGCGCCTCAGCACAAACCGCCTGGGCGAGGTGCGGGACAGCCCCGATGAAGAAGACCCCACAAAAGACCTGATAAGGGAGATACCCACAGGGAAAGACCTGCGGATAGAAAACCTGAGTTTCAAATACGACCCGCTCGGCGAAACGCCCACCTTAGACAACATCAGTCTGGAAATCGCATCGGGCAGACAGACAGCCATCGTAGGAATGAGCGGAAGCGGAAAGACCACGCTGGTGAAGCTGCTATTAGGATTCTATCCGCCTGCAAGCGGACAGATACTGCTGGGCGACACCTCGCTGGAGAACTTCAGCATCCGCGAGTGGCGCAAACGGTGCGGCGTGGTGATGCAGGACGGGTTCATCTTCTCGGACAGCATTGCCGGCAACATCGCCCCCGGGGTGGAGCACATCGACAAGGAACGCCTGCGGCATGCGGCGGAAGTGGCAAACATACACGGATTCATCGAGGGACTGCCATTGGGATACAACACCCGGATAGGCCAGGAAGGGCACGGATTGAGCCAGGGACAGAAACAGCGCATACTCATCGCCCGCGCCGTGTACAAGAACCCGGAATTCATCTTCTTCGACGAAGCCACCAACGCACTGGATGCCAACAACGAGCGCATCATCATGGAGAACCTGCAGCGCTTCTTCGAAGGAAGGACATCGGTAGTGGTGGCCCACCGGCTGAGTACCGTGCGGAATGCAGACCGGATAGTGGTGATAGAGCAGGGACGGATAGCGGAAACGGGGACGCACGAGGAACTGATAGCGAGGGAAGGAAGGTATTATAAGCTGGTGAAGAATCAGCTGGAGCTTTGAGAATGGAAAGTTGAAAATGGAAAACGGGAGGAAGGACATAGAATTGCGGAGTGAGGAGGTGCAGGAGATACTGACCCGTCCGCCGCATGCACTGGTACGATGGGGCATCACGGTGTTCTTCGTGGTGCTGGCACTCTTCTTCATAGGCGGGTGTTTCTTTAAATATCCCGACGTGATAAGTGCTTCCATTACCATCACTACGGAGCATCCGCCGATATGGATGGTGGCACGGGGAAGCGGGAAAATAAAGGAGGTGTACCACAAGGACCGGGATTCCGTGTGGACGGGAAACATCATCGCCGTACTGGAGAATCCTGTCGTGACGGAAGACGTGCTGCGCCTGAAGGAGCAGCTGGCATCCTTCAATCCGGCAGACAGCAGCGTCTGCACCGCGCAGTTCCCGGAGAAGCTGTCCCTGGGAAGCATACAGAACGCCTACGCCTCTTTCCTGAAAAGCCTGACGGACTACCGCAACTTCCTCTCACTGAATCTGTACGAACAGAAGGTGGAGGCCACCCGCCGGGAGTTGCAGGAATACCGCAACTACATCGCCCACCTGAACAGACAAGCAGAACTGGACAAGGAACAAGTGCGGATAGCTTCTACCGTACACAACCGCGAGAAGCAACTTTTTGATGAAGGGCTGACTGCACAATCGGAATACGAGGAAGCCAAACAAACATTCTTGAACAAGCAGCAGAGCCGGGAACAGCTAATGACCTCACTGTCTTCCGCCAGAATACAGGAAGCGCAGTTGCAGCAAAGCATCATCGAAACACAAATGGAGCAAAGCCGGGAGTCCAACAACTTGAATGTGGCCCTGAAAACTGCCTACAACGAATTGCAAGTCAGCATCAATGATTGGGAACTGGCTTATCTCTTCGTCAGCCCGGCAAACGGCATACTCTCCTACAACCACATCTGGCAAAAAGAACCAGAACGTCAGTAGCGGAGACAAGGTGTTCTCCATCGTAGCCAAAGCCCCGGGAAGCATCATCGGAAAGATAAAACTTCCCGCCGGAGGTTCGGGTAAAGTAATGCCCGGACAGCGGGTAAACATCAGCGTGACCGGTTATCCATACATGGAGTTCGGTTTCCTGACGGGGAAGGTAATGTCCGTCTCGTTGTTGGCAGACGATGAAAGCGCCTATACCGTCACCATAAGCCTGCCGCAAGACTTATGCACTTCCTATGGTAAACAGCTGGAATTCAAAGGAGAACTGACCGGTATGGCAGAGGTCATGACAGACGAACGAAGTGTGACTGAAAGATTGCTTAGTCCGTTGAGATATTTGTGGGAGAAATATCTGTAAAGGTCTTTAGAAAAAGGCACGAACTACGCAAACTTACAGAAAAGAATTTATCCATCCGTAATAGTCTGCGTGATTCGTGCCCGAAGAAGGGTTTTTACTTCACGATTCCTTTGGAATTCTTGATGAAGTTGATGATATTGTGTATCTCGTCACTCATCGGTACTTGGTCTTCAATCTTCTGCAAGGCATCCTGCACGCTGAAGTTTCCCTGGTATACCAGACGGTAGGCATTTACGATATGGCGCAATACACGTTCGGTCACCTGGTGTTTGTGTTGAAGCACAGCAGCGTTGATACCGTGGTATTCCGCCGGATTACCGTTCATGATGATATAAGGCGGTACATCCTTTGATATGCGGCAGCCTGCTTGGATCAGTACCCAACTTCCAATGTGGCAGTATTGGTGCAGAATGACGTTGCTGCTCAGAATGGTGCAGTCGTCTATCTGACATTCTCCGGCTACGGTAGTCTTGATGCCCAGTACACAATGGTTGCCTATCTGCACGTCGTGGCAGAGGTGTACACCATCCATCAGGTAGTTTTCATTGCCGATGCGGGTAGCGCTTCCTGCATGGGTAGCACGGCTGACAACCACGTTCTCGCGGATGTCGTTATTATCACCGATAATCAGCATGCTGTTCTCTCCCGTATAATGGAAGTCTTGCGGTTCGGCACCCAGAACGGCATTGTGATGCACCTTGTTCCCTTTTCCCATGCGGGTACCGTGCAGAATTTTTGCCCCCGACATAATAATACAGTCATCACCGATTTTCACGTTCCCTTCGATAAAAGCAAAGGGCTGGATGGTTACATTCTTGCCGATTTTGCGGCAGAATCTACATAAGCTAACGGACTTATCATAGTAATTAGCGATTAATGATTAATGATTAGTGATAAATGGTTAGTGATTAGGATTTACTATTTCATTAATCGCTAACCACTAATCACTTATCGCTCATTTTATTCTCTTCCTCCTCCAAGCGCTTGATACAGGCTGATAACCGCCTGCATGCTGCTGAAGGTGTCGGATACTTCTGCAAGCTGTGCGCTGAGATAAGACTGCTCGGCAGACAAGACTTCCAGATAAGTCGACGTGCCTAAGTTAAACAAATCTTTTGTATCTGAGGCAGCTTGGCGGGCAGAATTTACTTGAATAGTGCGTGAAACGGCTTTGTCCTTCTCCATTTGATACAGATGCAGGGCGTTGCTCACTTCATTTCCGGCATTCAGCAGGGCGGTTTGGAACTGAATCTTAGCCTGCTCCTCTTGTGCCTTGGCTTGTTTCAGACGGGCAATGTTGGCACCGCGATAGAACAAGGGTTGCGTCAGCGAACCGATGGCGGAAGCCAGCAGTTTGCCCGGGTTGACGATACCTGCACCGGAGTTATTGGTCCAGCCTCCCGAACCGCTCAATGTAATCTGCGGGTAGAAAGCGGCACGGGCGCTATTGGTGTTATAGTAGTTGGCAGCCAGTGACATCTCGGCAGCTTTCACGTCCGGACGGTTGGATAGCAACTGCAAGGGGATACCTACTGAAAATTCCGTAGGCAGCTGCTGCTCTTCCAGCACACCGCGTGCGATGCTCTGTGCCGGTTGGTGCAACATCAGGCAGAGGGCGTTTTCGGTTTCGCGTATGCTCTGGCGTATGTCGGGCAGTGATGCCATGACTTGAGCGTAGGCAGTGCGGCTCTGCTCTACGGCAGCAGAAGTGGTTCCGTAGATGCCTGCATCTTTCATGGCCTGCACGGTCTCCAGGTTCTTTTTCAGAATCTCGACGGTGCCTTCGGTGATTTGGAGTTGGCGGTCCAGCATCAGCAGGGTGTAGTACATGTTGGCTACGCCGGCGATGACTTGCGTCTGAACGGCTTGTTCGTAGAACTGCGTCTGCTTCAAGCTAACCTTTGCTTGTCGCTTCGGGTTCAGCAGTTGACCGAAGAGGTCGACTTGCCAGCTTGCGGTGACGGGCAGGGAGTAGATTTGTGTAGCCTTTCCCTTGTCCCAGCTGCTGACGGTTCCTTGCGGAGACAAGGCAAGCGCCGGAGCATAGGCAAGACGGGCAGACATCAGTGCGGCTTGTGCTTGTTTCACGTTCAAGGCGGCACTGCGCAGGTCACCGTTGTTGGTGAGTGCTTGCTCGATAAGTGCCTGCAGCTGTGGGTCTGTGAACACTTCTCTCCAAGGCAGATTACCGAAGTTGGCTGTATCTGCGGCTAATGTATCGTTCACGGACGCCGTGTCGCGATACAGTCCGGCAGTTGTTATGTCTTCGGGTCTGTCGTATGATTTGTAGATGTGGCAACTGCTCAATAAAGCAGTTGCGCACATCAGGCATATTATTTTCTTCATAATCGCTAATCGTTAATCACTATTTTGTATATTGTTCAATCTCAGGTTCTGCATCCGAGTTGTCCACATCTTCCCATTCCATCGGCTTGAATTTCTCCTGCAGGTACTGGAATGCCACGAACAGTGCGGGCACTATGAAGATTTGCAGAATCATACCGATTAACATACCGCCGATGGCAGACGTACCCAGCGTACGGTTACCGTTGGCACCCGCACCGGAAGCAAACATCAGCGGAAGCAGACCGACAATCATTGCCAACGACGTCATCAAGATAGGACGCAGACGGGCTGCGGCACCCAATACGGCTGCCCAGGTGATACTCATACCCATTCTGCGGCGTTCGAGGGCAAACTCTACAATCAAGATGGCATTCTTGGCCAACAGACCCATCAACATGATGAGGGCAATCTGCATATAGATGTCATTGGACATCGTGCCCAGAATCATCTTCAGTGCCGGGATGCTGCCCAATGCGCCTATACCGCCTACAAAGAGGAAGCTACCCAGCAGACCGAACGGCACGGACAGCAATACGGATAAAGGCAGGATGTAACTTTCGTACTGGGCACTCAGCAACAGATAAACGAATACGAAGCACAATATGAAGATGAGTCCCGTAGTGCTGCCACTCGTTTCGGCCTCTTCACGCGCCATACCTCCCAGCTCGTAACCGAAGCCGGCAGGCAGATTTTCTTGTGCTACTTCGGCAATGGCTTGCAGAGCCTGACCGGAAGTATAGCCTGATGCGGGAGCCACCATCACCTTCATGGAGGTGTAGAGGTGAAACGGCTGATGACGTCAGGACCATATACTTTCTTGATGGAGATGAACTGCGTGATAGGTGCCATCTCGTTGCCGTTGCGCACCTTGATGCTTTGCAATGTTTCCATATTCTTGGTAGCATCAGGTTCGGCTTGTACCATTACGCGGTACATCTTACCGAAGCTGTTGAAGTTGGAAGCATACAGACCACCGTAATATCCCTGCAAGGTAGTCAAAATGTCATTGGGGCTGATACCTGCTTTCTTACAAGCGGCAGCGTCAATGTCCAATTGGTATTGCGGGAAGTGGGGGTTGAAGGAGGTCTTGGCGGAGTTGATTTCCGGACGTGCTTCCAGAGCAGCAGTATAGTTGTTCACCACGTCGAAGAAGTGGTCCAAATCACCACCCGTCTTGTCCTGCATGTTCAACTCGATGTCGCTTGAAGCCGAGTAACCCGGAATCATAGGCGGCGCGAAGAACAATACCTGCGCTTCCTTGATAATCTTTTGGGCGCGCATGTACAAAGTGGCGTACACAATCGTGGAGTTCTGCATCGTGGAACGTTCTTCCCAGTTCTTCAGCTTGATGATGAGTGAACCGTAGGAGGGGCCTTGACCGCCCAAGAAGCTATAACCTGAGATAACGGTACGTGACTGTACGGCAGGGTCTGCAGCAACCAAGCTGTCCACACGGTTCAAAATCTCTTGTGCGCGTTCTTGTGAAGTGCCCGGAGGCAGTGTCACAGCGCCCATGATGGTACCGGTGTCTTCGTTGGGCACCATACCGGTCGGGGTTATCTGCATGAATACGCCCAACAGTACAATAGAGCCGATAACCAGTCCTGCCGATATCCAGCGTTTCTGGATGAAGAACAGCACTTGTTTCTTATACTTGCCCAGGATACCGTTGTATGAGTCATTGAAGGACTGTTTGAACTTGTCGGTAGTCATACCTGCCAACGCCAGCACACTGATGATAATCATCAAACTGCACAGAATGGGGTGTTCGCTGAAGCTGAACAGACCGAAAATCATGCCCAGGATAGCTACCGTCACGAAGAGCAGTGTAATGCCGGGACGCATCAACCGGCCTATAGAGTCGGCATAACGTACAATCATAATCTTGCGGGCTTCCTTGGCGGCAATGCTACGCGCTCTTTCAGACTTTCGTGTCCTCCATTATGAGGTTTCAAGAAGATGGCACACAGCGCAGGACTCAAGGTCAGGGCGTTCAGAGCCGAGAAACCGATGGCAATCGCCATGGTCAAACCGAACTGACGGTAGAAAGTACCTGCCGTACCTCCCATGAAGCTCACGGGAACGAATACGGACATCATCACCAACGTAATGGAGACGATGGCACCACCCAGTTCACTCATGGCGTCGATGGAAGCTGTACGGGCCGATTTGTAGCCCTGGTCCAGCTTGGCATGGACGCCCTCGACGACGACGATGGCATCATCGACCACAATCGCAATGGCAAGCACCATGGCCGAAAGGGTCAGCAAGTTGATACTGAACGCCAATCAGTTTCAATACAAAGAGGTGGCAATCAACGCCACGGGAATGGCGATGGCGGGAATCAACGTGGAGCGCATATCCTGCAGGAAGATATACACTACGATGAACACCAGGATAAAGGCCTCGATCAATGTCTTGATTACCTCATGTATGGAAGCGAAGAGGAAGTCGTTGGCACTCTGTGCAATGTTTATCTTCAAGCCGGCGGGCAGTTTGCTGGAATAGTCGTCCAGTAGGGCCTCGATATCCGAGATGGTCTGCGTGGCATTACTGCCTGCCATCTGGAAAATGATACAACTCACGGCTTTATGTCCGTTTACCATATTGTTGAATCCGTATGACAGACGGCCCAGTTCCACATTTGCTACATCCTTCAGACGGAGTATTTCACCGTTCTCCAAGGCCTTGATGACAATGTTCTCGAACTCCGTAGTCTGTTGCAGACGTCCTTTGTAGCGCAGGGTATACTGGTAGGTTTGGTTACCGCGCTCACCCAACTGGCCGGGAGCCGCTTCGATGTTCTGTTCGCTCAAGGCGGCAACCACATCGTTGGGGATAAGTTTGTATTGGGCCATTACATCAGGTTTCAGCCAGATACGCATGGAGTAGTCTTGTCCCAATACCATGGCATCGCCCACACCGTTGACACGTTTCACCTCAGGGATAAGGTTGATGTTGGCGTAGTTTTCCAGGAACTCGATGTTGTACTGGTCTTTTTCATCATAGATGGAGAATACCATCAACATGGAAGTCTGGCGTTTACGGGTGGTTACACCGATTTTGGTAACTTCGGCAGGCAGCAAGCCTTGCGCCATGGAAACGCGGTTCTGTACGTTCACCGCTGCCATATCGGGGTCGGTACCTTGCTTGAAGTAGATGGAGATGTCGCCCGAACCGCTGTTGGTGGCGCTCGAACTCATATACATCATATTTTCCACACCGTTAATCTGGTCCTCCAGCGGAGCGATAACGGAGTTAAGCACCGTTTGGGCATTGGCACCTTGGTAAGTCGCACTTACCGATACGGTGGGAGGTGCAATGTCCGGGTATTGGGTGATAGGCAAGGTAGCCAGACCAATAACTCCTAAGATTACTATCAGGATGGAAATTACCGTTGATAGTACCGGACGGTTAATAAATCTATCTAATTTCATTTCATGAACAATTAAGGAATTAAAAATTGAAGAATTTTTTTATTTTTCATTCTTTCATTGAAACGCAGTCTGAATATTGCCTTCTTTCTGGTCTTTCAGGGCCTTCTGGTATTCGGCTTCCTTTTCAGCAGGCGTGATGGGCGTGATGGACTGTCCGTCCTTCAGGTTCTGTACCCCTTCGATAACGATTTTTTCGCCTGCTTTCAAACCTTCCGTCACGTAATAATACTTGCCGTCGTCTAAGCTGAACACTTTAACTTCGGTATTTTTCAGCGTGTTGTCCGGTTGCAGTACGAATACGAACTGCTTGTCCTGGATTTCGGTAGTGGCAGACTGTGGAATCATGATGACATCATGCAGCGGGTTGGGGAATACCACATTGCCGGTGCTTCCACTACGCAGCACGTTGTGCTTGTTGGGGAAGAGGGCACGCATGGTTACCGAACCGGTAGTCTGGTCAATGACTCCGCTGATTGTCTCCACGCGGCCACTGTCGGCATACATGGTTCCGTCGATGAGCTGCAACTGTACATTCGGCATCTTTTCCAGAATTTCCTTGGTGCTACCGCCTTCACGAATCTGTGACAAGAGTTGGCGTTCGGTCATGGAGAAGTAGGCGTACATTTCGGAGATGTCGGCAACGGTAGTCAGCGGGCTGGCTACGGAAGGACTAACCAAGCTACCTACGCGGTAGGGAATGCTACCTACTACACCGTCACTGGGGCTGGTTACACTGGTGTATGACAAGTTGTTCTTGGCATTGACCAATTGGGCATTGGCTTGTGCTAGTTGTGCCTTTGTCTGTGCCAGCTGGTTTTCGGCCATTTGCAAATCGTAGTCACTGATGATGTTTTTCTTGTTCAGTTCACGTTTGTTGTTTACAGTCAGTTCTTGTGTAGTTTACGGTCAGCTTTGGCCTGTTTCAACAGCAGCTTTGGCCGAATTTACGGCTGCCTGATACTGTACGGGGTCGATGCTGAACAACACTTGTCCTTTGCGCACTGTTGCGCCTTCATCCACGTGCAATTTTGTGATGAACCCACTCACCATCGGGCGGATTTCTACATCTTGTTTACCCTTGATAGTAGCAGGGTAGCTGTTTGTCAAGTTGGCAGTGGTGGTCTTTGCCTCAATCACTGCAAATTCGGGAGCTTTACCCGTTCCTTTGTCGCCTTGTCCGCAACTGCTGAGCAGTGCCAGGCAACATGCCAATAATACTAATCTACTCTTCATACTCTTTTTTTGTTCTCTGTATAATTTTTATATTCTTCTTTTTTTTCGATTCTTGAAAGGCGTTTTTTGTGTGTAATTCATGATTTAGAAATAAGGCAGGAAAAAGAAAACTGAATACTCCTATTCAGTTTTCGTCTGCAAAAATATTCTTTTCTTAGTATATAAGGTGTGAAACACTTCCTTTTTTAACTATGTTTCATACATAGATGAGAACGAAAGGACATTTTTTTGATTAAAATACTGTAAAGCATACCGCTAATTGGCAGATAACCTTTATTTTTGCAGCATGTTAGAACGTAAACGCCATACTAAAATGAAGCCGCTTTTCCGCAGGTTGTTGGGGGGGTGTTGCCATAGCTGCCGCACTGTATTCTTGTGCCAGTGTGGGCCGTATTGAAGGAGGACCTTATGATGAGACTCCTCCGCGTTTTATTTCCGGTACTCCCACGCCCGGCGCACTCCATCACAATAAAAATAAAACTTTCCATTGAGTTCGATGAATTTATCAAGCTTGACAAGCCGAATGAGAAGATTGTAATATCCCCTCCGCAGGTGCAGCAGCCCGAAATTAAGTCTAATGGGAAGAAGGTGGTCATCACTCTGCAGGATACATTGAAACCCAATACTACTTATACATTCGATTTTGGTGATGCCATCCAGGATAATAATGAGGGGAATCCCTTGGAGAATTTCTTCTATTCTTTCTCTACGGGCGACCGTCTCGACTCTATGGCTGTGGCCGGTACAGTACTGAATGCGGCCAATCTTGAACCGGTGAAAGGAATGCTGGTCGGTCTGCATGCCAATCTGGCCGACTCCGCTTTTACCAAACTTCCTTTTGAGCGGGTGGGGCGTACGGACAGTCGCGGACGCTTCTCTATCCGTGGAGTGGCTCCCGGCAAGTATCGCATTTATGCCTTGCAGGATGCCGACCAGAATTTTGCCTATTCCCAGCCGACGGAAGTGATAGCTTTTAATGACTCTATCATCATTCCTTCCATGGAAGAGCGCATGCGCCAGGATACGACCTGGATAGACTCGCTGACAGTAGATACGATTGTAGAACGTCAATATACCCACTACCTTCCGGATGATGTTCTGCTGCGTGCTTTCAAGGAGCTTTCCTTCTCGCAACGTTTTTTTGAAGGCCGAACGGTTGACTCCGGAGAAGTTTTCGCTCTATTTCACTGCTCCGGCAGACACGTTGCCTTTATTGAAAGGATTGAACTTTAATGAGGAAGATGCGTTTGTTATAGAACAGCCTACCGGCCGGAACGATACGATTCATTATTGGATAAAGGATTCTCTGCTCTATAAGCAGGATTCCCTGAAAATGAGTATCACCTATTTGTATACGGATAGCCTGAAACGATTGGTACCCCGTACCGATACTTTGAATGTGCTGGCGAAGTTGACATACGACAAGCAGCAGAAGCAGAAGCAGGAAGCGAAGGAAAAGGAACAGAAAGAGCGTGAGAAGAAAAAGAAGAAGTTGAAGGAAGGTGAGGTGGAAGAGCCCGAGCCGACGGAATTCCTGGCTGTAGATGTGTATGCCCCTTCTGCAATCGATGTATATGATTATCTTACTCTGTCGTTTACGGAGCCGGTGGCAAGCATAGATACCACCGCTTTCCATCTGAAACTGAAAGTGGACTCGTTGTGGCAGGATATCCCGTTCGACTTTATGCGCGACTCTTTGGACTTGAAGCGTTATAATCTGTTTGCCGAATGGGCACCCGGCGAAAGCTATACATTTGAAGTGGATTCTGCTGCCATACGCGGGTTGTACGGGTTGTTCTCCGACAAGATAAAGAAGGACTTCAAGGCCAAGAAGCTGGAAGAGTACGGGCAGATATTCTTTAATGTGCATGGAGCGGACTCTCTGGCTTTTGTGGAACTACTGGACGGTCAGGACAAAGTGCTGCGCACGGTGCCGGTGGTGGATGGGAAAGCCGATTTCTATTTCCTCAATCCGGGCAAATATGGAGCGCGGCTGATAAATGATACGAATGGGAATGGCGTCTGGGATACGGGAAACTATGCCGAGAAGCGCCAGCCTGAAATGGTTTACTATTATCCGATGGTTCTGGAGCTTAAAGCGAACTTTGATTTGACCCAGGAATGGGATATTAAGGCCAAGTCCCTGGATAGGCAGAAGCCGGACGAACTAAAAAAACAAAAACCAGATGAAGACAAGAAAAAAGCAAAACAGGAACAAAAAATAACCGCAGTGGCAATAGCAGCCGCAACAGTGGTAGAGGCCATAGCTATTAGGCGGAAGCAATTGTTCATTCTATTAATGGTGGGAGCGGTCTGTTTGGGAACCTCCCAGTCTGTTCAGGCCCAATGTACTGCAAAGAATGAAGCTTTCCAGTCGGGCGAGCATGTCATGTACGATTTATATTTCAATTGGAAGTTCATTTGGAAGAAGGTGGGTCTGGCAAGCCTCACTACCAATGCCACGACTTACCATTCCGAGCCTGCATTTCGCTTTAACTTGCTTTGTGTAGGCAGTAAAAAGACCGATTTTTTCTTCAAGATGCGTGATACGTTGACTTGTTATGTCAGCGATAGGTTGGAGCCGCTCTACTTCCGTAAAGCGGCGGAGGAGGGAAGCCGCCATACGGTGGACGAGGCTTGGTTCTCCTACTCGGACGGACTGGCGAATGTAAAGCAGAGACGCACCTGGCACAATCCCGTGCGTGAGGCTCAGGAGATGGAATACAGTGATAGTCGCTGTATCTTCGATATGTTGAGCATTTTGGCGCAGGCGCGCTCTTATGACCCTAAAGACTACAAGGTAGGGCAGAAGATACTCTTTCCCATGGCCACAGGACGCAGGGTGGAAGAGCAGACGTTGATTTACCGCGGCAAGGAGGAGGTCAAGGCGAATAACGACACCGTTTACCGCTGCTTGGTATTCTCTTTCGTAGAGTACAAGAAAGGTAAGGAGAAGGAGGTCATCACCTTTCTTCGTATCCGATGATAAGAACCACCTTCCCATTCGCTTGGACATGTATTTGAATTTCGGTTCGGCCAAGGCATTCTTCAAGAGTGTCCGGGGCAACCGCTATCCGATGACGTCTGTGGTAAGGAAAAAGTGATGTTATCCCCTTTTCTAAATACACTGGATTCGAAAGTGGCAATCAGTTTTCCCTCCTGGTTGGTGACGTCGATCTGGTAATATCCGGTGGTGCGGCCGATGTAGCGTTCGCGTGCTTCGGCATACAGTACATCGCCCGGTCCGCTGCTGCGCAGGAAGGTGATATTGGACGAAAGAGAGAAGGCCAATGTTCCGTGGGAGTTGGCTGCTGCTGCCAGTGCCAGGTCGGCAAGGGTGAAGATGGCCCCTCCTTGCGTACGGCCTCCTGCATTGAGATGCTCTGCCGTGATAACCAGGCGTGCCTTGCTGTATCCTTCCTTTATTTCTATCAGTCTACACTTGCATTCGTGGCGAAGCGGTCGTTCTTAAAAAACTCTTGTGCGGTCATGGGGAGTAATGATTAATGTTTAGTGATTAATGATTAATGGGTGGAAAATATGTGCTTCCGGACGCAAAAGTAACGATTTTAGCCATTAATTGAATTATTTAGGCGGGTCAAATCTGTACACTTGCTCTACTTTTGCAGCAGGAAAAATCATAAACTCTTAATAAATAAATCCCTTATTATGAAAACAGTCCTCACTACATTGGGAATCTCCCTCCTTGTATTGGCAGGTTGCGCAGGGCAAAAGCAGGCTGAAAGCAACTTTATCCAAGAAAACATTGATAATGCTGTGGCTCAGGAGACAATTCAGACAGACATTATCGAAAATCCGGTAAAATCCTTAATCCCCGTACCATTGATAAGGATGGGAACATTGTCTATGTACCTATCGACGATTGGTGTTCCGGCTTCTTCCCCGGTAATATCTGGCATATGTACGAGTTGACCGGTGACCAGAAGTGGCTGCCGCTGGCAGAGAAGTATACCGAGGATTTGGATTCGGTACAATACCTTACCTGGCACCATGATGTGGGCTTTATGATTGGCAGCAGCTACTTGAACGGATACCGTTTTGCGGGTAAGGAGGAGTACAAGCCGGTCATCATACAGACAGCCAAATCATTGTCTACCCGTTTCCGCCCTGCAGCAGGCGTACTTCAGTCATGGGATGCAGACAAGGGGTGGCAGGCTGAACGTGGCTGGAAATGTCCCGTTATCATTGATAATATGATGAACCTCGAACTGCTGTTCGAAGCTTCCAGCTGTCCGGTGACTCCACTTTCTACAACATAGCCCGGAAGCATGCCGATACGACTATGGCTAACCATTTCCGTGAGGACAACAGCTGCTATCATGTGGTGGATTATGACCCCGAAACCGGTGAAGTCCGTAAGAGACAGACTGCACAAGGCTATGCCGACGAGTCTGCTTGGGCACGTGGACAAGCGTGGGCCTTGTACGGCTATACCATGTGCTATCGCTATACACACGATGCCAAATACCTGGAACAGGCTGAAAAGGTCTACAACTTTATCTTCAACAACAAGAATCTTCCGGAAGACTTGGTTCCCTACTGGGATTTCGATGCTCCCAATATCCCGAATGAACCTCGCGATGCTTCGGCAGCTGCCTGCACGGCGTCCGCCCTTTACGAGCTGAGTACTTATCTGCCGGATAAGGGATACAAGGAAACCGCCGACCGGATTATGGAAAGCCTCGCTTCTCCTTCCTACCGTGCCAAGGTGGGTACCAACGGCAACTTCATCCTGATGCACTCTGTGGGCAGTATTCCTCATGGTGCGGAGATTGATGTACCGCTGAATTATGCCGACTATTACTTCCTGGAAGGATTGATGCGTAAAAGAGACTTGGAAAAATGAAAACTCAATTAAATATTTTGTTAGGTGGTTTAGGTTTGTTCGCCTTGCAGGGCTGTAAAGCCCCGCAGGCGGAACAATCCGTCCAGCCGAATGTCATTTACGTTTTTCCCGACCAATACCGTAACCAGGCGATGGAGTTCTGGGGCCAGGAAGGTTTTCGCGAGAAAGTGAACTTTCGGAATGACCCGGTGCATACCCCACGCTTGAATGATTTTGCCCGGGAGTCGGTGGTATTGACATCTGCCATGAGCAACTGCCCGTTGAGCAGTCCCCACCGTGGTTCTCTGTTGACGGGAATGTATCCTAATAAGAGTGGTATTCCATTGAATTGCAATTCGAGCCGTCCCATCAGCTCCCTGCGTGAGGATGCTGTGTGTGTGAGTGATGTTTTCTGCAATGCCGGATATGACTGTGCCTATTTTGGCAAACTGCATGCCGACTTTCCTACCCCCCAACGACCCCGAACGTCCCGGACAGTATGTGGAAGACCGTGTACCTGCATGGGATGCCTATACGCCGAAAGAACGTCGTCATGGGTTCAATTACTGGTATTCCTACGGTACCTTTGACGAACACAAGAATCCGCATTACTGGGATACGGAAGGCCGTCGCCACGACCCGCGCGAGTGGTCACCGTTACACGAATCGGGCAAGGTGGTGTCTTATCTGAAGAACGAGGGGAATGTACGCGACCCGAAGAAACCTTTCTTCATTATGGTAGGCATGAATCCTCCCCATAGTCCGTACCGTTCTTTGGACGACTGTATGGAGGAAGATTTCAATCTCTATAAAAAACCAGCCTCTGGACAGCTTGCTCGTCCGTCCGAATGCCGACTCCAAGATGCTCAAGGCAGAGAGTGCACGCTACTACTTTGCTTCTGTGACGGGTGTCGACCGTGCTTTCGGTCAGATACTTGATGCCTTGAAGGAACTCGGGCTGGACAAGAATACCATTGTCGTGTTTGCCTCCGACCATGGAGAGACCATGTGCAGCCAGCATACGGAAGACCCGAAGAATTCCCCGTACTCCGAGTCCATGAACGTTCCTTTCCTGGTGCGTTTTCCCGATAAGATTAAGCCTCGCGTGGACGACTTGATGCTTTCCTCGCCGGACATCATGCCTACCTTGTTGGGGCTTGCCGGTCTTGCCGACTCCATTCCGGCCGAGGTGCAGGGGCGCAACTATGCACCGCTTTCTTCGATGAAAAGGCGGATATTACTCCCACCGGCGTATCTA
>ENA-OQBW01000014-OQBW01000014.1-human-gut-metagenome-genome-assembly--contig:-NODE-14-length-23298-cov-0.835959_pt1 | contig 23298 bp, 18 predicted proteins | sample MGYA00242752_ERZ504565 | MGnify/ENA primary metagenome ERZ504565 (study PRJEB26092, sample SAMD00036268) | human gut metagenome | host: Homo sapiens | study: EMG produced TPA metagenomics assembly of... | reverse complement strand
CTTTGCTGAAGAAGATGACGCTTGACGAGAAAGTCGGTCAGATGTGTGAACTTACCATCGACCTCCTGCAGAAACGTGCCAATCCTTTTGCCGGTCTCAATCCGAAAGATATAACTGTAGATGATTTGAAGAAAATCGTCAAGAGGTATAAGTTAGAGAAAGAGTTCAAGCTGGGCAAGGAGATGCCTTCGCAAGAAGTGATGATGCAGCTCTATATGCGTATCCAAGGCATTGAGAATGCCAAGGGCTTCCAGTTGGACGAGGCGATGCTCGACTCTGTCATCGGAAAATACAAAGTAGGCTCCATCTTGAACGTGCCCAACGGTGTGGCACAGAGCGTGGAGAAGTGGCAGGAAATCATCAAACGCATTCAGGAGAAATCCATGGAGGTGATGGGTATTCCTTGTGTGTACGGTGTAGACCAGATACACGGAACTACCTATACGCTGGGCGGTACTTTCTTTCCGCAAGGCGTCAATATGGGAGCTACCTTCAATCGTGAACTGACACGTGAGGGTGCACGTATCTCTGCCTACGAAACAAAGGCGGGAAGCATCCCCTGGACGTATGCCCCGGTGACCGACCTCGGACGTGACCCGCGCTGGCCGCGTATGTGGGAAAACTATGGTGAAGACGCCTACGTCAATGCCGAAATGGGACGTGAAGCCGTTATCGGTTTCCAGGGAGAGAACCCCAACCTGATTGGCGGGAACAACGTTGCCGCTTGTATGAAGCACTATATGGGTTATGGTGTCCCCGTTTCCGGTAAGGACCGTACGCCGTCTTCCATCACCGAGCAGGATATGCGTGAGAAGCATTTCGCTCCTTATCTGGAAATGGTGAAGGCAGGTGCCCTCTCCGTGATGGTGAACTCCGCCATGAACAACGGCCTGCCTTTCCATGCCAACTATGAGCTGCTGACCAAGTGGCTGAAAGAAGACCTCAACTGGGACGGTATGATCGTGACCGACTGGGCGGACATCAACAACCTTTATAGCCGCGACCACATTGCCAAGGACAAGAAGGAAGCCATCAAGCTCGCCATCAATGCCGGTATCGACATGTCTATGGACCCGTACGACTGGAAGTTCTGTACATTCTTGAAGGAACTGGTGGAAGAAGGTGAAGTCCCCATGAGCCGTATAGACGATGCTGTACGTCGTGTGCTGCGTTTGAAGTACCGTCTCAACCTATTTGAAAAGTCCTATTATGACTTGAAAGACTTCCCGTTGTTCGGTAGTGCGGAACATGCCGCTGCTGCATTGCAGGCTGCCGAAGAGTCTTTGGTACTCCTGAAGAATACAGACGGTATATTGCCGTTGGCAAAAGGCAAGAAACTGCTGGTTACCGGCCCGAATGCCAACTCCATGCGTTGCCTCAATGGCGGCTGGTCTTATTCATGGCAGGGCGACAAGGCCGACGAGCATGCAGGTCAATATAATACCATTCTCGAGGCTTTCACCAATAAATTCGGTGCGGACAATATCATCTACGAAGCCGGTGTCACTTATAAGCAAGGTGGCAACTGGTGGGAAGAAAACACTCCGGAGATAGAGAAAGCTGTAGCAGCTGCTGCCGGTGCCGACTACATCGTTGCCTGCATCGGTGAGAACTCTTACTGCGAGACTCCGGGTAACCTGACGAACCTCTTCCTCTCCCAGAACCAGCTCGATTTGGTGAAGGCTCTTGCCAAGACCGGGAAGCCCATCATTCTGGTGTTGAACGAAGGCCGTCCTCGCCTGATTGCTGACATCGAGCCTTTGGCTAAGGCTGTTGTCAATACTATGCTTCCGGGCAACTACGGCGGTGATGCGTTGGCAAACCTCATTGCCGGTGACGCCAACTTCAGCGGAAAGATGCCTTTCACTTATCCGAAGGAAATCAACTCTCTGATTACGTACGACTACAAACCGTGCGAACACATCGGCAAGCAGATGGAAGGTGCTTATAACTACGATGCGCAAGTATCTGTACAGTGGGCGTTCGGTTATGGATTGAGTTATACTACTTTTGCATACAGTAACCTCAAGGTGGATAAGTCGGACTTTACCGCTGATGATGTGCTTACTTTCACTGTAGATGTGAAGAATACCGGTGACCGTGTCGGCAAGGAGAGCGTGCTGCTCTTCAGCAGCGACCTCGTTGCCTCCCTTACTCCCGATACCCGCCGCTTGCGCGCTTTCGAGAAAGTGGAACTGAAACCGGGCGAGACAAAGACCGTGACACTGAAAATGAAAGGCTCCGACCTTGCTTTTGTAGGCTATGACGGCAAGTGGATTTTGGAGAAAGGTGACTTCCGCATCCAGACGGGTGACCAAACGGTGAACGTGGTTTGTACGGATACCAAGAAGTGGGAGACTCCGAATAAGTGATACGACAAGGTCTTTTAGACCTTTAGAACCATAGTAAAAGGGCCGATAGCATGAAACAAGCTATCGGCCTTTTATTTTTCCGCGTTGTCTTTCAACAGTATCTTCTTTCCGCTTGTACCTCCTTACTTCTTTTCCTGAAGCAATAGAGATTATACGCATGAGATGTACATCTCATGTTGTTCGAGATGCGCATCTCGTTGTGCTTGACATGTGCATCTCATGCAGTATGGAACGTGATAATTCATTTCATAAAGTATAAGCTTCTGTCTCATAAGATTATATGTTTTACCCCTTATCTTGAAGTGTTGAAAGGGTGTGTTTGTAATATAATTCCCGTTTGAACCGTTAAATCAATCTTTTTTTCTCTAATATTTTGTAGTCGAACAGATTATTTATATCTTTGCAAGCGAAAACGGATGAAAGGTGGAGGGGCGATTAAGCTCCTCTTTTTTGTTCCTAATGGTTAATCTATGATAGAAAAGAAAACTGTTTGTCAGATTGTTGACGAGTGGCTGGCAGGAAAGGACTACTTCCTTGTGGAGGTGACAATCAGCCCGGATGACAAGATTTTGGTGGAAATAGACCACAAAGAAGGTGTTTGGATTGAGGACTGCGTAGAGCTGAGCCGCTACATCGAGTCCAAGTTGAACCGTGAGGATGAGGATTATGAGTTGGAAGTCGGTTCGGCCGGCATCGGACAGCCCTTCAAGGTACTGCAGCAGTACATTAACCACATCGGCAAGGAAGTGGAAGTGCTGGCAAAGGACGGCCGCAAGCTCAGCGGCGTGTTGAAGGAAGCCGACGAACAGCATTTCGTCGTGACCATTCAGAAGAAAGTGAAAGAGGAAGGTGCCAAGCGTCCCAAGCTGGTGGACGAGGACTTGACCTTTACGTATGAAGAGATAAAATACACTAAATACTTAATCAGTTTTAAATAAGACTATGGCCAAAAAAGTAGAAACTGTCAGCTTGATAGATACATTTTCGGAATTTAAGGAACTGAAGAATATCGACAGAACCACGATGGTAAGCGTACTCGAGGAGTCGTTCCGTAGTGTGATTGCGAAAATGTTCGGTACCGATGAGAATTACGACGTAATTGTAAACCCGGACAAGGGTGACTTCGAAATATGGCGTAACCGTGAGGTAGTGGCAGACGAGGATTTGGAAAACCCGAACCTGCAGATTGCATTGTCCGAAGCACAAAAGATTGATGCTTCTTATGAAGTGGGCGAGGAAGTGACGGATGAAGTTATCTTCGCGAACTTCGGTCGCCGTGCCATCTTGAACTTGCGCCAGACACTGGCCTCCAAGATATTGGAACTGGAGAAAGATAGTATTTACAACAAATACATTGATAAAGTGGGTACCATCATCAATGCGGAAGTCTACCAGATTTGGAAGAAAGAGATGCTGCTGCTCGATGATGAAGGCAACGAACTGTTGCTGCCCAAGACCGAACAGATACCGAGTGACTTCTACCGCAAGGGCGAGACCGCCCGCGCCGTAGTGGCACGTGTGGACAACAAGAATAATAATCCGAAGATTATCCTAAGCCGTACGTCGCCCGTCTTCCTGCAACGTCTGTTCGAAATGGAAGTACCCGAAATCAATGACGGACTGATTACCATCAAGAAGATTGCCCGCATCCCCGGCGAGCGTGCCAAGATTGCCGTTGAGAGCTACGATGACCGTATCGATCCGGTAGGTGCTTGCGTGGGTGTGAAGGGTAGCCGTATTCATGGTATTGTCCGCGAGCTTCGCAACGAGAATATCGACGTTATCAACTATACGTCCAATATCCAGTTGTTTATACAGCGTGCCTTGAGCCCTGCCAAAATTTCTTCCATCCGCTTGAACGAGGAAGAACGCAAGGCTGAAGTGTTCTTGAAACCCGAAGAGGTGTCGCTGGCTATCGGTAAAGGCGGTTTGAATATCAAGCTTGCCAGTATGTTGACTGAGTACACCATCGACGTGTTCCGTGAGTTGGATGAGGCCATAGAGGATGAAGACATCTACTTGGACGAATTCCGTGATGAAATAGACGGTTGGGTTATCGATGCCATCAAGGCTATCGGTATCGATACGGCTAAGGCTGTGTTGAACGCTCCCCGTGAGATGTTGATTGAGAAGACGGACCTCGAAGAAGAGACGGTGGACGAGGTATTGCGCATTTTGAAACAGGAGTTTGAAGAGGAGGAGCAGTAATGTGGTAATGTGGGTAATATGCTAATGTGCCAATGCAGATAGCATATCGGATGAAGTGCACACTCCTTTTTTCTCAGCCAATTAGCACATTAGCATATTGGCACATTAATTCATTAAACTAGTATGACGATAAGGTTAAACAAAGTAACAAGAGATTTAAATGTAGGGATTACGACGGCTGTCGAGTTCCTGCAAAAGAAGGGATTTACCGTTGAGGCAAATCCGAACACAAAAATTACGGATGAACAGTTCGAACTGCTCAAAAAGGAGTTTAGTACAGATAAGGACCTTAAGATAAAGTCGGAGCGTTTCAGCCAGGAACGTCAGAGCAAGGACCGCAACAAGGCGTCCGTGTCTATTGACGGCTATAGGGAAACGCAGGAGAAAGCGAAGCCCGAGGAGATTAAGACGGTTGTTCCGGAAGACGCACGTCCGAAGTTCAAGCCGGTAGGCAAGATTGATTTGGACAAACTGAACCGTAGACCTGCTCCCTGCTCAGGAAAAAAGAGAAAGAAGCGGAAAAAGCGGTAGAGGAGAAGAAGGTGGGGGAACCGGCAGTTGTAGAAACGCCGAAACCGGAACCTGCTCCTGCTCCCCAACCGGAACCACAGCCGCAACCGGAGGTACAGCCGGCATCTGAGCCCGAGCCGCAGCCCGTTTCGGAACCGCAGCCACAACCCGTTGTCAAGGAAGAGCCTGCTCCGGTTGTAGAGGCTCAACAAGAATCTAAAAAGGAAGAAATGATAGAAGCGCCTGCTCCCGTACCGGTGGCTGAAGAAGCACCGGTTGAAAAAGAGGGGAAAGAAGAAGGAGAAGAAATCTTCAAGATACATCAGCCTGAGTTTGTTTCGAAGATTAATGTTATCGGACAGATAGACTTGGCGGCCCTGAACCAATCCACACGCCCGAAGAAGAAATCGAAAGAGGAGAAACGCAAGGAGCGTGAAGAGAAGGAAAAGATTCGCCAGGATCAGAAGAAGCAGATGAAGGAAGCTATCATCAAGGAAATCCGCCGTGATGACAGCAAGTTGAAGGATACCGCTGCCGGTGATGCCAACGGCAAGAAGAAACGTGTCCGTATCAATAAGGAGAAAGTGGACATCAACAATGCTTCCAACTTCCAGCGTGGTGGCAACGACCGTGGACACGCAGGTGCCCAGCAAGGTCAGGGGGCCCGCCCGCAAGGTGGAAACCAGCCTGGTGGAAACAATGCCAATAATAACCGCAACCGCAATAAGGACCGCTTCAAGAAGCCGGTCATCAAGCAGGAGGTTAGCGAGGAAGATGTAGCAAAGCAGGTAAAGGAAACTTTGGCACGCCTCACTTCCAAAGGAAAGAACAAAGGTGCCAAGTATCGTAAGGAAAAACGTGACATGGCTTCCAGCCGTATGCAGGAATTGGAAGACATGGAAATGGCAGAAAGCAAGGTACTGAAGATTACGGAATTCGTGACGGCCAACGAGTTGGCAAGCATGATGGATGTTTCTGTTACTCAGGTCATCGCCACTTGTATGAGCATTGGTATGATGGTATCCATCAACCAGCGTCTGGATGCCGAGACCATCAACTTGGTGGCTGAGGAATTCGGCTTCAAGACAGAATATGTAAGCGCAGAAGTGGCGCAGGCCATCGTAGAGGAAGAGGATGATGAGGAAGATTTGGAACCTCGCGCTCCGATTGTAACGGTGATGGGTCACGTAGACCACGGTAAGACTTCATTGCTCGACTATATCCGTAAGGCGAATGTGATTGCCGGTGAAGCGGGTGGTATCACACAGCACATCGGTGCCTACCACGTGTCGCTGGACGACGGACGTAAGATTACATTCCTCGATACTCCGGGCCACGAGGCGTTTACCGCCATGCGTGCCCGTGGTGCCAAAGCTACGGATATTGCCATCATCATTGTGGCTGCTGACGACAACGTGATGCCGCAGACAAAGGAAGCCATCAACCATGCCATGCTGCGGGTGTTCCTATTGTATTTGCAATCAATAAGATTGATAAACCGACTGCCAACCCCGACAAGATTAAGGAAGAGCTGGCTGCCATGAACTTCTTGGTGGAAGAGTGGGGCGGTAAGTATCAGTCGCAAGATATCTCTGCCAAAAAAGGGTATCGGTGTACCCGAGTTGATGGAGAAAGTGCTGCTCGAAGCAGAAATGCTGGAGTTGAAAGCAAACCCGAACCGCCGTGCTACCGGTTCCATTATCGAGTCCTCATTGGATAAGGGTCGTGGCTATGTGGCTACGGTACTCGTTTCCAACGGTACCTTGAAAATGGGCGACATCGTGCTGGCGGGTACCAGCTACGGTAAGGTGAAGGCTATGTTCAATGAGCGTAACCAACGCATGCAGGAGGCTGGTCCTTCTACACCTGCCCTGATATTGGGCTTGAACGGTGCACCTGCTGCTGGCGACACGTTCCACGTAATCGAAACGGAGCAGGAAGCACGCGAGATTGCCAACAAACGCGAACAGTTGCAGCGTGAACAAGGTTTGCGTACGCAGAAGATGCTGACGCTCGACGAAGTGGGCCGCCGTCTGGCGCTGGGTGACTTCCATGAGCTGAACGTGATTGTGAAGGGTGACGTGGACGGTTCTGTGGAAGCGTTGAGCGACTCTTTAATCAAGCTGTCTACGGAGCAGGTGCAGGTAAACGTAATCCACAAGGGTGTCGGTCAGATTTCCGAATCGGATGTCTCGCTGGCTGCCGCTTCGGATGCGATTATCGTCGGTTTCCAGGTACGTCCTTCGGGTGCTGCCGCCAAGATGGCAGAGCAGGAGGGTGTGGATATCCGCAAGTACTCCGTCATCTACGATGCCATCGAAGAGGTGAAGGCTGCCATGGAAGGTATGCTGGCACCGACATTGAAGGAGCAGATAACGGCAACCATCGAGGTGCGCGAAGTGTTCAACATCACGAAGGTGGGACTGGTGGCAGGTGCCATGGTCAAGACCGGAAAGGTGAAACGCAGCGACAAGGCCCGTTTGATACGCGACGGTATCGTAATCTTTACGGGTGCCATCAATGCCCCGAAGCGCTTCAAGGACGACGTGAAGGAGGTAGGTACCAACTTCGAGTGCGGTATCAGCCTGACAAACTGCAACGACATCAAGGTGGGCGATATTATCGAATCTTACGAAGAAATAGAAGTGAAGCAAACATTATAATTGAATAATGTGCAAATAATGCTAATGTGCAATTGGCTGCGCGTACAGAAAATGCCGCAGGGCAATTGGCACATTTTGCATATTAGTTATTTGCTCATTGACCCATTAGCATATTGGCACATTAGCATATTGTCACATTGGTACATTAATTTTATGGCAATTATAGATATCATCATATTGGCTGCTTTCGGCTTGGGCGCAATCATCGGCTTCATGAAAGGTTTTGTGAAGCAATTGGCCTCTCTGCTGGGGCTGATTGTCGGTCTGCTGGCGGCAAAGGCTTTGTATGCCTCGTTGGCAGTGAAGCTGTGCCCCACGTTGACAGACTCTATGACAGTGGCGCAAGTACTGGCATTTGTCTTCATCTGGCTGGCTGTTCCTTTGCTCTTCTCCCTGGTGGCTTCTCTGCTGACCCGGGCAATGGAGGCCGTCTCGCTGGGCTGGCTCAATCATTGGTTGGGGGCTGGTCTAGGGGCTTTGAAGTACCTCCTGCTGACGAGCCTGCTGATTGGTGTCATCGAATTTATAGACGGAGACAATACGCTGATTAGCAAAACAAAAAAGAAAGAATCAGTGTTATATTATCCTATGGAAGAGTTTGCCGGGATATTCTTTCCCGCGGCAAAGGCGGTTACGGAGCAGATTGTAAACGGAGACTTTGACTGATACCGTGAACCGTGATTTTGTAATTCATAATTTGTAATTATAGAAGTGATGCAACAAGAAGAACCCAATAAATATGTAAAGGAACTCACTCAGGAGAAGTATAAGTACGGTTTCACGACCGACGTGCATACAGACATCATTGAGCGCGGGCTGAATGAAGATGTAGTGCGGCTTATCTCTGAGAAGAAGGGAGAACCGGAATGGTTGCTGGAGTTCCGCCTGAAGGCATATCGCCACTGGCTGACATTGGAGATGCCTACATGGGCACATCTCCGCATTCCCGAAATAGATTATCAGGCCATATCCTACTATGCCGACCCTACGAAGAAGAAGGAAGGACCGAAAAGTATGGATGAGGTGGACCCTGAGTTGATAAAGACTTTCAATAAGCTGGGCATTCCGCTGGAAGAGCAGATGGCGTTAAGCGGTATGGCTGTGGATGCCGTTATGGACTCGGTGTCTGTAAAGACTACCTTCAAGGAGACGCTGATGGAGAAAGGAATCATCTTCTGCTCATTCAGCGAGGCTGTACGCGAGCATCCCGACTTGGTACAGAAATATCTCGGTTCGGTGGTGCCTTATCGTGACAACTTCTTTGCAGCACTGAACTCGGCGGTGTTCTCCGACGGTTCTTTTGTCTATATCCCGAAGGGGGTACGCTGTCCGATGGAGTTGTCCACCTATTTCCGCATCAATGCCCGCAATACGGGGCAGTTCGAAAGAACCTTGATTGTGGCGGATGATGATTCGTACGTTTCTTATCTGGAAGGGTGTACGGCTCCGATGCGTGACGAGAACCAGTTGCACGCGGCCATTGTGGAAATTGTGGTGCACGACCGTGCAGAAGTGAAATACAGCACCGTGCAGAACTGGTATCCCGGTGATGCCGAGGGCCGGGGTGGTGTCTATAACTTTGTGACGAAGCGTGGCCATTGTAAAGGGGTGGACAGTAAACTGTCTTGGACACAAGTGGAAACAGGTTCGGCCATTACCTGGAAGTATCCGTCTTGCATCCTTTCCGGCGACAATTCGACAGCGGAGTTCTATAGTGTGGCAGTAACCAATAACCATCAGCAGGCAGACACGGGAACAAAGATGATTCATCTGGGCAAGAATACCCGGAGCACCATTGTGAGCAAAGGCATTTCTGCCGGAAAGAGCGAAAACTCTTACCGCGGCTTGGTGCGCGTGGCACAGAAAGCGGACAATGCTCGTAATTACAGCCAGTGCGACTCCTTGCTACTTGGTGACAAATGCGGCGCGCATACTTTCCCCTACATGGATATTCACAATGAAACGGCCATCGTGGAGCATGAGGCCACTACCAGCAAAATCAGTGAGGACCAGATATTCTACTGCAATCAGCGCGGTATTTCTACGGAAGATGCCGTGGGGCTGATTGTGAACGGTTATGCCAAAGAAGTTTTGAATAAACTTCCGATGGAGTTTGCCGTAGAAGCGCAGAAATTGCTTGCCATTTCGCTGGAAGGAAGCGTGGGGTGATTTATAAATAGTAAATTGTAAATAGTCAAATAGTAAATATAAAGATGTTAGAGATAAAAGACCTGCATGCCAGCATCAATGGCAAAGAAATATTGAAAGGCATCAACTTGACCATACGTGATGGAGAAGTACATGCACTGATGGGACAGAACGGTGCTGGTAAAAGTACGTTGAGTAATGTGTTGGTTGGCCATCCTGCTTACGAAGTGACGCGCGGCTCAATTACCTTTAATGGCAAGGACTTGCTTGCCATGAGTCCTGAGGACCGTGCACATGAAGGAATCTTTCTTTCTTTCCAGGCTCCGGTAGAGATTCCGGGCGTGTCGATGGTGAACTTCATGCGTGCGGCTGTGAATGAGCAACGCAAGTACCGCCATCTGCCTGCTTTGTCGGCCAGTGAGTTCCTGAAGCTGATGCGCGAGAAGCGTGCCATTGTGGAGTTGGACAACAAGCTGGCCAACCGTAGCGTGAACGAAGGTTTCAGCGGCGGTGAAAAGAAGCGTAACGAGATATTCCAGATGGCGATGTTGGAACCGACTTTTGCTATTTTGGACGAGACGGATTCCGGATTGGATGTGGATGCTTTGCGTATTGTGGCCGACGGTTTCAACAAACTCAAGACTGCGGAAACCAGTGCTATGGTCATTACCCACTACCAGCGGTTGTTGGACTATATCAAACCCGATACGGTACATGTACTGCTGGGTGGACGTATCGTAAAGACCGGTGGACCGGAATTGGCGAAGGAGATTGAAACACGTGGCTTCGATTGGATAAGGAAAGAAGCAGGTGAATTATAAACTCATAAATCTGAAAACATGAGTGTAGAGCAACAATACATAGACCTTTTCTCCCAAACGGAGGCGATGATATGCCGGCATAGTGCCGAGGTGCTGAATGCGCCGCGTGCCGTTGCTTTTGCTGACTTTGAGCGCTTGGGCTTTCCCACCCGTAAGGAGGAGAAATACAAATATACGGATATCAGCAAGTTCTTTGAGCCGGATTATGGCTTGAACTTGAACCGGTTGGAAATTCCGGTGAACCCTTATGAAGTGTTCAAGTGCGATGTTCCCAATATGAGCACTGCTCTTTATTTTGTGGTGAACGATGCTTTTTATGGCAGGGCTTTGCCCAAGTCCCATCTGCCTGAAGGGGTTATCTTCGGCAGCCTGAAGGAGGTGGCCGGGAAAACATCCCGATTTGGTGAAGAAATATTATGGCAAGTTGGCTGATACGGCAGAGGATGGGGTGACGGCGTTCAACACCGCTTTTGCACAAGACGGCGTTCTGTTTTATGTTCCTAAGAACGTGGTGGTAGAGAAACCTATTCAGCTGGTGAATATCCTGCGTGGTGACGTCAATTTTATGGTGAACCGCCGTGTGCTGATTATTCTGGAGGAGGGTGCACAAGCCCGCTTGTTGGTGTGTGATCATGCGATGGACGGCGTGAACTTCCTGGCAACGCAGGTGATAGAAATCTTTGCCGGTGAGAATGCCATTTTCGATTTTTATGAACTCGAAGAGACACACACCAGTACGGTACGTATCAGCAATATGTATGTAAAGCAGGAAGCCAATAGTAATGTATTGCTGAATGGTATGACCTTGCACAACGGAACTACACGGAATACAACCCGTGTGACGCTTGTCGGTGAACATGCGGAGCTGAATCTGTGCGGTATGGCCATTGCAGACAAGAATCAGCATGTGGACAATCATACGACAATCGACCATGCCGTGCCCAACTGTACCAGCAATGAGCTTTATAAGTATGTCCTTGACGAGCAGGCTGTAGGTGCCTTTGCCGGTCTGGTTTTAGTGCGCCCTGACGCACAGCACACCAGTTCGCAACAGACCAACCGCAATCTTTGTGCCACCCGAGATGCACATATGTACACCCAGCCTCAGCTGGAGATTTATGCAGATGACGTGAAGTGCAGTCACGGCGCTACGGTGGGGCAGCTCGATGAAAGCGCTCTCTTCTATATGCGGCAGCGTGGTATCCCGGTGCGCGAGGCGCGCCTGTTGCTGATGTTCGCTTTTGTCAACGAAGTTATCGACACCATCCGTTTGGATGCTTTGAAAGACCGTCTGCATCTGCTGGTAGAGAAGCGTTTCCGGGGGGAACTGAACAAATGCCAGGGGTGCGCCATCTGCAAGTGATAGCTTATAATTTCGATTCATTATGAACAACGATATAAATAAGAGTAGTATCTTGGCTCCCCTCCCTATGGGAGAGGGGGCTGGGGGGAGAGGCTTCGAGCTGATTTCCCTATCCTTTCCCGTGAGGTATATGGCAAGCCGTTGGTCTATCTGGACAACGGCGCGACTACGCAGAAACCTCGCCAGGTAGTAAATGCCATTACGGACGAATATTATTCGGTGAATGCCAATGTGCATCGCGGAGTGCACTTCCTGTCGCAGCAGGCTACAGAGCTGCACGAGGCCTCGCGTGAGACGGTGAGACGTTTCATCAATGCTCGCAGCACGAATGAGATTGTCTTCACCCGTGGTACGACGGAGAGTATCAACCTGCTTGTCTCCAGCTTTGGTGAGGAATTTATGCAGGAGGGGGATGAGGTGATTCTTTCTGTGATGGAACACCATAGCAACATTGTTCCCTGGCAGCTGCTTGCCGCCAAGCGTGGAATTACCATCAAGGTGATTCCGATGAATGACAAGGGCGAACTCTTATTGGACGAATATAGGCAGTTGTTCTCCGAACGTACCAGGATTGTCAGTGTGGCGCATGTTTCCAATGTGCTGGGTACGGTCAATCCCGTCAAGGAGATGATTGCTTTTGCCCATGAGCAGGGTGTTCCGGTGCTTGTGGACGGTGCCCAGTCCATTCCCCCACATGCCGGTAGATGTGCAGGATCTGGATGCCGATTTCTTCGTTTTCTCTGCGCACAAGGTGTATGGTCCTACGGGGGTAGGGGTGCTTTATGGTAAAGAGGAGTGGCTGGATAGAATACCTCCCTATCAGGGCGGTGGAGAGATGATTCAGCATGTATCTTTTGAAAAGACTACCTTCAATGAATTGCCCTTCAAGTTTGAAGCCGGTACGCCGGATTATATCGGTACTACCGGACTTGCCAAAGCTTTGGACTACGTTTCGCTGGTTGGGATGGACAAGATTGCCGCCTATGAACACGAATTGACCCAGTATGCCATGCAACGGCTGAAAGAGATTCCCGGTATGCGTATCTTCGGCGAGGCAGAAGACAAGGGTAGTGTCATATCGTTTCTGGTAGGTGATATCCATCATTTTGATATGGGTACATTGCTCGACCGTCTTGGCATTGCCGTACGCACGGGACATCACTGTGCCCAACCATTGATGCAGCGTCTTGGCATCGAAGGAACAGTGCGTGCATCTTTCGGGCTTTACAATACCCGGGAGGAGATAGATGTGCTGGTGGCAGGTATAGTTCGTGTCAGCCGGATGTTCTGACCAAAGCAAAGCTTTGCAACCTTTCTTTCATTCCTTGCGTCTAATATGTCAACAACTAAAAAAATGAATTATGTTAGTAACAACAACCCCGACTATTGAGGGTGGACGTATCACCCGCTATTATGGCATCGTTTCCGGTGAAACGATTATCGGTGCCAATGTATTCCGCGATTTCTTTGCCAGCATCCGCGACGTGGTGGGTGGGCGAAGTGGCTCTTATGAAGAAGTGCTGCGCGAAGCTAAAGATATAGCCTTGCGCGAGATGCAAGAACATGCCCGTGCTATGGGTGCCAATGCCGTGATTGGTGTAGACTTGGACTATGAAACGGTAGGAGGCAGTGGCAGCATGTTGATGGTTACGGCATGCGGTACGGCTGTAACGGTGGAATAAGTTCGCTCTACTATATTACAACATAGGAAGATATAAGAAATGGCAACCCTGTGAATGGTTGCCATTTTTCTTTATAAGGAGTATCTTTTATCGGTTATTTGTACCAATCCTTATAATCTGTTCCATTGGAATTGACCCAATCCATAAAATGTTCAAAGCTCTTGTCTATCGGGTGGGTTTCAGGAGTATTGAAGTTTGTGGCTCCACTTAGATGAATGGCAAAAGGATAGTTGCCATTGGCTACATAATAGCTTGTCGGTACAGAGGACAAATCCTCTTCGGTATGGAATAGAGCCATGTCTGCCTTTTCAGTAGGAGGATAGTTGACCAAATGCACTTCGATGCGTGATTCTTTCAATTCGTCATGTACCATGATGAATGGATTATAAGGGGGAATTCCAAGCGTTTCGTGTGATAGTGGAGTCTTGAAGGTGTTCTTTATCTTATATGTAGCGGTTTTTGTATTTCTCTCTGTTACATCGAGCGCACTTAGAAATACATTGACGGTAGCTTTGGAAAGGTCTGTATCCAGTCCTTGTCCGTTGAAAGTTGTGGGGGCTTCCAATATTTCAGTTGACATATTGCTGCGTTCTGTATTCAGTTGGTAAGCGAAACCATTTTTGAAAGTGGCACCGGACCAAAGCAACTCATAGGTGTCTTCTGTAGAAAGGACCTGATTGGCATCATTGAAGTTCAATACGGACTGGTATTTTACAATAACATCATTCAAGTCATAGTCACCCTTTCTGGGCCAATTATCTTCGAAAGCGATGATTCCTTTGTATTCCAGACTGTATTTCTTATCCTCGTTGCCACCGTCAGTTGATATCAGGAATATCCGGATTGATGATGGCTTCGATGGGGTTGGACCATATGTTGAATTGTATATCATTATAGTCTTGGTCTGTCCAATCTTCAAAGGACAATACGACAAAATCATCGATGCGGAATGCAGCTGTATGTGTACGGCCGTCCCCATTCAGCTTTGTAGTAGAGTAGAAAGGCTTATTGTTTCCGCCATAGAAGCTGTCATTCAATAGGAACCATCCGATTTTTACTCCATTGGGAAATACGGTGCCTTGGTCCACTCCGTCGGGGTCTATGTAATGAAGCTTTACACTTTCACCGCCTTGTAGTCCGGAAGCCTTTTTTATTATAATAATTATCCATCAGAGTGTTTGGAAAAACAATGCATTTGGGGGGCTTTTTTTAATTTCACTTAAAGATGCGTCTGCCCTATAGCAATAATAGCCAAAGGCGCTCGCTGCACCGCTGGTTCCTCCAATTATCCGGATGGATACTTCCGCATTGCGCCCTTCCGGATCATTGATTTCAAAATCTATGGCTTGTCGGTATTGCTTAGGGCATGTGCCTCCTTCCTTCAAGGTCGTATTGATGATTGTCAATACATCACCGGGAATTGTGATTTTGTTGTCTGTGTCTAAATAATGAGGATATCCTTTGGAGCTCCATGTTCCTAATACATGGTATCCTTTGGGTGCCTGCCATCCCTCCGCCCGTGTTTGCGGATTATCATCGGTGGAATCCCATTTGATGTCGGCAGTAATGGCATCTCCTGCAATAACTGTTTTGAAGAGGGTGGGGACCCCTATATAAGAAGTATAGATATATGCTTCGTCCCCATGGTCCGAATTGATGATTTCCTTGCCGCTATATGCACCGTTACCGTCTGTCATGCGTCTGATGACCGGTTCCAGGTCTGTGCGTTTTATAATCTGGCCATCTTTGTCAATCGTGAACGGGTCTTCAAGATAGATTTCAAAAAGTACTTTATAGCCTTCGGGGACATCATACTTTACGTTTACTTGGATGGAAGATGTCGTAGAAAAATCAAAAGAGTTGGGAGTCTTCTCATCGTCTTTTCCATTATCGGGATTGTAGACGTCATGTTCGCATCCTATGGATAGGAATGCCAGCATAATGCTGGCATAATGTCAAAGCCAGCATCTTGCATGTCAGGTTAGAATAGATTGGTTTCATAATGCCTTTGTTTTTAGCTTGTTTACTTGTTGCAAAGGTACTATAAAAGTTGTAATATATATCTATATGTGCTCTATTCTTCTCATTAAATACAAAAAATAGGTAAAAAAGGGTACTGCTTGTTGTTTTATTCGCCAGTATAAATACATGCTTGCTTGGATTTCTTTTCTTTTTCATTTGCTTATTTCGTTTCAAATCAATATTTTTAGGCTTTCGTTCAACCTTTTAATACGAATAAATGCTATGGACCAAATCCTATTCTGGCTGGTTCCAGCCGCTTCTATTATGGCACTTTGTTTTGCCTGGTATTTCCATCGTCAGATGATGAAAGAGAGTGAGGGTACGCCTCAGATGATTAAGATTGCCGCTGCTGTGCGCAAAGGTGCTATGTCTTACCTTCGCCAACAATACAAGATTGTGGGCTGGGTATTTCTGGGGCTGGTTATCCTTTTCTCCATTATGGCATACGGTTTCGGAGTGCAGAACTCCTGGGTGCCGATTGCTTTCCTTACCGGAGGATTCTTTTCCGGACTTTCCGGCTTTTTGGGTATGAAGACGGCCACCTACGCATCGGCTCGCACTGCCAATGCGGCACGCACATCGCTGAATGCCGGACTACGCGTGGCTTTCCGTAGCGGTGCGGTGATGGGACTGGTAGTGGTTGGCCTTGGCTTGCTTGATATATCTTTCTGGTATCTGTTGCTGAATGCTGTAATTCCGGAAGATGTAATGACTCCCACCCATAAACTCTGCATCATTACCACTACCATGCTGACTTTCGGTATGGGCGCTTCCACGCAGGCATTGTTTGCACGCGTAGGTGGCGGTATCTATACAAAAGCTGCCGATGTAGGTGCCGACCTTGTGGGAAAGGTGGAAGCCGGTATTCCCGAAGACGACCCGCGTAATCCTGCCACGATTGCGGATAATGTAGGCGACAATGTAGGCGACGTGGCAGGTATGGGGGGCTGATTTGTACGAAAGTTATTGCGGTTCTATCCTTGCTACGGCTGCCCTCGGTGCTGCGGCTTTTATCCACTCGGGTGATACGCTGATGCAGTTCAAGGCCGTAATCGCTCCGATGCTGATTGCAGCCGTCGGAATATTGCTTTCCATTATCGGTATCTTCTCCGTGCGTACCAAAGAGAATGCGAAGATGAAGGACTTGCTGAACTCACTGGCTTTCGGTACTAATCTCAGCTCTATTTTGATAGTTGTCGCCACTTTCTTTATCCTGTGGTTGCTGAAGTTGGACAACTGGCTGTGGATTTCCTGCTCCGTGATAGTGGGTTTGATAGTAGGTATCATCATCGGGCGGTCTACGGAGTACTATACTTCCCAATCCTACCGTCCTACCCAAAAAGCTGAGTGAAAGCGGAAAGACCGGTCCGGCGACAGTCATAATTTCCGGTATAGGCTTGGGAATGCTTTCTACGGCTATTCCGGTGATTGCCGTGGTGATAGGTATCATTGCTTCTTATCTCTTTGCTTCGGGCTTCGACTTCTCTAATGTGGGTCTGGGGCTCTATGGTATTGGCATTGCCGCAGTAGGTATGCTTTCTACATTGGGCATCACGCTTGCTACAGATGCTTACGGACCGATAGCTGACAACGCGGGTGGCAATGCGGAAATGTCCGGTCTGGGTGAAGAGGTGCGTAAGCGTACCGATGCGCTTGACTCCTTGGGCAATACTACAGCCGCTACGGGCAAAGGCTTTGCCATCGGTTCCGCCGCTTTGACGGGATTGGCTTTGCTGGCCTCTTATGTCGAGGAAATCCGTATCGGGCTGACCCGCCTCGGGACTACCGAACTGTCGCTTCCTCATGGCGATGCCGTGGCTCTTCAAGATGCCACTTTCTTCGACTTTATGCATCACTACGATGTGACGCTGATGAATCCGAAAGTTCTTTCCGGTATGTTTCTGGGCTCGATGATGGCATTTCTTTTCTGTGGATTGACGATGAATGCGGTAGGGCGTGCAGCGGCTCATATGGTAGACGAAGTGCGCCGCCAGTTCCGCGAAATCAAGGGAATCCTTACGGGAGAAACGGAGCCTGATTATGAGCGTTGTGTGGCAATCTCGACGAAAGGGGCGCAACGCGAGATGGTGATTCCGTCACTGATAGCTATCATTGCTCCGATTGCGACGGGACTTATTTTCGGTGTTCCCGGTGTGCTCGGCCTGCTGATTGGCGGATTGAGCAGTGGTTTCGTGCTTGCCATCTTCATGGCAAATGCCGGTGGTGCATGGGATAATGCCAAAAAGTATGTGGAAGAAGGCAACTTTGGCGGCAAAGGCAGTGAAGTCCACAAGGCTACAGTCGTGGGTGACACCGTAGGAGACCCGTTCAAGGACACATCCGGTCCGAGCTTGAATATCCTAATCAAGCTGATGAGCATGGTAGCCATTGTGATGGCAGGGCTTACGGTTGCGTGGAGTCTGTTCTAGAAAGAGTTTTCCCCGTATCCCACCAAAGGCGGGTGGCGCCGTTATCTGCGCCACCCAGTTTTCCGTGAGGGTGGCGTATTGTGCCGGGTCGGCAGTGGCGGCGTCCGTCGAGAACGGAAGGCGGCGGATCATGATATCCGTATCAATCACTTTTCCGGTGTTGTTTTGGACCTTGAAAAGTTTGGGGTATCCGGTACGGCGTTGCTCAGCCCATGCCTCATAACTTTCGGGCCAGCATGCCAGCCACTTCTGGGTAATAATCTTTTCGAGTTTCGTCTCTATGTCTGCATCTTCTTCCCATTTGGGGGATATGGTAATCAAGGCTTTCATGTCCTTGCCTACCTTACCGCCCGAGACTACATCTTTATAATCGGCAGGGGTTTTGTCGCTTTCCAGATATTCGGAGGCACCAGCACAGTCCCACTGTGTAAATGAAGTACTTACCCCGTATTCATAGCATGTGCGGGGATTCTCTTTGGTATAGCCGCGGAGGGCTGCTTCGGCCCTGAGCAGCCAGACTTCCGCCGCACTCATCAATACGGCTCCGGTCTTTTCGCCGATGGTACTTGTGTTGAGGGAAGAGCAAGAACTGTAAATGTTGGCGTCACCGTCTTTCATGGGTAAGCCGATGGGAATGCCTAACAACTGTTTTTGATAACCTTCGAGAAGGGCGGTGTTATACCATTTCTTGCCACGCGGGTCCTCATAACCGTTGACAATGGATTCCATCGAGGCATTCATGTAGACTTCACCCCAACCGGCAACGGCACACAAAGGATTGATATAGTTCTTGCCCATTACAGCGATGGTTTCCCTTGCACCTTCCAGTACACCTTGATTGTCATTCAGTGCTTTGGTTGCTTGGTCTTTGGCAAGTGTTGCATCCACATTGGAGATGCGCATGGCAAGGCGCAAACGTAGTGAGTTGGCAAACTTTAACCACTCCTTCAAGGTCTTGCCGTTGGTCAGCATATCATACTCTTTGAATTTGTTGTTGTCACCGCCCTCGTCCAGGTATTCCCTTATCAATTGCTGCCCTTCGTCCAGGTCTGCAAAGAAGCGTGTATAGGCTTCTTGCAGTCCGTAAACCCGGGGTGTCTCACCCAGTTGATGGTAGACCAGCGGACCGTATGTATCGGCAATGCGGTGCATCAGTTCCACTTTCAAAATTTCGGTAATGCCGAGGTAGCCTTTCAAGTTGTCATTGCCATAAAAGTTCTTTTCTGCCTTCTGCACCTCCGTGTAGACATATCCGTAAGTACATTGCCATGCGGCATTGGTCCAGCCTGAGTTCAGGTTGTAGCAGGCGTTGGATTTCATGAATTTAGGAATAGGGTCCATGAAGTAGCCGGAGAACATGTCATGGTTCAGGGATTGTGTCATCTGCCATACCCAATTTAAGCCAACAGAACCTATATTGAAGTAGATACCCGACTGTATGGGTTCGAATGGAGCAGTCAGGTTCTGGAAATCTATTTCCTTTTTGTCGTCCGAGAAACCTCCCTTGATTTCGTTGTCGTTCTCAAAACCGCCGGTGCAAGCTGCAAGCAGCAATATGCTATGGCAGAAAAGGAATATGATGCACTTGTTTTTCATAAGGTATTCATTTTAAAAGGTTAATCTTAGGTTAAAGCCGATATTCCGGGTAGTAGGCATGCCAAACACGTCTACTCCTTGATTGTTGTTGCCTACGGACATTACTGCATCGGGGTCGAACGGTGCTTCCTTCTTTAAGAAACACAAGTTGCGCGCTGCCAATGATACGTCGATTCCCTTTATGAATCTACTGTTTTCCAGTATCGTTTTCGGGAAAGAATAGCTCAGTGATACTTCACGGAGTCTGATGCAGGTTGCGTCGTACATATAATATTCGGAGATGGCATTTCTGCCGCCTACTGCGCTGTAAAATGCTCTCGGGTCGTTGAACTTCTGTCCCTGGTATTCTACATATCCCCGGGTGCGGGCATCTTCGGTGACTTTGGTCACGCCGTTGGCATCCAACTCAGACTGTGTCAGTGACATGACTTCGCCGCCAAAGCGGAAATCTATCAGGAAATAGAGCTCCAGGTTCTTGTAGGTAAGTGTGTTGCTCCATCCCATGGTGAAGTCAGGATTGGCATTCCCAAGCAAATCCTTGTTTCCGGTATTTCCTAAAGGCCTTTTGCTGGTTTCATCAACCATGATGCTGCCATCCTCGTTACGGCGAAAGCATTTCCATAAATATCCCCCAGGCTGCCTCCTTCTTTGACGCGCATCTGATAGCCAGCGTTGAAACCTTCTTCGTAGTAGGAAAATTCTGGATAGTCAGGATGCAGGGTCACTACTTTTGTTCTTGTTGGCGGACATGTTGATGAGACTCTTCCACGAAAAGTTTCTGTATAGTAGCGGAGTGGCGTCTACCGTCAGTTCAAAACCCTGGTTACGTATTTTTCCGGCATTGACATACCGGTATTTATAGGTGGAGCCCGTAGGATTGTCCATTCTCAACAACTGGTTCTTGGTATTGGTCTGATACCAAGTGAAGTCTATTCCGAAGCGGTGATGGAAGAAGCGCCATTCTGTACCGAATTCGATGGAGCTGCTGATTTCCGGTTTCAGGTCACCGCGCTGTTCTACGGTATTTACATTGATACTGCCGCCTACCATGATGATGTCTACCGGATTGGTGATTCCTATCGGGAGGTCATTACCGACTTCCGCCCATGAAGCGCGCACTTTTGCAAAACTTATCCATTTGGGCAGGGAGCAGGTTTTGTTAAGAATCCAGGTAGCTCCTATGGAGGGATAGAAGAATCCGGTATTCTTGCTGTCTGTGTGGGGCTAATGTGGATGACCAGTCGTTACGTGCGGTAATGTCCAAGTATAGTAGTCCTTTCCAGCCCCACTGCATGGTGGCAAATACTGATTGGAGCGTGCGTTTGCTGTCGATGCTCTGATTTACGGCTGCTTTGGAGTCCATCACTACATTGGGGACGGTAAATACATTCGGTTTGTAGAGGGAAGCAAGCCTTGAGTCTATCGTCAGTGAATTGACTTTACTCATGTTGATGCTGGCTCCCAGTGCCGTATTGAGGGAAAAGTCATCAAATTCCTTGTTGAACAAGACCATTGCGTCACCGTAGACTTGGATTTCCTGGCTGTCCGACCAGATGTAACGTCCGTTTTCCTTGTCCTCGTATTTGCCGGCGATGTTGGGAGCTGTAGTGGCATACATCTTATTGTCGAATTTATCACTGATATAATCCACATTACCCCGTACCTGCAGGCTGAAGTAGTCCGTAATGTGCAGATTGGCTCTGGCCGATGCCACAGCGCGATAACGCTTGTAGCCACTGAGCACGCGGTTTTTCAGCCAGTAGGGATTCTGTCCCCATTCACTGACGGTACCATCTCCATTCTTTTCAATCCAGTTTTGTGTCATCATATTGCGGTCGGCATTCCACGTTTCAAAGTTTTCTCTGTAAGTGCTCATGTCTACGCCACGTGGGAAACTGTACAAGCTGACCAGCGGATTCAGATAATAGCCGCCGGTAGCAGGGGAGTTCTTGACGGTTTGGGTCATTAGTGTTGCAATGCCGTCCAGTTTCAGCTTGTTGTTGAAGAGGCTGGCCGTTTCGTGTAGGTTCAGGTTATTCTTCTGTAGTTTGTTATTGTCCACAATTCCTTTAGCCGTGGTGTTGGCGTATGAGAAATAAGTTTGTACCTTTTCATTTCCGGTAGTGATAGCCAGCGAATTGAAAGTGGTGATGCCATTGCTGAAGAACTCGCCTATGTTGTCATAGTCCGTTACATTGCCTTTTGTACCCCAGCTTGCCGTACCGCCATCTTCGTTCCGGCCGTATGTATTTTGGAATTCGGGGGTACTGATGGCGTGACTTACGGTCAGGTTGGAGGAGAATGTAACGCGCTGCAGTCCGGCCTTTCCCTTTTTTAGTGGTGATCAGAATGACGCCATTAGCTGCCTGCGAACCATAAAGCGCGGCGGCAGAAGAACCTTTCAGGATGTTGATGCTTTCTATGTCGTCCGGATTCAAGTTGGAAATCCCGTCACCGGCATCACGGTTCAATCCATCGTAGTTACCGCCGATTACGGTGGAGGTGGATTCTGTTGAGCTGTTCAGCATAGGAACACCGTCAATTACGTACAAGGGCTGGTTGTTGCCGCTGGCAAATGCAGAGCGTGCACCGCGAATGACGACTTTGGCAGAACCTCCTAAATTGGCGGTTTTATTGATTTGTACTCCGGCCGTCTTTCCTGCCAGTGTATTAATCATGTTCGGCTCTTTGGCACGGGTCAGCTCATTGCTGCTTATCTGTTGGGTAGAATAGGTCAATGAGGACATTTTCTTCTGGATACCCATGGCGGTTACCACTACTTGCTCCAGGGCGAGGTTCTTTTCTTCCATCCGGATGTGGAGATTATTTCTACCGTTCAGGGCAATGGTTTGCGGCTCATAACTGATGTAGGATACGACAATAGTGGCATAAGGAGGGATATTCATACTAAATTCTCCTTCGGTATTGGTGATAACACCATTGGCGGTCCCTTTTTCAAGAATGTTGGCACCGATAATCGGTTCGCCTTTGGAGTCCGTCACCTTTCCTCTTACAATAGCCATTTCCTGCAGAGTGTTTGTCTTATCCTCAGCACTCCTGCTGTTTTTGGTTAAAACGATGTTTTTGCCTTCCATCACATACTTGATGTCTGTCCCTTTGAACATTTGGTCAAGTACTTCGGAAACAGTTTGGTTGCTTGCATTGATGTCGACGGTACGGCGTACATCGACGTTCTGTTTGTTATATACAAATAAGTATTCTGTTTGCGATTCAATTTGCTCGAGAACTTGCCCTACCCTCAGCCGGGCATTTTGAATGCTGACCCTGGCATTCTGAGAGTAGCAGTTCCCGCTGTACACCTGAAATATAACAAGCAGGAGAAGGAATAATGTGATTTTCATAGGTTTGCAATAATTGCTTAAAATCTAATTTTTTTAGATAAAAAAGCCTCATCAACAAAAATTTTTCTCATATCTTTGTCACTGTGTTAAGTTAATAAATTGATTAAGGTCGATTTTTTGAC
>ENA-OQBW01000013-OQBW01000013.1-human-gut-metagenome-genome-assembly--contig:-NODE-13-length-24197-cov-1.107935_pt1 | contig 24197 bp, 21 predicted proteins | sample MGYA00242752_ERZ504565 | MGnify/ENA primary metagenome ERZ504565 (study PRJEB26092, sample SAMD00036268) | human gut metagenome | host: Homo sapiens | study: EMG produced TPA metagenomics assembly of... | reverse complement strand
CACTGGCCTACGAAGCTTTCCGCCCGAATCTCGACGTGACTTCCATCGACCAGATAAACCGTGTGACGGAAATCCACCAGCCCGACGGTAAGAATGACCTGCTGCAACAAGTAGAGAACGGCGCCCTTACGGTAGTCAACGGCTACCTGGCACTGGGACGTCTCTACCGGGGAATCATCTGCAACGACCTTCGCCAATACGTACTTCTGGGTGATGCCGCCGCCATGACGGACGGAAAAATCGGTAATGAAGACGACCGCTGGATATTTACGGAGGATAACCCCGGACGGGAACTGTCGACAGCTGCCCAGCTGGCTGCCGTATCACGTGTATTGAAAGGTTTCAATGATACATTGAGTGTGCATTGCCTCGACATTGCTCGCAAAGTATATGCTTCTACCGGAAGCGGCAACAACAGAGCCTTGTTCCCCAAAGTGCAAGCAGCCGTAGAGCTGTACCTCACCACCGGCGAACAACCCTATATGGACTTCATTCTGGACAACCAGGAGCTCATCATCAAGCAGATAGGCCGCATCGGCTGGTACACGGCACGTGTGGAAAAACTGTTCGCACAGATGAAGAACAAGAAAGCCAAAGCCTTTTCAGCAGCTTTCCGCAAAGCTTTGACCGGATATGAACAAGAACTGAACAAACAAGTACAGGAGACTCCCTATGGCGTTCCCTACCGTCCGAACATCTGGGGTGCAGGCTGGGATATACAGCGTTTCGGCTTCCAGCACTACTTCCTGACAACCGCCTATCCGGAAATATTCCCGAAAGCACCGGTATTCAATGCCCTCAACTTCATTCTCGGATGCCACCCGGGCTCCAACCAAGCTTCCTTCGCCTCGGGTGTCGGCGCACAATCAGCCACTGTGGGCTACGGACTGAATCGCGCAGACTGGTCGTACATTCCCGGTGGAGTCATTTCCGGTACAGCTCTTATCCGTCCCGACTTCCCGGAACTCCTGACGTTCCCGTTCCTCTGGCAACAGACTGAGTATGTGTTGGGAGGAGGTTCGTCCCACTATATGTTCCTGGTACTTGCAGCAGAACAGTTGCTGAAACAATAAAAGACAGAGGGGGAACAAAACCCTCTGGATATTTTCTTTTAGGCGCGGATTACACGGATTTCACGGATTTAGTTTACTGCATCCGTGGATTCCGCGTAACCCGCGCCCAATATTATAGTATAATGAAAGTGTTTATATACTTTTCACTCTTTCACCAATTATCCGTACGGAACGGAATGGTAGGCAATTCATTCCCACCGATCATCGTACCAATCTGGAAATCATGGAAACAATAGCGCACGCTGACGGGATGGGATACCTTTTCTGAAGAGATTACCACTTCATTCGTCTGCCAGTGCAGCCATACTTTGTCGGCAGGATGGAACACACGGTCCTCACCCGCCACTTCGAAACCGCGAAGGTCATAGTTGCGACAGATACCCATTTCCAAATGGTCGAAGGAAACCCATGCTTCACTGCCTTTAGCAGTCCATGACTTATATTGTGGGCCGAAACAGTGTATCTGCTTCAATCCATAGGTAAGGTTCAATGCCAGATAGCTCAAGCGTTGACCTACCTTTGTCTTGTTGCGGGGATGGATATTGTATATCTCATAAGGCTCTACAAGGTCGTTTGTAGAAATCATGGCACTGTTCGGAATCAGGCTTTGGGCACGGAATTGCGCTTCACGTAGGTAAGCAGCTTTCTCTTGCTGGGTACCTCCATAGGCGTACGGCGCTATTTCGGCAAAGTAGAAAGGCAATTCGCCCAGTCCCCATTCTTTGCGCCACAGCTGCACCATATCGGCCAGACGCTCGGCGTATGTTTCATGACGGCCTACGTTAGACTCGCCCTGATACCAGATGAATCCCTTTATGGTATAGTTCTGAAGCGGCTTCAGCATGGCATTGTACATCAGCATGGGGCGGTGCATGGGGTGCAGGCGTTCGATGGAATCGGGGTTGAGAGATATGTCTGGATAGTTTTCCAGCAGTTCACGGCTTATCCAACCTTCTACAGTGGCTCCACCGTAAGCGCTACAGATGATGCCGACCGGAATCCGGAGGGCACGGCTCAACGAAGTGGCAAAATAGTAGGCCGTCGCACTGAAATCGGGTGCGGTTTCTATGGAAGATATGTTCCAGCTACCTTTGCAGTCGGTTTGTGGTTCATAAGTCTGGTGCTTGGGAACGGTGAACATACGCACGCCTCTGTTTTCGGCAGAAGCTATGATGTCATCCGCTCCGTTCATGATGCAACAGCCGGCAAAGCCTTTCAGGGGCATTTCCATATTGCTCTGGCCGGAAGCAAGCCATACTTCACCGATTAGGATATTCTTCAACGTAGTTTTTTCTCCGTCATCAAAAGTTATCTCATAAGGCGTGTATCCTGCTGCCGGAGTTTTCACGGCAAGCAACCAACGGCCATCCTTATCGGCACGGCAAGTCGTTGTCTGTCCATTCCACGAAGGCGTGACACGTACTTCGGCTTTCGGTGCAGCCGTTCCCCACAGTTTCACTTCAGTCTGCTGCTGGAGTATCATGTTGTCGCCTACCAGTGCAGGCAGCTTTACTTTGGCGCCCAGCGAGGCGGCGCAGCATAATAGAATCAATGCAAGAGTCTTGCTTTTCATAGTATATTTGTGTTTAATCTCATATTCAAAACCAATAACGTGAGCAAAAAATAGGGCTTTTTTTGCTCACGTTCTCCGTTTCATGTGCAAAAAGTGGGTGTTTTTGCACATGTACTCAAACAAAATTATACATAGATGTATTATACATTGATGTATAATTTGTATATTTGTCATTAAATCAAGAACAGAAAGCTTATGAAATCACCTTTTCAATACGGCACACTGGTTGATAAAGAGAGTTTCGTCAATCGGGTAGAAGAACGAAAGCAACTAAAAGAATTGCTTGGATCGGGTATCAACGTAATGCTTATTTCACCGCGCCGTTGGGGTAAGTCTTCACTTGTAAAAGTGGCAATGGACGAACTGATGCACGAAGACAAACACATCCGTGTATGCTTTATCGATGCATTCAGCATCAAGACCGAAGCCGAATTCTATCGCGTATTTGCCCGAGAAGTCATCACATGTGCAGCCTCTACACTCGAGAGGCGGCTGGAAGATATAAAGCACTTCCTAAAAACCATCTCTCCCAGCATTACCCTGAAAAAGTGATACCTCCGACACTATGTCTTTCGACTGAAGTTCGAATTAGAAGAAAAGGATGTCATGGAGATACTGGAACTACCCGAGAAGATAGCTTCCGCCAAAGGCATACAGCTCATTGTTTGTATTGACGAATTCCAACAATTGGCATTATTACCCGGTTATAAGAGCATGGAAGGCAAGATGCGCTCTGTCTGGCAACAGCAGCAACGGGTAGCCTATTGCTTCTATGGAAGCAAGCGGCACATGATGATGGACATTTTCAACAATTCGTCCAACCCCTTTTATCGTTTCGGCCAAGTGCTGTTCCTGCAAAAGATCAAGAAAGAGGAATGGGTACCTTTCATCGTTAATGCCTTCCACCGGACGGAGAAAGAAATCAGCGAAGAACAAGCCGGACGTTTGTGCGACATCGTGAAGTGCCATTCGTGGTATCTGCAACAGCTATGCTATTTCATCTGGAGCGGCACTTCCGGACAAGTGACGGACGAAACCATCGAAGTCCGTACCCGCCAACTGATAGACACCAACATGCCTATGTTCATGAACGATACCGAAAACCTGACTGCTGCCCAAACAGCCATGCTACGTGCTGTTGCCGACGGTGAGTACCGCCTCAACTCTGCCACCGTGGTACGCAAGTATGAACTGGGAAGCGCCCAAACCATCACACGCAACAAACGAATATTGACCGAACGTGACTTCATAGCGAAAGAAGGAGAACAGTACGTGTTCTCCGACCCGGTGTTCGAGTTGTGGTTCAGGAGGGAGTATTGCTGACTATTGTTAATGCAAACTAATTTTTAATCAGTATCTACAATCATTATAGGTAGCTTTATTTTTAAACTGACCAATGAGAATACAGTAGTGGATTCTTGTGCAGTACTTGTAACGTCTATTGACACAGTTGCTATTTCATCTTCAGGAGTTTCCATACCAGCATTCACCTCATCTGTGACCCAAGCTTCTGCAACCGGTTCAAATTCTTTGTTTTCATTAATTATTTCCCAACCGTCTATAAGTAATGGAAATTCATCCCACCATCCCACCTCCAGCCCTCCAAAAAGTGCTGTTATACTCAAATTAGACATGAAATCTTGAGTCAGTCCATATTCCTCCAGTTCCTTTCCTATATTTATAAAATAACTACCGTTAGATATTTATTAACTTCTGTAGCAGACAAATTTAGCTTTAATTCTATATCACTGGGACAATAAGTAATAGGTAATTCAAGTTCTTTATGGTTACCTGCAGAATCCATTAACCTTATATTTACTAAAGAGGACGCTTTTTTAGCAATATTATCTTTTACACCCTCCCATATCGCATTGTTCAAATTCGGCATAAAAGATATGTAATGTCCATCATATAAGGAAGCTATATCGGCTGTCAGTTCTTCGTCATTCTGTTCAGTATCTACATGCGTTATGAAATCCCATTTATAGCGCCATACTTTGTTTTGGCTATTTCTGTAAGTATGAGGGTCAATAAATACAATATATGGATTTGCAGTATTTTCCTCAGCATAAATCGTTTGTACCTTTGAATAACTGAATGCAACTCCTTCATTCACCGTTGGAACAGTTTCAATTGGTATTGAGTAAAGGCAACTAACTTGTTGAATATTTCCCTTCATATCTGTATAATTAACAACAAATGATAATTCAGACAGATTTCGATAATTTCCAGTCCCTTTGGACTGTATAGTAGCAATCCATTGACCTTCAAGCTCTTCATCCTTTTCGTTTTTTGTCCGGCTCTATATTTACCAATTCATAATAGTCCGATGGAGTAACATAAGAGGCACGGGTTTGGCTTTTTCCATCTTCAAAAAAGTAAGTATCACTGTACCATGCATCAAGTTCTATGTTTTCTTTAGTGACCTTGAATCCACTTGGATTTATACGTAATTTAACTTTGATTCGGTCGCCTTTGACAATGGTTGCCGGAGAGTAATCTAAAATTAATTATTCCTGTTGGAACCGGGTCCTGATTGATAGCTGACCATTTGGCTATCTTAATAGGTGCCCCATTTTTCAATGTAAAAATGACGTAGTCTTCATTGGAAATGTCTATACCCTTAAAAAAAGAATCCCCCTGCTCCCCTTTGTCTCCGGAAATTTCAATCCAGTTTTCGCCATTGTCCACAGAAAGATATACAGCATCTCTAATATAACCATTTCCCAAATCCGCACCGGTTTTAATCATCGGAGTAGGAGCATCATTACCGGTTTCACCTTGGGCTTTCACCCCCGTATCAATATCCCCAATCCACCAGTTACCATTGCCACCGACATATGGAGTCAGGCCGTCATTGCCGGTTTCACCTCGGGCTTTTATTCCCGTGTCTGTTGTACCTATCCACCAATTGCCATTTTTTCCGATATGAGGTGTCAGACCGTCGTTTCCATCTTCACCGTCCTCTCCATCCTTACCGTCGTCTCCGGTAGTGCGTATCATATCACCATCCGCATCAGTCAACCAGACAGTTTTCCCGTCTTCCACCTGAATGGTCCAATAGTAGAGACCGTCAGAATATTTGTCCACACCGATAATGGGAGTATAACCATCCTTTCCATCTTCCCCGTCAGCTCCATCTTTACCGTTATGAATAGTGATACTCCCGCTTTTGGAGAAGGTTATCTTGTATCCGTTTTCAAGAGTTTCCACCCCGGTTACATAGTCATTGTTTTCCAAAGCCGTTATCAATCTTTTCAATGAAGCAATTTCATTGTTGACAGTGGAGCACCATTCCTCAAGTTCGGTCACTTTGTCCTCCACCTTGTCCAGACGGTCTTTGATTTCACTGTCATCGTAATCGTCGCTGCATGATGAAATAGGCAGCAAGGTAAATCCGGCCAATGCGGCAATACCTAAAAAATTGGAACGCATTTTTTATAAACCAATTGCAAAAATTGGAACTTTTAGAATTCACTTTAAATAGAATCATAACCAGATAGTATTAGTCCCCGCGTTCCTCCGAGAATATAAAAAAAGACAGCGTGGAACTGCGTGCTATCCATCGTCTTTGAAGGTCCTGAGAAAACCCGAACAAACAGATGAACAGACAGCAGACCCACGCCGAAACCAGCGTAGGAACCATCTGTGCCATCCTTGTTTGTTCTCGAAAATTTCTCAGGTTCTCAAAGACAAGAATGAAGCACAACGCTTCTTACAATATCATTTCACAAAAAACATGGAAACCAAGGACACTTCCTTGCTTCTTTCGCAAATTTAAAGATAAAGAATGAAAACAAGAAAAAGATTGGGTGTTTTTTTGATAGCAGTATGCCAAAAGACGATACTTCAGCACTTGAAAGAGCTTCCACTCTCTTTTTGTCATTCTGACACTTTGTATTTTCTATCGCGCGAGAATCGCGTATTTCCGTCCCGTCACCCACGCAGAAGGAAATACAAGAGCGGAAAGTCGTAAACAGCAGGCTATAAGCATTATACCAAAACAAACATCCTTCTAATAATTCAGAATCACCTCTCCGAAAGCCTGATACACCGAAAAGGTAAAAGCAAAAAGAACGTTTTTACTAAAACAGAGTTGCCGTTTTACTAAAACGTAACTCCCCTTTTAGTAAAACGGCATACTCTTTTTAGCTTAAAGGTGTAGCCAATTTCTGCATAAAAGTCCCACAAAAGCGGAAGAATATGCAAGAAGAACGCATCTTTATGAACCGAATATCCACAACATATCCCAAATCCGTTCTTCTGCAAAACCATGCGTGGCAGGGAAACGGGCAAAAGCATTACTTTTTGTCAAGAATACAAGGACATTGCTATCTTTCAGCGCCTTTTACAACAACCCATACAGTTCCCACGCCCACACATGCCGCATTCCTTCATTAGACGGCAGGCAGAAGTCATCAAGCGAAACAAACAGCTTCTCATAATTTCCGGTTATAAACGAAGATTCCCAGCCTTTTTTTTTCGTCCATAACCTAAAAAAGTCAGCGAAAAAAGACAAGATTTTCGGTTATAAACGAAAGATTCATTCAACCAGGCAAGGCGGATGCTTCCTTTCCGCATCCCCAAATCCCTTAACCTATCCTAATAATCCACCTTACTGTCACTTATTTAGAATTGAATTTATTATCTTTGCCGCGTTGTGCACCATACATCCACGTCCTGCCGAAGCAGACAATATTGCCTGCCGCAACAGACACTGGACTTCAGCGCGACAGACACCGGTGTCTGACGTGACAAACACCAGACTCTGACACGACAGACGCCAGCGTCTGTCAATCAGCAATTAAGCAACTGATAACAAGAAAATTACATAATAACGAATTTCATCCGAATGAAACAGTACAAAACCGTAAACAACCTTGTAGGCTGGATTACCTTCCTCATTGCAGCGACGGTCTACTGCATGACCATCGAACCTACTGCAAGCTTTTGGGACTGCCCGGAGTTCATCACCACCGGCTATAAGCTGGAAGTAGGACACCCGCCCGGCGCACCGTTCTTCATGCTGGTAGCCAACCTGTTCTCACAATTTGCTTCCGATGCCTCCACCGTTGCCAAGATGGTGAACTACATGAGCGCGCTGATGAGCGGCGCATGTATCCTGTTCCTTTTCTGGAGCATCACGCACCTGGTACGCAAACTTGTGGTGACAAACGAAAACAATATCACACGCGGCCAGATGGTTACCATCATGGGTAGCGGTCTGGTGGGCGCACTTGCCTACACGTTCAGCGATACCTTCTGGTTCAGCGCTGTGGAAGGCGAGGTGTATGCCTTCTCCTCACTGTTCACTGCCGTCGTATTCTGGCTCATACTGAAATGGGAGGACGTTGCCAACGAGCCTCACAGTGACCGCTGGCTGATTCTCATTGCCTACCTGACCGGTCTGAGTATCGGCGTGCACTTGCTGAACCTGCTCTGCCTGCCCGCCATCGTACTGGTGTATTACTACAAGAAGGTGCCCAATGCCAACGCAAAAGGTTCCCTGCTGGCATTGCTCGCTTCGGGCATACTGGTAGCAGCCGTACTCTACGGCATCGTGCCGGGTATCGTGAAAGTGGGCGGCTGGTTCGAACTGCTCTTCGTCAACACGCTGGGCATGTCCTTCAACACGGGTGTCATCGTATATATCATCCTGTTGGCAGCCTGCCTCATCTGGGGTATCTACGAAAGCTATACCGAACGCAACAAGGCACGTATGGCACTCTCGTTCATACTCACCATCGCCATGCTGGGTATTCCGTTCTACGGACACGGTACCAGCTCGGTAGTTATCGGTGTCATTGTCATTGCCGCATTGTGGCTCTACCTCCGTCCGAAGACGCAGGCAGCCGTCAAAGAGAAATTCCGCGTATCGGCACGCACGCTGAACACCTCGCTGCTCTGCACCATGATGATTGTCATCGGATATTCCTCGTATGCACTTATCGTCATCCGCTCCACCGCCAACACGCCGATGGACCAGAACTCTCCGGAGGACATCTTCACACTGGGCGAATACCTGGGACGCGAGCAGTATGGCACACGCCCGTTGTTCTATGGCCCTGCCTTTTCCTCGCAAGTGGCGCTGGACGTGAAAGACGGTTACTGCGAACCGCGCATCAAGTACAACGGCACGAAGTTCATCCGCAAGGAGAAAGCTACACCCAAATGAAAGGATTCGTACATCGAAATCCCCGGACGCATTGAGTACGAATATGCCCAGAACATGCTGTTCCCGCGTATGTACAGCAGTGCCCATACACAACAATACCATGCCTGGCAGGACATCAAGGGTTACGATGTGCCCTATGATAAATGCGGCAACATGATTATGGTAAACATGCCCACACAGTGGGAAAACATCAAGTTCTTCTTCTCCTACCAGCTCAACTTCATGTACTGGCGCTACTTCATGTGGAACTTTGCCGGACGGCAGAACGACATCCAAAGCAGCGGCGAAATAGAACACGGCAACTGGATCACCGGCATACCGTTCATCGACAACCTTCTGTATGGCGACCAGAACATGCTCCCGCAAGAACTGAAAGACAACAAGGGACACAACGTATTCTACTGCCTGCCCCTGCTGCTGGGTATCATCGGCCTGCTGTGGCAAGCCTACCGCGGACAGAAAGGCATCCAGCAATTCTGGGTGGTCTTCTTCCTCTTCTTCATGACCGGCATTGCCATCGTGCTCTACCTGAACCAGACTCCGAGCCAACCGCGCGAACGTGACTATGCCTACGCCGGTTCGTTCTACGCCTTCGCCATCTGGATTGGTATGGGTGTGGCAGGACTCGTCCGTCTGCTTCAAGACTATGCCAAGATGAAGGAACTGCCTGCTGCCGCCATCGTTTCCGTAGCCTGCCTCTTTGTCCCCGTGCAGATGGCAAGCCAGACTTGGGACGACCACGACCGCAGCGACCGCTACATGGCACGCGACTTCGGCCAGAACTACCTGATGTCCCTACAAGAAAGCGGCAACCCGATTATCTATACCAACGGTGACAACGATACCTTCCCCCTCTGGTACAACCAGGAGACCGAAGGTTTCCGTACCGACGCCCGTACCTGCAACCTCTCGTACCTGCAGACCGATTGGTACATCGACCAGATGAAGCGCCCCGCCTACGACAGTCCTTCTCTCCCCATCACGTGGGACCGAATGGAGTACGTAGAAGGCACCAACGAATACGTCCCCATCCAGCCTGAGTACAAGAAAAGCATCGACCAGCTCTATGCCGAAGCCGAGAAGCAGGCACTGGACGGTAATCCCGAAGCACTGGTCAATGTAAAGAAAGAATTCGGTGACAACCCGTATGAGCTAAAGAATATCCTCAAGAACTGGGTGCGCAACAAGAATCAAGACTTGAAGGTGATCCCTACCGACAGCATCGTCATCAAGGTAGACAAGGAAGCCGTGCGCCGCAGCGGCATGATGATACCGGGCGACTCAATCCCCGACTACATGCACATTTCGCTGAAAGGCAAACGCGCCCTCTACAAGAGCGAGTTGATGATGCTCGAAATGCTGAGCGAGGCCAACTGGGAACGCCCCATCTATATCGCTGTCAGCGTAGGCAGGGAGAACCAGCTGAATATGGAAAACCACTTCGTTCAGGAAGGTCTTGCCTATCGTTTCACTCCGTTCGACACCAGTAAGACGGGCGTGACAATAGACTCCGAAAAGATGTACGACAACCTGATGAACAAGTTCAAGTTCGGTGGCATCGACAAGCCGGGCATCTATATCGACGAGAACGCCATGCGCATGTGTCACTCTCACCGTCGCATCTTCTCCCAACTCGTGCAGCAGCTGATGCGTGAGGGCAAGAAAGACAAGGCAAAAGCCGCCCTGGACTATGCCGAAAAGATGATTCCCGCCTACAACGTGCCTTACGACTGGCAGAACGGTGCCGTACAGATGGCTGAAGCCTACTACCAACTGGGCGAAACCGCCAAGGCGGACGAGATGATGAAAGCCCTTGCTGACAAGGCTGTAGAGTACCTGACCTGGTATCTGAGCCTGGACGACAACCGCTTCATGATTTCTACCCGTGAATTTGAATATCACTGGGCTGTACTCGATGCCGAGGTGAAGGCCATGAAGAAGTACAACTCCAAGCTCGCCGAAATCTACGAGCCGAAGGTGGAAGAACTGTATAATATGTATGTGGACAGAATGAAGGAGTGAGAATAAGGATTAGGGATTAGCCTGTGCAGTTCATCACTAATCATTAACCCCTAATCCTTAACCCCTAATCCTTAAAATCCCTAATCCCTTAATCCTTAATCACGTGTTTATAGAACAACCTCCTGAGTTTTTTCGCAAACTATATCCCGGTGCAGTCTGGAGGATGGACCCCAATGAAAAAGCCGTTTATCTGACTTTCGACGATGGCCCTATCCCCGAAGTAACTCCCTGGGTGCTCGACCTGCTGGATAAGCACAACATCAAAGCCACCTTCTTCATGGTAGGTGACAACATACGGAAGCATCCGGACGAATTCCGGATGGTCGTTGAGCGTGGGCACCGCATCGGTAACCACACCTTCAACCATATCCGTGGATTTGAATACACGGCCAAGAATTATCTGGGAAATACCGAACAGGCGAAGATTTTCATGGAAATGGGTGGGGACATCAATTGCAATGTGGAGAAGGTTCTCTACCCTCTCTTGTTCCGCCCTCCCCACGGCCATATGTTCGCCAACCAGTATCTCACGCTGAAACGAACCTACAAGATTGTGATGTGGGACCTCGTGACCCGCGACTACAGCAAGAAGCTGCGCGGTCCGCAAGTGCTAGCCAACGTGATGCGCTACGCCCGCAACGGCTCCATCATCACCTTCCACGATTCCTTGAAATCCTGGTGCAACGGAAACCTGCAGTACGCATTGCCGCGCGCCATTGACTTCCTGAAGGAAGAGGGATATGAATTCAAAGTATTATAAACTTGAAACAGCAGAAAGTTACCAACATCTGCTGTCACAATAAATTCCACATAAAATAAGAAGGGGTTGTCTCGGCAAAAGGCAACCCCTTACATTTTATAGGCTCATGTCCTGTTCCACAAGAATAAACAGATGTTTTATAATTACCAAGTAAATGTACATCTGTATTCATCCCACTGGTCTTTTACAACCAGTTCCGTAGGATAACTGTCGGAATTCAATGTCCATGTAAAATACATATCGGACACAGAGTCCTCGCCATTGTATGTATAATGCCCTACAAGCGGCAGATGTTTCGTAGCCTTACCAAGCATGCCTCCATAATAGGCATATATCATCTCGTCCATATCCACATCCAGTATTTCATCAAACAACATCAGGCAGCCCTTATTCTCGATAGGAGCTGTTATATTATCCGTCGTATAGTCTATGGCAGCACTATACTCCCACTCGTCATTGCTGTCGATAATTCCGTCACCATTGAGATCCCCACTAGCTACATAACGTGTGGAAGTCTTCACCACATCTCCATCCTTATAGGTGATGTTCGTTATTTCACCATCGCTTTCAGAGCGTTTCATTACAACCAGATGGCCTTCAGTGTCGTATTCCATCTCCCAAGTAAACTCATCGGCATCGGGAGTACCAGCGTGGTCTATTGAGTTGCAAAATTCCACATAACCATCGCTGTTGAGCTGCAAGTTCAGTTCTGTAACATCGCCCTCTTCATCCGTCACGGTGATTCTTGCTCGGTCCTTTGCAACATCTGCCTTTGTAGTAGCGGGAAAGTACTCAAAGACGGCTTTATCCCCATCCTCAGTTGTAATGTTCGTCACCAGCCCTTCTTCATTGTGAGAAATCGCCATGCCCGAAACCGACTTCGGAAGCCCTCCCGTAAACACTTGCGAAGGATTGACCACAGTGGCGGTGTTTTCGCCACCCTCACCATTCTCATTTTCGTCATCGTCACTGCAAGCAGTGAATCCCAAGCACAACGCCACACCCAACATGGAGGCAGCCATCATTTTAAACATTTTCATAAGTTACAAATCTTGTTTTATCCCCATCCCTCTAAGGAAAATCCATAATAACAAAAGTATAAGGAATGCCGTCCGTATCTCACGACAACAAGACTCTGCCATTCAAACCCGGACAGATACTTTTGGCCATTTATCATTCCCAGACAAAGCTTAATATTTTTTGCAAAGTAATAAACTTTTCCTTTCACTCCTTGTCACTGAAAATGGTGATTTTTCAGCCACATACAGAAAAAATTCAGCATCTCCAATAAAAAAGCAAAATGAATAAGACGTATATTTGCAACAACTAAGCACAGATTGAATTCCACTAAAATATACCGATATGAGGGTACGCCATACTAAGCTATTATCACTCCTCTTTTCTTTAACCACTATCCTGCTTCACGCCGGAGAAATACCAACAGACACTCTGTTGGCACACTTCTACAACCGGGCAGCCAATCTCATGGAAGAAGGACACTACGATGAAGCGCAACGTAGCTTCGACAGCGCCTTTGCCACCCGGAACGTAAAGCACTCCTTCATGTATCCCATCTTGCTGAACGAACAAGCCACACTACTGATCTATGTGGGAAAGACAGAAGAAGCCTTTGCCATGAAAAAAAAATGTGCTCCCCTACCTGCCGCAGATAGATGATTTGGAAAAGCACATCAGCGTATACAACGATTTGGGCCTCCTCTACCGTCAGCACCAAATGAATGACTCTACACTCTACTATTACAATAAAGCACTGGACAGTGCCTTGCAATATGGGGACGAAAGCTGGATAGCCCACATCTGCAACAATGTGTCCATCCTATACTTCAATATCAGGCAGCTGGACGAAGCAGAAAAGTATACCGACATGGCCACCGAACATGCCGCCAGAACCGAAGACCCATTCGTAGCCTTCACCACCTGGCAAATCAGGGCAACCATAAAGGCTGAACTGAACAAGCTGGATGATGCTGAAAAATCCAACCGCAAAGCCTGGAACATTGCCTGCCACGGAGAGGGAAACGAAGACCTATGGAAGATACGCTGCCTGCCCGGCATGCTGAGACTCTTGAACGAAAAGAACAACCCGATTCCATAGACACTACTTGAAATTGGGGAACAAACTACTACAACGGGTACCATCCAACTCCATCGCTGCCATAGGATTCATACAATCGAGGGCAGCCACCGAAACAAACCGCAAAAACTATGCCCGCGCCTTGAAGGACTTCCACTGGCTGCGTAACCGGAAAACCGGTACCGAGCCCAAAACACTACTTACACAAATGGCACGATGCTACGATGCCTTGGGAAACCCCAAACTGGCCTACACCTATATGGATAGTGCCCGCATGTGGACTGATACGCTGGCACAGCACAATCTGACGCAACAAATGGCAGAATTCAACGTGAAATATCACACACAAGAAAAGGAATTGGAGATAGCCCACCTGCAACAAGAACAACTGGAACACCAAGCCTTCCTGCTAAAAGCCTCCATTGCTGTAGCCCTTCTGTCCGGTCTTGCTCTCATTACTTTGTTGACGCTCCGCCACAAGAAACGAATAGCCGAAAAGAAGATTGAACTGCTAAAGCAAGAAAACGAACTGAACTCGGCACGCCGTTACATTGAAGGGTTGGAAGAGGAATGCAAATATTTTGCCAAGGAACTGCATGACGGCATAGCCAACGACCTGCTGGGGCTGCAAATGAAGATAGAAACTTCTGCCAGCAAAGGGAATGAGCAGGAACTGGCCTCACTCGTCAGCAAACTGAGAAACAACGTGCGGAATATCTCACACGAACTGATGCCTCCCGAATTCGAGCATCTCAGTCTAGACCAGATACTCGACCGTTATGCTGCCAAACTGACCGAGAACACCGGCATAGAGGTCAGCTATCATCCAACGGAGAACAACGCATCACGCCATCTTCCCAATGAAACCGCTTATGAGCTGTACCGCATCGTACAAGAGCTCACCATGAACATCGTGAAACATGCCTCAGCCAGTCATATAGTCATCAGTCTCCGTGCCGACAATGAAAATAAATATACCCTGCAAATTACAGACAACGGTAAGAATGCAAACAAGCAACAAACAGCAACAAACAACAATGACGGCATAGGATTGCGCACCGTAAACGACCGTATCAGAGCCATCAACGCTACCGCCAATGTATGCTCGTCAACAGAAAACAACGTTTTCACCCTACTGCTTAACATAAACGAATGAAACCAAACAAAGAAACATACAGAATACTGGTAATAGATGACCACCCGATTGTTGCTGAAGGCATCATCGCATTGGCCTCGCAACTCGAAGGAGTGACGTGCAAAGGAGCCACTTGTGCAAAAAGACGTGGAACAACTGACCCTCAAAGAGAGATTCGACCTTTGCATCATTGACCTTGAACTACCGGATATGAATGGATTCCAACTCATATCCCACCTTCACAGCCAGATACCCGAATGCGGCATTTTTAATCTATACCATGCATGAAGAACCTTGGATCATAGCCAAATTATCCACCCTAAACATCAACGGAGCTGTTTCAAAAAAATGCCAGCACCAGCGAATTGAGAGACGCCATCAGTACACTGAAAAACGGAACCAGATACTTCAGCAATGTTTTCAGCGAACTGGACAAGGAAAAACAAAACACCCTACCACATGCACTTCCCAAATTGTCGAGACGTGAAAAAGAAGTGCTCGCCTATCTCTCGCAAGGACTGAGCACTTCTGAAATATCCCAATTACTATTTCTCAGCATCAATACAATACAGACTTACCGGAAGCGCCTGATGGAAAAACTGGAGGCCAAAAACGTTGCAGAACTTGTCTACAAGGGGAAGAGCTTATTCTGAGAACACTTGTCATTCGCCCGGACAGTTACAAGCCTCCAGCTTCTCAAGCTTCTCCGTCTGAAAAGGAAGAAAATCAACTTAGCGGATACTCACCGTCATCGGATTGCGCACCTTCTGTGCAAAATCAGCCATGTATCGGTTCCAGGCTTCAGCAGTCTTGATGTCCGCGCGGTCCCAGGCAAAGCCCCAGTAATACACGTAGTCAGCGCCCGGCTCATAGTCGCTGACAACCAGTACATGACCGTCCGCATTGTTACGCATCTTCTTCTCCTCTATGGGGAAAAGCACGGTTTTGGCTTCCTTCACAACGGCAGGGAAAGCGGCCCCCATAAATATCTTGCCATTATCCGGTCCGGTAGTGGGGTCTACATACGTCATATAACCACCAGCGGCATCAGCCACCACAGCACCGTCCGGTTCGTGCAGCACAATACCGGTAACAATGGGCAAAGATTCCTTTAGATTGCTATACGAAACGGCAGTACGGTTCAGATGAGAACCGGCATCCAGCGTAATCAGACGTGTTTCCACCACCGCAGTATCCCCTTTCACAGCCAACGGATTGAACTCCAGCTTCACGGTGAAGCGCAACGGACCGTTGTCCAGCACCTCCTGCGTCTTGTAGCACCACGGATAGATAATGGTATCATTCACCATCAATGCAGACACTCCGGCTCCCAATGTTGGGCCTACTGCATAGCAGTCCATGCCATAACCGTGGTCTATATGATAGGAGAATGTGCGTACCAGCTCATCGGCTGCCTTCGGGTCTGTCTTGCGCAATTCATTAACCTGCTTCCAAGAGTCTGCATCCAGTTCCTTGGCATACATGTCTTCCAGTACCGGTGCAGCAGTGCCTCGCTTCGTGAACAAGTCGTAGCCGAAACCGCGTTCACCCCTTGCCTGCAATGCAGGACCGTAGGCACGGAAGCCTACCAAGTCGTTCTCCCAGGCCATGTCGTCCAGACGTTCGGGATACTGCCGCCCACAAGCCCTTACCTCCACATCGACGGGAGTACCGGCCTGGACGGTATATGCAGCCGATGCATTGGCAGCTACCGTCGCAGGGAAGATTAATTTGTCATCGTAGGTCACTTGGTAAGGCACCTGCTCCCCTTCGACATTCAGAACCACAATCTGTGCGGTGTCTGCCAGATTCAGAAGGTTTGAGATTTCGGTCATGGACACCTCTACCATCTCATCGGAACGGTCCATCGCTAACGGATTGGTTACCGTAATAGTCACTATCTTGCTATCGTTGCAAGCAAGACAGCAGAGGGCCGCCATACATAATAAAAGAAAGTTTCTCATATAATCATTGCTTTTTTCCTAATCAGTTGTATAACTTTCTTTTAGGCGCGGATTTCGCGGATTATACGGATTTTCCTTATCCTTTCCGCGAAATCCGCGTAATCCGCGCCCAAAAGAAAAAGGTGACAAGTGACATTATCCTGCCACTTTATCACCTTCTCAATTATCCTTAAATTTATTTCGGTTGCTTTCCGATATAAGCCAAGATACCTCCGTCTACATAGAGGATGTGACCGTTTACCGCATTAGAGGCTTCCGATGCCAGGAACACTGCCGGACCGGTAAGTTCTTCCGGAGCCAGCCAGCGGCCTGCCGGAGTCTTGGCGCAGATGAACGAGTCGAACGGGTGACGGCTACCGTCGGCCTGCTTTTCACGCAGCGGAGCAGTCTGCGGGGTAGCGATGTAACCCGGACCGATACCGTTACATTGGATGTTATATTCACCATATTCAGAGCAGATGTTGCGAGTCAGCATCTTCAAGCCACCCTTGGCAGCGGCATAGGCCGACACAGTCTCACGACCCAGTTCGGACATCATAGAGCAGATATTGATAATTTTACCGTGGCCCTTCTTCATCATGGCAGGCAGAACAGCCTTTGATACGATGAACGGAGCATTGAGGTCGATATCGATTACACGACGGAAGTCAGCAGCCTCCATCTCGTGCATAGGAACACGGCGGATGATGCCGGCATTGTTTACGAGGATATCAACAGAGCCTACTTCCTTTTCAATCTGGGCTACCATGGCCTGAACAGCAGGTTCATCTGTCACATCACATACATAACCGCGTGCTTGATACCCTTTTCAGTATAGGCAGCCAAGCCTTTGTCTACCAACTCCTGGTTGATATCGTTGAAACAGATAGTTGCGCCTTGCTCTGCAAAAGCTGAAGCGATAGCAAAACCGATACCATAAGAAGCACCTGTAACAAGGGCTACTTTACCTTCCAAAGAAAAATTCAAATACGGATTCATAACGTTAAATTATTAAGTTTAAATAAGTGATATTCTATTTATGTACGATTTGCAAGTAGTTTATACTCAATGGAAACTTTATTTTGGGAGAATGCCTTCCCTATAAGGAAATCGCAGCGAATGCTTTTCGTATCGTAGCTTTTCACATCATCGGGATGCTCAGCATAGCGAATTTCATAGTTCGTTTTCATGATTGCACTACATTTAATAGGTTATAACTTCAGCCATCAAATACACATCGTTTGCGTACACGATGCAAATGTAACAAAAGAAAATGGAGAAACCGTATAAATTTGTGTCAATTATATAGTAATATCGTTCAAAGATCGTAAGGGAAACACTGGGTCAATGTAAAAACCTGAGGGGTAAATTTATAAATTATTATCTTTGTCTCCAAATTCATAGCTTATGGAGTTAAACGGTTATCGCCTTCTTCTTCCTGAAGGCACTTTAGAGTACTTTGCTCTTGTTGATGTGAAGGAAAGCGTAAATGAAGTTGTGATCTACCTTGAGGAAAAAAATATCGTTCCTGAGAAGTATACAGATCAGGATACTGAGAGTAAAGGCTTTTATGATCCTGTTATTGTTCAGGATTTTCCTCTTCGTGGCAAGAAGGTCTTCCTTAATATTCGTCGTCGTCGCTGGATCTTAAAGAAGCATAATGAGTATATCTCTCGTAACTGGCGTATGGTGGCTGAAGGTACTCGTATGACGCAAGATTTTGCGTCTTTTTTAAAAGAACTATATTGATAGCTATCCGATCAGTTGCAAGCTCTTAGGTGTTTTATATGGAGTTGACGGAGATTTATTGGAGCGTCAATACCGTAACCATCTAAGTGGTTATCTCCATTGGGACCAACTTGTTCATGCAGAGGATTGGCTACTATTCGAAAAGAATATCGGTGCTTATATCTGTATTGATGAGGTAGCCCTCTCGCGTGGAGAACTCTATACTGTACTGATCAATAAAGAAGCTCACGGTGGTAAAGGTAGTATGATTGCTATCATTAAAGGTACGGACGTTCATACGGTCACTTCTGTCCTGCTTAAGCTATCCCGTCGCCGCCGTTACCAAGTGCGCGAGATTACTTTGGATATGGCTCCTAACATGGAGCAGATTGCACGCATCTGCTTTCCTGCGGCCAAACGTGTTACCGATCGCTTTCACGTACAGAAGTTAGCTTATGAAGCGGTGCAGGAGATGCGTGTAAAAGCTCGCTGGGAGGCTTTGGATGAAGAGTCCACTCAGATTGCTTATGCAAAGGCCTGTGGAAAGATGTATCATGCACCTGTTTTCGCTAATGGAGATACAAGAAAGCAGTTGTTAGCGAGAAGCATTTATCTGCTTTACAAGAAGGAATCCTTATGGACTCAGTCTCAAAGAATACGAGCTGAAATTCTTTTCAAGGAATATCCCGATATAAAGAAAGGATATTATCTGTCTATGCGGTTAGGCTTAATCTATCATCAGTGTAAGTTTAAGGATATTGCTTTGACAAGGCTGGCAAGGTGGTATGATGAAGTAGATAAATCAGGGTTCCTCACCTTTGGAAGGGTCGCACGTTCTATACAAACACATTATCTGAATATAATCAATTTTTTTTGAAAGGAGGGCAACCAATGCCGCAGCAGAGTCATTCAATGCTAAAATCAAAGCATTTAGAGCACAGTTCAGAGGAGTAAGAGATAGAGCTTTTTTTCTTATATAGACTTGCTAAATTATATGCTTAAATATAAAATACCTCAGATTGTTACGTTGACCCGAGTTTCGCTTCAAAAAGGTCACCTGAAGGTCACCGTATAAAAGAAAAAGCACCTACAAATCTTTGTAAGTGCTTGATTCTTAAAGTGGACCAGCCAGGGCTTGAACCTGGGACCTCCAGATTATGAGTCTGTTGCTCTAACCAACTGAGCTACAAGTCCGATGCATCCTTGCTTGGATAGCGGGGACAAAAGTAGCATTTTCTATTGAAATATGCAAGACTTTTGGATAAAATTCCTTATAACCTTTGTCCTTAGAACTTATAAGTTCGTTTTGGATTCTTGGGAAACCAGCCTTTTTTCACTCGTTCTTCCTGCTCGAATATCTCCTTGATGGTCCAGAACGAGGAAAATGCAAAGACGCCCAAAAGGGAGGCTATCATGATGTTCTCCGTATAAAGGGAGGCAATGATGCCGCCGATGCCGAGTAAAAGGAAAATCCACCAGCACTTGGTGCCCCAATAATATTCGGCTTTCACAACTATGGGGTGAAACAAGCCGATGATGAGGAATGTGCAGATACCTATGACAAGGCCCGACAGATGATATTCGTTTAAGAAATCCATTGTTGTTCGTTATTTCTCGGGGCAAATAGGAATCTCCTTCTTGATGCTCTGTTCCAGGGAAATCAAGGTCTCGGTAGCGGTTACGCCAGGAATCTCCTGCATCTTGTTGTTCAGCAAATCCATCAGATGCTCGTTGTCGCGGGCATATACCTTGGTCAGCATGGTGTACGGACCAGTGGTGAAGTGGCATTCTACGATTTCGGGAATCTTGCCCAGCTCGGCAACTACCGTCTTATACATGGAGCCCTTTTCCAGCTTGATTCCTACGTAAGTGCAGGTTCTGTATCCAAGGGACTTGGGATTTACATGATAGCCTGAGCCAACAATAACGCCAAGGTCAATCAGGCGCTGTACACGTTGATGGATGGCAGCACGTGACACGCCACATTCAGCAGCTACGTCCTTGAAAGGGATACGGGCATTTTGGGAAATGATTTCCAGAATCTGCCGGTCAAGATTGTCTATTTTTTCCATAATGGTAAATAAGTAAAGTTCTTGTTGTTATCAAATAGTAAGCAAATATAGGACTTTATTTTAATTTATCTATAAAAAGGGACGGAAAAATGAATAAAAGTGAGGGGTAACGATAAGGCGCGGATTACGCGGATTTCACGGATTTAGTTTACCAAATCCGCGTTATTCCGCGTAATCCGCGCCTAAAAGAAGTATCAAGAGGGTTTTGCCCCTCCCTTCGGATTGTTACATTACTTCTCGATACCCAGCAGTTCCACTTCGAATATCAAAGTAGAGAACGGCTTGATTTGGCTACCGGTTTCTCTTGAACCGTATGCCAGGTCGTAGGGGATATAGAGTTCCCACTTAGAGCCGACGGGCATCATGGTGAGGGCCTCTGTCCAGCCTTTGATTACCTGGTTGGCACGGAAAGTAGCAGGTTCGTTGCGCTTGTAAGAGCTATCGAATTCTGTTCCGTCAATCAGCGTACCTTTGTAGTTTACTTTCACCTTGCTGCTGTCGGCAGGAACGGAACCGTTACCCTTGGTGATGATTTTGTATTGCAGACCGCTCGGGGTAGTTACTACACCTTCTTTAGCCTTGTTCTCAGCCAGGAACTTTTCACCGGCAGCTTTGTTGTCAGCATACTTTTCTGCGGTTGCTTTTTCTTTGATGGCATCCATCTGAGTACGCATGTACTCTTGAGCTTTCATCATATCCATAGCACCACCCTTGCCGATGACACCTGCTACGAAACCTGCCAGCAGATTTTCGCGGCTGATGCTCTGTGTGGAGTCGTTGCCGAAGATTTGTTGGTTGAAGCCTTCCACCCATTGCTTGCTGACCATCTGGCCTACTTGCAGACCGGCCATGTAAGCCACGTCTTTCTTATCGATTTTGGCTGCGCCTTCGTTGAAACCTTTCAAGAATTCTGACATCTGGGTTGAGTCAATGCCTTGTTGTGCAAGATACTGGTCCAAACCTTCTGTACGTGCCATACCGATGGCGTAAGATAATGAGTCGATGTCCGTCTTCAAATCAGCTTTCGGACTTTGAGCAGTACAAGATGCCATGCCGGCAGCTACTGCAAGAGCCATGAGAAATGTTACTTTTTTTCATTTTGCTTTTTACTTGTTTTGTTTATTTAGATAAAATTTTCTGTAATTCGACTTCGAATACGAGCGTGCTGTGGGGAGGAATCATCTCGCCGGCACCCTGCGCTCCGTATGCCAGGTCGCTGGGGATGTAGAGTTTCCACTTGGCACCTTCGGGCATAAGCTGAAGGGCTTCCACCCAACCGGGTATCACTTGGTTTACACCGAATGTGGCAGGCTGGCCGCGCTTGATGGAGCTGTCGAACAGCGTTCCGTCAATCAGTGTGCCTTCGTAGTGGCATTGTACCTGGTCGGTTGCTTTGGCATAGTGACCGACGTTTCCTTCTGTGATAACTTCGTATTGAAGTCCGCTGGGAAGCGTAACAACTCCCCTCGCGTTTTTTGTTCTCTTCCAGGAACTTTTTGCCGGCTTCTATGTTTGCTGCGTTCATCTTCTCCTCCAGTTCGGCGAAGTACTTGTTGACGATGTCACGGGCTTCTGTGTGGCTGATTGCCGTCTGGTTGCCCTCCAAAACGTCTTTGATTGCTTGTGCAAAGTCATCTACTGCAATGCCTTTGGCACCCATGCTTAAAAGATTCTGACCTATTCCAAGGCCGATAGCATAACTGAATTTGTCCATAAGATTCTTTTGTTGACGACCGGATTGGTTTCTTTTCCAGTCTATTGCAAATTTATGAGTGGCAAAAGTACGTCTTTTATTTGAATGATAAGGCTTTTAAGTATTTAATTTTTCTTATTTATATCACAACTTGAACATTCTTCTTATATTTGTCTTACTTTAATAAAGGAAAGGAGCAGAAAATGAAGAACTTGGTCATATTGTCGGGTGCCGGTATGAGCGCCGAGAGCGGCATCAGCACATTCCGTGATGCGGGCGGATTATGGGACAAATATCCGGTGGAGCAGGTGGCGACTCCCGAGGGGTATGCACGTAATCCGGAACTGGTCATTAATTTCTATAACGAACGTCGCAAGCAGTTGCTCGATGTGGTGCCGAATGCCGGGCATCTGGGTGTTGCCGACCTGGAAAGGGATTTCAATGTGACGGTCGTCACCCAGAACGTAGATAATCTGCACGAGCGTGCCGGCAGTACGCACGTGATACACTTGCATGGGGAACTGACGAAGGTTTGTTCCAGCCGTGACCCTTATAATCCGCATTTCGTCAAGGAACTGGCGCCGGAGGAATATGAAGTAAAGTTGGGCGACAAGGCGGGCGACGGCACGCAACTCCGCCCGTTCATCGTGTGGTTTGGCGAGTCGGTGCCGGAGATTGAGACTGCCATCCGGTATGTGGAGCAGGCGGACATCTTCGTCATCATCGGCACCAGCCTGAACGTTTATCCCGCTGCGGGACTGCTGAACTACGTGCCCCGTGCCGCCGAAGTGTATCTGATAGACCCCAAGCCGGTGGACACGCACGTCATGCGTCCGATACATGTCATTCAAAAGGGAGCTTCGGAAGGGGTAAAAGAGTTGAAGGCGCTGCTTACAGTTACCCAGCCTCCTTTGCCTTAGGACTTAATCTCCTACGTCTTAGGACTTAGCCCCTCACGGTATAGGACTTAATATGCAGAACATCCGGATGTCTTTCTCCAAAACACCCGGATGTTTTACCCCAAAACATGGGGATGTTTTGCTCCATTACATCCGGATGTTTTAGGTGAAAACATGGGGGATGTTTTGGGTACTCACTCCTATACTGTAGAGAGCTGGGTATAGGGGAGATTCCCGCAAGGTATAGGTCTTGCGGGAACAAAGTATATTTGTCCTCGAAATTTGTGCTATTTCTTTATCACGGCCCGTAATACGAACCAGGCATGATGGGCTACGGTACTCATCAGTCCGTAATGCCGCGCCATGATGCGGAAGCGTTCGCGCAGGGATGCTTGCCGGTTCTGGGTGGTCATTCCCTCTTCCAGATAGTCGATGAGGGTGAGATGGGTATTGTGCAAGGTCCGTGCCTTCTTCATCACCCGGATGCACCAGTCGAAGTCGGCGGAGAAGCGGTATTGCAGGTCGTAGGGTTCTACAAGGGAAGCTTTGGCAAAGAAGGCCTGATGGCAGACCAGCATGCCCTGCTTGAAGCTTCGCCAGGTAAGCACTTCCGGGGCGGCGAGGCGGCGCATGCGGATGAAGTGACCTTCCTTGTCCACCAGTTCCGTTTCGCCGTACAGCACGTCGGGTAGTTCGTTGCCGGAGATGGAACGCACCATCTGCTGCAAGGTGTCGTCTTCGTGGAAGCTGTCGCCGGCATTGAGGAAGCAGAGGTAATCGCCGGTGGCAAGGCGGATGCCTTTGTTCATGGCGTCGTACAGTCCCTTGTCCGGTTCGCTCACGATGCGGGTGATGCGGTCGCGGTAACGGTCGATGATGGAGAGCGTGCCGTCTTTGGACGCACCGTCCACAAGGATGTATTCTACGTGGTGGTAGGTTTGCGAGATAACGCTTTGAATCGTGTCCTCCAGTACCGCTTCGGCATTGTAGGTCACGGTGATGATGCTGAATTTCGGGGTGGGGTGGTTA
>ENA-OQBW01000012-OQBW01000012.1-human-gut-metagenome-genome-assembly--contig:-NODE-12-length-24492-cov-0.805623_pt1 | contig 24492 bp, 28 predicted proteins | sample MGYA00242752_ERZ504565 | MGnify/ENA primary metagenome ERZ504565 (study PRJEB26092, sample SAMD00036268) | human gut metagenome | host: Homo sapiens | study: EMG produced TPA metagenomics assembly of... | reverse complement strand
TGCGCCGATAAAGTAGAAAACTGATAAATAAACTCATAAAAAGAATGAAAAAAGTAAGAGCAGCCATTGTTGGCTATGGCAATATCGGGCACTATGTGTTCGAAGCCCTGCAAGTAGCTCCCGATTTCGAAATTGCCGGTGTAGTGCGCCGTGCCGGAGCTGAAAACTGTCCTGCGGAACTGGGTGCATATCCCGTTGTGAAGAATATCAAGGAACTGAAAGACGTGGATGTTGCTATCCTTTGTACGCCTACCCGCAAAGTGGAAGAGTATGCAAAGGAGATCCTTGCTTTAGGCATTCATACTGTGGACAGTTTCGATATCCATACGGGTATCACTGCCTTGCGCCGCACACTGGATGCAGAGGCTAAAAAGCATAATACGGTATCCATCATTTCTGCCGGCTGGGACCCGGGTAGTGACTCCATTGTCCGCACCATGCTGGAAGCCATTGCTCCGAAGGGCATTACCTATACTAATTTTGGTCCGGGCATGAGCATGGGACATACGGTGGCTGTAAAGGCCATCGAAGGTGTGAAAGCCGCCCTTTCCATGACTATTCCCACGGGAACCGGTATTCACCGTCGTATGGTGTACATCGAGTTGAAGGATGGCTACGAATTTGACAAGGTGACTGCAGCCATCAAAGCCGACCCGTACTTTGTGAATGACGAAACACATGTAAAATTGGTTCCGAGTGTGGATGCACTGCTCGATATGGGTCATGGGGTAAACCTGACCCGTAAAGGTGTGTCTGGCAAGACGCAGAACCAGCTATTTGAGTTCAACATGCGTATCAACAATCCTGCCCTCACGGCACAAGTGCTGGTATGTGTGGCGCGTGCCGCTATGCGTCAGCAGCCTGGTTGCTATACAATGGTTGAAGTTCCGGTAATAGACCTGCTTCCGGGCGACCGCGAAGAGTGGATCGGCCATTTGGTATAAGACACAGAAAAAACAGATGATGTGTTTGGTTCAAACGCATCGTCTGCTTGCCCCGAATACATCATCTGTTTGATGCAAACGCATCATCCGTTCTACCGCGAATGGATGATGCGTTTTTTATGTCTTGTTCTTTAAAAGAAATACCTCAGTATATCATTGAAGTTTGCCCAAATCAGCAAACCGAACAAGAGGAACATGCCCACCATCTGCGCACGTTCCATAAACTTGTCGCTGGGCTTGCGGCGTGCAATGATTTCGTAAATGAGGAATAACACGTGTCCGCCGTCCAGTGCGGGGATGGCAGAATATTCATAAAGGCAAGGATGATGGAGAGGAATGCCGTCATGTACCAGAACTGGTGCCAGTCCCACGTGGCGGGGAAAATACTGCCGATGGTTCCGAAACCTCCGAGTTGCTTGGCTCCTTCCTTGGAGAAAAGATATTTCATCTGGCCTACGTAGCCTTTCAGAGTCTTTACCCCCAAAGATACGCCGGCAGGGAAAGAGGAAAGGAAACTGTATTCCTTGCGGACAACGGGCAGCAGTTTGTCGGTTGCCGTACGTGCTGCTACGCCTATTTCATAGTCGGCATTGGTCATCATGCTCAAGGTGTCTGTCACACCGTTACGGACGTATGTCAAGGTTACCTCATGGGATGCGTTGGCTTTCTTGCGCTTCAGCATCTCTTCTTTGAAGTCGTAGTAGGCTATTGACTTTCCATCCAAGTGGGTGATGCTGTCACCTACTTGCAGACCGGCGGAAGCGGCAGGGTATCCTACAATCAGGCTGTCGACTACATAAGGGAAACGGAAACTGGCGAAACGCACGCTGTCTGCCAGCAAGCGGTTCATCATGTCTTCGGGGATGTAGACTGAAGCAGCTTCCCCGTCACGCAATACGCTTACCTGGCGGGCATCGACAATACTGGTCAGCAGGTCGCCGTCATAGCGTTCGAATGGTACCCCGTCGGCAGATATTAGGATATCGCCGTCGCGGAAGCCTATGGCTTTGGCTGTTTCGTTAAAATCCATACCCAATGGGGCTTTTTGTACTGGTATATATTCGTCGCCCCAAGTAAAAAGTATCATGGAATAGATGAACAATGCGAGCAGGAAGTTGAACAATACACCGCCTACCATAATCAGCAGGCGCTGCCATGCCGGCTTGGCACGGAACTCCCATGGCTGCATGGGTTGCTTCATCTGTTCGGTATCCATAGATTCGTCTATCATACCTGCTATTTTTACATAGCCACCTAAGGGTAGCCATCCGATACCGTATTCCGTGTCACTGTGTTTGGGCTTGAACTTGAATAATGTGAACCAAGGGTCAAAGAATAAGCAGAACTTTTCTACCCGCGTCTTGAACAGACGCGCAAAAAGGAAGTGCCCCCCCTCATGAACAATAACGAGCAACGAGAGGCTCATAATGAGTTGCAGGGCACGAATCAAGAATGTTTCCATCTAATTATTTGCTATTTTACGATTTTTATAATTTTCGCAAAGGTACGTTTTCTTATTTAACGTATCAAATGAGTAGATGTTTTTTATAATTCTTTTCATTCCGGTGTATCTATCAAATCAGCTCTTCTGCTATCCGTCGGGCTTCGGCATCCGTAGCCACATAGTCTTCATAGGTGGGCTTCTGTAAGTAGGATACGCGCGACATGGTCTTTTCTATTACTTCACTCATGCCAAGGAACGAAATTTTGTCCTGCAGGAAGGCAGCTACCACCACTTCATTGGCGGCATTGACAATGCAAGGCATATTGCCTGCACGATGTAGCGCTTCGTAGGCCAGGGCGAGGTTACGGAAACGGGTGGTGTCCGGTTGCTCGAACGTCAGTTCCGTGCACAGCTTGAAGTCCAGGCGCGGGAAAGAGGCTTTCAACCGGTCGGGATAGGAGAAGGCATATTGGATGGGCAGGCGCATGTCCGGCATTCCCAGTTGTGCTTTCACGGCACCGTCCTCAAACTGTACCATGGAGTGGATGACGGATTGCGGGTGTACCACGACTTCTATCTGGTCGGGACGTACACCGAACAGCCATTTGGCTTCGATTACCTCGAACCCTTTGTTCATCATGGAAGCAGAGTCTATCGTGATTTTGGCGCCCATGTCCCAGTTGGGGTGTTTCAGTGCTTGCGCTTTGGTGACGGTTGTTAGTTGCTCCATAGTGCAGGTGCGGAACGGACCTCCGGAGGCAGTCAGTATCACTTTTTCTATTTGGTTGCCTATCTCACCGGCCAGGCACTGGAAAACGGCGGAGTGCTCGGAGTCGACGGGTAGGATGGGGACACCGCTGAAGCGTGCCAGGTCATTGATGAGCTCTCCCGCCACCACCAGCGTCTCTTTGTTGGCAAGGGCTATCGGCTTACGGGCTCGGATGGCATTCATGGTGGGCTTCAGTCCTGCATATCCCACCATGGCGGTCAATACCATATCAATGGGATTTTCGGTCACAATCTGGCAGAGGGCATCTGCGCCGGCATATACCTTGATAGGTAGGTCGGCAAGCGCTTCTTTCAGTTGCGTGTATTTCGATTCGTTGGCTATTACCACTGCCTCAGGCTTGAATCTGCGTGCCTGGGCTATGAGTTCCTCTACGCGGTTATTGGCGGTCAATACGTATGCTTCGTACTGGTCGGGATGTTCTTCGATGACCTGCAACGCTTGTGTACCGATGGAACCGGTAGAACCGAGTATGGCAATCTGTTTCATTTACTATTATGCTATTTACAATTTACTATTTGGAGACTAAAATACGATGTAAAGCTCGGGATTTACGGCCCTGCCCTTATGCCACAGCTCGAAGTGAAGGTGGGGACCGGTGGACAGCTCGCCGGTGTTTCCTACCAGTGCGATGGCTTCACCCCCTTTCACCGCATCTCCTTCCCGTTTCAGCAGAGAGCCGCAATGCTTGTAGACTGACACGAAGTCCTGGTTGTGCTGTATTTCTATCAGATAACCCGTCTCGGCAGTGTAGGTACTCAGTATGACGGTACCGTCTAAGGTGGCCAATACGCTTTCGCCCGGATTGGCGGCAATGTCCGTGCCGAAGTGTTTTGTTTCGGCATTGAAGGGAGATGAAATCATGCCGCGTGTGGGGCGGTAGAAAATCAGTCCGTCTATTTCGGGGCGAGCGGTGATGCTCGTCAGGTTGTACTTTTTCTGTCTCCTCGTACTGTTTGCGGAATTCGGCTTCCCGTTGTGTGCGTTCCATGAGCGAATCTTCGCGCAGGTGGGTCAACGAGTCGATGGAATGTATGGTATCTGCCTTTATCTTGCCCTGGAAGATGTCCTGGATATTCATGATATAGAGGTTCTGTCTGTTCACCAGTTGCTGGAGGGAATCTACGCGCAAGGCATTCTCCACTACCTGGGCACGGATTTCACTGTTCATATATCCCGGCAGGTAGTTGCGCAGCGGGGTGAAGGCTACGATCAGGGAGGCGATGAGAAACAATACGAACAGCACGGAGAGCAATACGGACAGTCCGTTCAGCTTGGATACGCGCAACGTGATGATATCCTCAAGGGTATTCTCGTTCGTAATCGTCAGTCTGTACTTGAACTTGATGTTACTCCAAAATGCTTTTCTTCGTTTCTTTTTCATACCTCTTCTGTTTCGTCCAAAGCTATCAAACTTCCGGCAGGTCTACGGTGATGACCTTGTGCTTCTGGTCAATGTCTATGATAAACTCTTCTTGTGCCGGCACCAGCAGTTCTTCTCCCTGATAATCTACCACAAACAGTGTGTTGATGGTCGATGTGTCCACGTCCGTCACTTCTCCCAGCGTGCCGTGATGTACTTCCTCCATACGAAAACCGACGAAGAAGTCCCAACTCAGTTCACCTGTCCTGCCTCTTCTGCATGCTTTACGGGGAAGTAGACCTCAATATTAGTGAACATGCGGGCGCGTTCTGCCGTGTCCACGCCTTCTAGTTTGACAAGGGCGGTGGTGTCGGAGCGGAAACGGTATTCTTCCAAGAAGAAAGGCACCAGTATACCATCCAGCAGGCAGATTAGGTATTTGGCTTCCACCCGGTCGAAGATGTCATCCGTAAAAGTGAACGATAGTTCTCCGTGAATGCCGTGGGGCTTGTTGAATATACCTATCTTATATACTTCTTCTCTCTTTATCATCTTATTCTATTCTTGTTATTCTTGCTCCGAGCGCATTCAGTCGCCCTTCGATGTTCTGATACCCACGGTCTATCTGCTCTATGTTGTGGATGCGGCTGATGCCGTCCGCACTCATGGCAGCTATCAGCAGGGCGATGCCCGCACGGATATCGGGCGAGGTCATGTTGCCGCCACGTAGTTTAAAGCCGTGGTCGTGACCGATGACAACGGCGCGGTGCGGGTCGCAGAGGATAATTTGCGCTCCCATATCTATCAGCTTGTCCACAAAGAACAAACGGCTTTCGAACATTTTCTGATGAATGAGTACACTGCCTTTTGCCTGGGTGGCAACCACCAGCAGCACACTGAGCAAGTCTGGTGTCAGTCCGGGCCAGGGTGCGTCGGCAATGGTCATGATGGAGCCGTCGATAAAGGACTCTATCTGGTACGTCTCTTGTGCGGGCACGTAAATGTCGTCTTCCCACTGCTCCATCTTGATGCCGAGTCGACGGAAACTGTCGGGGATAATTCCCAAGTTCTCGTAGGAGACATTCTTGATGGTCAGTTCGCTACGGGTCATGGCTGCCATGCCAATGAAACTGCCCACTTCAATCATGTCGGGGAGGATGGTATGCTCGGTTCCGTGCAGCTCGTCTACTCCTTCGATAGTCAGGAGGTTGGAGGCGATGCCTTCTATCTTAGCTCCCATCCGGTTCAGCATTCTGCAAAGTTGCTGCACGTAGGGTTCGCAGGCGGCGTTGTAGATGGTGGTCTTGCCTTTGGCAAGGACGGCTGCCATTACGATATTGGCAGTTCCCGTAACAGATGCCTCGTCGAGTAGCATATAACTGCCATGCAGTTGTTTGGCTGAGATTTCGTAGATGCCACGCTCCTCATTATAGACAAAGTCGGCTCCTAAATTCTGGATACCGATAAAGTGTGTATCCAGACGGCGGCGTCCTATCTTGTCTCCGCCCGGCTTGGAAATCATGGCCTTGCCGAAACGTGCCACCATCGGCCCCACCAGCATGACGGAACCGCGCAGGCTGGAACATTTTTTCAGGAACGCGTCACTTTCCAGATAGGCGAAATCAATGTTGGCAGCTTGAAAGCTGTAAGTGTCAATGCCTTTTTTTAGATACGCTGACTCCCATATCCCGCATCAATTGGATAAGGTTGTTGACGTCCAGTATGTCCGGGATATTGTGCACAGTCACCTCTTCGGCAGTGAGCAATGTGGCGCAGATAATTTGCAACACCTCGTTTTTTTGCTCCTTGGGGGTAAATGTCACCGGAAAGTCTGTGTCCTCCTTCGATTACAAATGATGCCATGAAATTAGTGATTAGGGGTTGGTGATTAGTGATTAGTGGTCTGCATGGTGATGCCGCATGGCATTAATCACTAACCACTAATCATTCAATTTTAGTATTTCCGTTTATTGTTCCGGTTGTTGTTCCGGTTATTCTGGTTGTTCACTTTCGGACGGTAGTTCTGGTCAATACGTTCGGCCATGAGACGGACGATACTGTCTGTCATTTGCAGTTTTCCGTCAGAGAGTTCGGTGAGGTCATCTGAAATCTTACGGTCATCGACGGTATCTTTGTTCCATGCCATGTAGTCTTTCTTCATGTGGTTACAAATGAGCGCTATCAAGTTCTGCTTCTCTTCTCCTTCCGGAAATTCGATGGCTTTCTTTATCAGTACTTCCAGTGTACGGCCATAGTGGCGGTAGCGGATTTTGGTACTGGGGTAGGGGATGCTCTCCGGCTTGGTATTCAGATTGTCCTTGCGGATAATTTCGTACGGATAATCTATATCCAATTGGAAGTTGGCCATGATGGCAAGGTGGTCCCATAGCTTATGTTTGAAGTCGGGCACATCGCGCAGATGGGGAAACATGTTTCCCATGATGTTGATGATTGTGTTTGCGCAACGCTGGCGTTCTGCACGGTCTTCGATTGTCAGCGCGTGGTCTACCATATTCTGGATGCTGCGACCATATTCGGGTAGGGGCATCCGTTTTTGTTGAGTGTTATATTGCATCTTTAATTAGTGATTAATGTTCAACGATTAGTGATTAGGGTTTAGCGATTAGTGGTTAGTGATTAATGGGCTACGTAGTGATACCGCATGGTATTCATCCCTAATCCCTAATCGCTAAACCCTAAATAAAGTTTCTTTGGCCGTTGCGGCTACCGAATTCCTTCAAATAGAAGGGTTCGAAATAGGCCACATCCTTGAAATCTTGTTCGGCTATTGCCTTTTCTGCCAACGGGAACATCATGCCGGCAAGCGGGCGGATGCCGTCGATGAAGTGTGCATTGGGATGCGTGATTTTCTCTTTGCATTTGGCTGCACCGTCACCGAAGAAATAGACGGGATGTTGCTCTAAAAATTCCAGGTAGGAGTTTTCGTCCACAATATCGGCTGCAATGTCGCGCACCGATTTCAAGGCACGGTCGTAGATGGCAGCATAGACTTCCATACGGCGGGCGTCAATCATCGGGCAGAGTAATGCGTCGTCGGGTAACTCATCGTGGTAGAGCAATACCGGTACACACTGGACTTTCAGGGTTTCCAGCCCGATAAGTGGCAGGTTACGTCCATAGCAGACACCTTTTGCCATCGACACGCCGATACGCAACCCGGTATACGAACCAGGGCCGCAGCTCACGGCGACTGCATCCAACGGCATGGCATGGCTATCGGCAAAGGATAGCGCCTCGTCCACAAAGATTCCCAATGAAACGGCGTGTGAAGGGCCATTCAGGTCCTCTTTCTTGAAAACGTTCTGTCCATCCTCGCTCACGGCTACGGAGCAGGCAGAAGTGGACGTTTCAATATGCAAGATACATGACATAACTTTTATTCTTGATTTTATTGTGGCAAATTTACGTGATTATTTTCACTAATTAAAATAATCGTGTAATTTTGCGCAAAACTATAACATTATGATACAATCTATGACAGGCTACGGCAAAGCAACCGTCGAACTGCCTGATAAGAAAATCAACGTTGAAATAAAGTCGCTCAATAGTAAGGCAATGGACCTATCTGCCCGCATTGCTCCGCTTTATCGTGAGAAGGAGATGGAAATCCGTAATGAAATATCACGGAAACTGGAGCGCGGAAAGGTGGATTTCAGCCTTTGGATAGAAAAGAAAGAGAGTGCGGAAAGCGCCACTCCCATCAACCAGACATTGGTTGAGGGATATTACAAGCAGATTTGTGCTATATCAGAAAATCTAGGAATACCTGTGCCGGATGCGACGGACTGGTTTGCCACGTTACTCCGTATGCCGGATGTGATGACGAAGAATGATACGCAGGAACTGAGTGAGGAGGAATGGGCTGTGGTCTATTCGGCTGTGGAAAAGGCTGTCGGTGCGCTGGTGGACTTCCGTAAGCAGGAAGGAGCTGCCCTTGAAAAGAAGTTCCGTGAGAAGATCGCCAATATCTCCCATTTGTTGGAGACTATCGCTCCCTACGAGAAAGAGCGTGTGGCCAAAGTGAAGGAGCGTATTACCGATGCACTGGAAAAGACCTTGAGCGTGGATTATGACAAGAACCGTCTGGAGCAGGAACTCATCTACTACATCGAAAAACTGGATGTGAACGAAGAGAAACAGCGTCTTGGCAATCATCTGAAATATTTTATCAATACGCTGGAAACCGGAACCGGACAAGGCAAGAAGTTAGGGTTCATCGCCCAGGAGATGGGACGTGAAATCAATACCTTGGGCAGTAAGTCCAATCATGCGGAGATGCAGAAGATTGTCGTTCAGATGAAAGATGAATTGGAGCAAATCAAGGAACAAGTATTGAACGTCATGTAGTATCAAATAGTAAATCGTCAAATCGTAAATAATTCGATGGCAAAACTTATCATATTTTCAGCCCCTTCGGGCTCCGGCAAGTCAACGATTATCAACTATCTGCTGACTCAAAATCTGAACTTGGCATTTTCCATCTCAGCGACCAGCCGTCCGCCCCGCGGAACGGAGAAAGATGGAGTGGAGTACTTTTTTTTGACTCCTGACGAGTTCCGTCGTCGCATAGCCAATGATGAATTCCTGGAGTATGAAGAGGTATATCAGGACCGTTTTTACGGAACACTGAAGGAGCAGGTGGAAAAGCAATTGGCTGCCGGACAGAATGTAGTGTTCGATGTGGATGTAGTGGGTGGTTGCAATATCAAGAAATTCTATGGTGAGCGTGCTTTGTCTGTTTTCATTCAGCCACCTTCAGTGGAGGAATTGCGCAAACGCTTGGTGGGGCGCGGAACAGATGCTCCCGAAGTGATAGAGAACCGCGTGGCGAAAGCCGAATACGAACTGGGCTTTGCACCGAAGTTCGATACCGTGATTGTGAACGATGACCTGGAGACAGCCAAAGCGGAAGCATTGAAAGTATCTCTCAATTCTTGAACGAATGAAACAACGTGGAGGAGTGTACAACCAGTTGGCACCGAGGAGGAAGAATAGCCCGAAGCTGAACAAGGCATTGCTAATTATTAATAGCGTTCTGTTCGTCTGCTCCCTTGTTGTGGGTGTATTGTATATACATCATGGCGAGCCTCGTTCCAGTATTTCAATGTTTCTTATCTCTGTAGTGACGATTTTCAATGCTTGGGCTGCCTGGCGTGCGTTGCAAAGACGTCCTTTGTAAGGTTGTATATGAATAAGAATAAATGAATATAGGAATCTTCAGCGGCTCGTTCAACCCGATACACATCGGACATTTGGCCCTCGCCAACTATCTTTGCGAATACGGGGACCTGGACGAAGTGTGGTTTATGGTCACCCCCCACAATCCGCTGAAGGAAGAAAACGAACTGATGGATGACAAGTTACGTTTGAAGCTGGTGCAGCTAGCCACTGAGGGTTATCCCAAGTTTCGCGCTTCCGATTTTGAATTCCATCTGCCTCGGCCTTCTTATACTGTTCATACGTTGGACGCACTGAAACGGACTTATCCCCAACACACTTTCCATCTTGTCATTGGTTCGGACAACTGGAGGCTGTTCCACCGTTGGTACGAGTCGGAACGCATTATTGCCGAAAATCATCTTCTGGTTTATCCCCGTCCCGGCTATCCGGTAGAGGCCACCTTTTTACCGCAGAATGTGCGGACAGTTTCTTCTCCGGTATTCGAAATCAGCTCCACTTTTATCCGTCGGGCCATAGAGGAGGGAAAAGACGTACGCTACTTCCTGGCATCCGGCTGTGTGCGATGAACTCAAACGGATGCAGAATGAATCTTTAAACTGAAATAAATGTCTGTTATTTGTACGTGTTTTCATATTTATTTCTTATTTTTGAACGTATCAACCTTGAATGCATGGAAGAGTTTTCTTAATACATAGATATTCCTTAATTTAATAATCCGCTTATGAGAAAAGAACTACTGTTACTGGGAGCATTCGGTATGCTGACGACAGCGACGCTTTGTGCGCAAGAGTTTCATTTGCAACCTACTCCCCAAGAATATATTACGCAAAAAGATTCTGTTGATATTCCCCGACAATACCAGATCCTTTCCGGCAATTCCGTGCAGGACGGACCTGCGTTGCCTTTACTCCGTTCATTGATGCCGGAAGAGGTGCTTGGCGCTTCTTTCCGTGTATATATAGGAGTGAAAGGAGATAAGATTATTAAGAAATACCAACATCGGATTCCACGCAAATCCGAAGGTTATTTCCTGAAAATAGAAAAAGACTGTATCGTCATAGCCGGTGCTGACGAACGGGGAGCGTACTATGGTGTACAGACTCTTGCGCAGTTGCTTGCTTTAGACAAGCTGCCTTTGGCTGAAGTGACGGACTATCCTGATGTTCCCTATCGGGGTGTGGTAGAAGGTTTTTTACGGTGCTCCCTGGAGTCAGGAGGCGCGTATACGCCAGCTTGATTTTTATGGTCGGAACAAAATGAATGTCTATATCTATGGACCAAAAGACGATCCTTATCACCGGACTCCCAACTGGCGCAAGCCTTATCCTGCTCGAGAAGGAGAAAAGTTGAAAGTATTGGTGAATAGGGCGAAGGAGAACAATGTTATTTTCTATTGGGCCATTCATCCGGGTCAGGATATTCGCTGGAATGAAGAAGACCGCTCGTTATTGTTGCAGAAGTTCGAAAGCATGTACCAGTTGGGTGTGCGTGGTTTTGCCGTTTTCTTTGATGATATTTCGGGTGAGGGGACAAAGGCGGACAAGCAGGCTGAACTGTTGAACTATATTGACGACCATTTTGTAAAAGTCAAGCGGGATGTTGCACCATTGATATTGTGTCCCACAGAGTACAACAAGTCATGGACCGATGTGGAGGGAGGCTATCTCACTACGCTTGGTGATAAGTTGAACGAGGGTATCAAGGTGATGTGGACCGGTGATATGGTAGTTGCTACTATAGATAAGTCTACGCTGGACTTCGTCAATCCGCTGCTGAAACGTAAGGCGTACATTTGGTGGAATTTCCCCGTTTCGGATTATGTACAAGACCATTTGCTGCTAGGGCCGGTTTATGGAAACGGGCTTGATATAAAAGATGATATGTCTGCTTTTGTTTCCAATCCGATGGAACATGCCGAGGCTTCCAAAATCTCTCTGTACAGTGTAGCTGATTATACTTGGAATATGGAGAATTATGATAGTGAAACTTCTTGGAAACATGCAGTCAGAGACCTTATGCCACTTCATGCCGAATATTTGGAAATCTTCGCTGCTCATAATTCCGACCCGGGACAGAATGGACATCGCTTCCGTCGTGAAGAGTCCGTTGCCATTCAGCCTGCTCTCTCTGCCTTGTTGAAAGCCTATCAAGAGAAAAACGAGATAGATGAAGATGCCTATCGGCAGGTAGCTGAGGAATGCCGGAAGATAATCGTTGCCGCTGATGGATTGCTTGCGTCGGGAAATGAGAATCGTCCGTTGATAACTGAAATAAGGCCTTGGCTCATTCAGTTCAAACAAGTGGGAGAGTATGGTGCGGAGGTGCTGAACATGATACGCCTGCGCCAGCAGAAGGATGCATTTATAGATAGCTACGAACACGCCCGCGCCCTGCTGGTGCTGATGGGTGAGACGGATGCCCAATATAAAGCGGGCATAAAGAGCGGCAGCCTGCATCTGATGCCTACTTTCAATGCTTTGTTCGAAGCGGCGACAACGGGCTATAATGCAGCGTTCCATGCCGGGCTTGATACAAAGGCTGTTTATTCTCCCTACACGTTGAAGAGCGACGTGAATCAGTTGGCTTCGCTTCCTATTCAGCAGAAGGGAAAGGTGAATACAATTATTCCGTCCAATGAAGTCATCAACTGGCAGGCAGGCGGTGTGCTGACCATTTCGATGGATTATGCCCGCCAGTTGAGTTCGGTGCTTATTGATTTGGGAGATGCGGAGGTGGCTAATTCTAAGTTTAAACTGGAAGTAACTTCGGATGGTACAAACTGGCAGGCGGTGGATTTGAAACCGGGATACAGAACGCAGGTGAAGGCATCTCTCAAGGATTTGAGCGTTGCGAAGATGAGGCTGGTGAATGTATCCGACACAGAGCAGAAGGTGTATTTCAAAATGTTCCGTTTTATGGAGAATTGATATGGTTCCTGATTCTTAAAATAGAGTTACGCGTCTGGGACGATGCTCCCCGTTGTTCTTAAGATCGGAATGACGGGGAGCACTTTTTTAGGAAGTTATTCAAGGCATTTGTCCAAGTCGCGGATGATTTGCTCTTTATCCATATTTTGTCCGATGAATACTATCTTCAGCATGCGGTCGCCGTATTGTTCGTCCCAGTCTCTTAGCAATCCCGGTTCTTGGCGCATCAGTTCTATCATGTCTTCTTCGGGAGCGGTGGCATACCATTGTCCGGCTTCAGTTATTTTTCTTCTGTATACCTGCTTGTTCAAAGAGGAAGGACATGTCGCGGTTGTGGCTGAAGTAGCAGACACCCTTGGCGCGGATAACGCTGCGGGGCCATTTGGTAGCGACATAGTGGTCGAACTTATGAATGTCGAATGCAGGACGGCGGTAGTAGACAAATGTGCCAATACCGTATTCTTCTACTTCACCTCCTTCGTGATGGTGGTGATGACATTTCTCGTGATGATGTTCGCTTTCATGATGATGTTCATCTTCGTGATGGTAATGCGCCTCTTTTTCCTCCTCTTCGCTTACTTGTTGCTCTATGCCACGAATCCATCCGGCGGAAGTTGCGGCACGTTCAAAGTTAAAGAGGTGGGTATGGATAATCTTATCCAGGTCTACATCTGCATAGTTGCACTCTATAATTTGGGCACCGGGTTGCAAGGTGTGGATAATCTGCCTGATACGTTTTAATTCCTCGGGCTGTACTTCTGCTGCTTTGTTCAGCAGGATAATATTGCAGAACTCAATCTGCTGAATGATGAGGTTTTCTATATCTTCCTCATCAATGCCTTTGCGTGTCAAATCATCTCCGCAAGAAAATTCACTTTGCAGACGTAAGGCGTCCACCACGGTGGTAATGCAGTCTAAGCGGCAAATACCGTATTTAGTATACGCTCCTCCCATATGAGGAATGGAGCAGAGTGTTTGGGCAATAGGCTCCGGTTCACAGATGCCACTCGCTTCAATCACGATGTAGTCGAAGCGTTGCATCTTCATGATTTCGAACATCTGCTCTATCAAGTCTGTCTTCAGCGTACAGCAGATACAGCCATTCTGCAGAGCTACCAGGCTGTCGTCTTTCTTTCCCACCACGCCACCTTTCTGTATAAGGTCTGCATCAATGTTCACTTCGCCTATGTCATTGACGATAACGGCAAACTTAATGCCACGTTTATTAGAAAGAATGTGATTTACCAACGTCGTTTTGCCACTGCCTAGATAACCGGTCAACAGCAGTACGGGGATTTCTATTGTATTCATAATCGTTTGGTTTGCTTCAATGATAATGGTCTTCTCTTATTAACTTCCGCAAAGTTATCTGATTTATGTGATAATGGATTGAAAAAAACAAAATTTTGTTTCTTCTATATTATTAAACAGAAAAAAGGTGAAAAGCTTTGAGCCCCTCACCTTTCTTCTGTTGTAGTTGTACTATGGCTTTAGTTCTTACAGAATCCCTTGCGCCATCATCGCCTTTGCCACCTTCATAAATCCGGCCACATTGGCACCCTTCACGTAATTTACATAACCGTCGGCTTCCGTACCATATTGCACGCAAGCTTCGTGAATGTTCTTCATGATGCTCTTCAATTTCTCGTCCACTTCCTCTGCACTCCAGCTCAACTTGATGGAGTTCTGAGTCATTTCGAGACCGGATACTGATACACCGCCGGCGTTGGCTGCCTTACCTGGAGCATACAGAATCTTTGCATCTTGGAATACGCGGATTGCTTCAGGGGTAGAAGGCATGTTTGCACCTTCGGACACAGCCATGACACCATTAGCAATTAGTTTTTTTGCATCATCTCCGTTTATTTCATTTTGAGTTGCAGAAGGCAAGGCGATGTCTGCTTTTTCACCCCAAGGACGTGCACCTTCTACATACTTGACACCCGGATATTGTTCAGCATATTCGCGGATACGTCCACGATAGAGGTTTTTCAGCTCCATGATGTAATCCAACTTTTCGCGGTCAATGCCGTCCGGATCGTATACATAACCGTCAGAATCAGACATGGTCAATACCTTACCACCCAATTCCAATACTTTCTCGGCCGTATATTGAGCTACGTTACCGGAACCGGAAATCAGACAAGTTTTGCCTTTCAAGTCAGTACCCTTAGTCTTTAACATTTCCATCAGGAAGTAGATGTTACCGTAGCCGGTAGCTTCCGGACGAATCAGCGAACCGCCGAACTCACGGCCCTTACCGGTGAAAGTACCCGTAAATTCATGAGCCAGCTTCTTATACATACCGAACATGAAACCTACTTCGCGACCACCTACACCGATATCACCGGCAGGTACGTCTGTTTCAGGACCGATATGACGCCACAACTCCAGCATGAAAGCCTGAACGAAACGCATAACCTCAGCATTCGACTTGCCGCGCGGAGAGAAGTCCGAACCGCCTTTACCGCCACCCATAGGCAGAGTTGTCAATGAGTTTTTTAAATGTCTGCTCGAAAGCAAGGAATTTCAGGATGCTCAGGTTTACAGAAGAGTGGAAACGAACACCGCCTTTATATGGGCCGATAGCGTTGTTGTGCTGCACACGATAGCCCATGTTGGTTTGTACGTTACCTTTATCGTCTACCCAAGTAACACGGAATTGGTAAACGCGATCGGGGATGCAAAGACGTTCAATCAGATTGGCTTTGTCAAACTCCGGATGCTTGTTATACTCTTCTTCAATCGTAGAAAGAACTTCTTCTACTGCTTGATGATACTCCGGTTCGTTGGGGAACCGTCTTTTCAGGTCTTCTAATACCTTAGCTGCATTCATAATCTATTTCTTTTATTGGTTGCTACTATATGTTACCTAAAACAATTCGATTTTCGGTTTGTTTCCTTTTCCTCTCATTGCGGTTGCAAAAGTACACATAAAAATGAAACGGGCAAACATTTTATAAAGAAAATGCGGTATAAAACAACAATTTTTATTGTTTTATACCGCAAAATGGAATAAAAAGATATTATTTATCCTCTTTTTTAGAGACTTTATGACGGGAATAAACACTAAAGCCGCCGAAATGGCAAGCGTTAGGATAATTGGACCGTCAATTCGTTCGACAGATATCAAAACAATGTAGCAAAGTGCTGCCCAAAGCAGCACAATGCAAACTATTTGGAATTTTGATAACGGTCGTCTCATTTGGCAGCCTTCTTTTTGTCTACGATAGCATCGATAACTGCTACTGCAGTGATGTTAACGATATCGCGCACGGAGCTCTCAAAATCGGTAAAGTGGATAGGCTTGTTCAATCCCATTTGGATAGGACCAATCAGTTCGGCATCTGTATCCATGGCCTGCAACAGTTTGTAAGCAGAGTTTGCAGAACTCAAGTTCGGGAAAATCAGTGTGTTTACGTCTTTTCCTTTCAGGCGTGTAAACGGGTACTTGGCATCACGCATTTCGCGGTTCATGGCGAAATTCACCTGCATTTCTCCGTCAATGGCAAGGTCAGGATAGTTTTGTTGCATATAATCCACTGCTTCGTGTACACTTACCGGGCTACCTTCCTTATCCGCACCGAAGTTGGAGTAACTCAACATGGCCATTACCGGTGTATGATTGAAGAAGCGGACGGTATATTCCGACAGCTTGGCAATATCGATTAGCGTTTCGGCATTGGGATGACGGTTAATCAGCGTATCGGCCAGGAAGTATGTACCTTTTTTGGAGTTCAGGATATGCATGGTGCCGAAATGCTTGTATTCCGGACGGATGCCGATGACTTCCTTGGCAACCTTGATGGTATTGCTGTATTTGGTGTAAAGACCTGTGATGAAAGCGTCTGCTTCACCCGTTTCCACCATCATCATACCAAAGTAGTTACGTTCGAACATTTTGTCATTGGCTTCTTCGTAAGTGACGCCTTCGCGGGCACGTTTTTCGGATAGAATGCGGGCATAGCGTTCACGGCGCGGCGCTTCATCCGGATGACGCAGATTTACTATCTCAATACCTTCAAGGCTAAGGTCTAGTTCTTTTGCCAGCTTCTCGATAGCTTCGTCGTTGCCCAATATAATAGGATGACAGATACCTTCAGCCTTGGCTTCCACAGCAGCTTTCAGCATATTGGGGTGGATACCTTCGGCAAATACCACACGTTGCGGGTTGCGGCGGGCGGTGTCGTAGAGTTGGCGGGTCAGTTTGCTTTCGTAACCCATCAGCTCGCGCAGTTGCAGGCGGTAGGCATCCCAGTCTTCGATGTCTTTGCGGGCTACACCGCTTTCCATGGCGGCTTTGGCCACAGCGCAGGACACTTCGGTGATGAGGCGCGGGTCAACCGGTTTCGGGATGAAGTATTCGGGACCGAAGGTGAAGTTGTTTACATGGTATGCTTCATTCACAACATCGGGCACGGGCTGCTTGGCAAGGTTGGCAATGGCGTGCACGGCAGCAATTTTCATGGCTTCGTTGATGGCTTTTGCCTGCGTGTCGAGGGCGCCGCGGAAGATGTAGGGGAAACCGATTACATTATTAATCTGGTTAGGATAGTCGGAACGACCGGTAGACATCAGTACGTCCGGACGTGCCGCCATGGCGTCTTCGTAAGAGATTTCCGGAGTAGGGTTGGCAAGGGCAAACACGATGGGATGGTCTGCCATGCTGCGAACCATGTCCTGGGTCAACACATTACCTTTTGACAGTCCGAGGAATACATCGGCGCCTTTGATGGCTTCTGCCAGAGTATGTACATCGCGACGGTCGGTGGCAAAGTAACGTTTTTGCTCGGTCAGATTCTCGCGATCGCTGGTAATGACTCCCTTACTGTCCAGCATCAGGATATTCTCACGGCGTGCACCGAGCGCTTCATACAGTTTGGTACATGAGGTGGCGGAAGCCCCGGCACCGTTTACGACGATTTTCACTTCCTCTATCTTCTTGCCTGCCACTTCCAGGGCGTTCAGCAATCCTGCGCTGGAGATGATGGCGGTGCCGTGCTGGTCGTCGTGCATCACGGGGATGTCCAATTCTTCTTTCAGGCGGCGTTCTATTTCGAAACATTCGGGTGCTTTGATGTCTTCCAAGTTGATACCTCCGAATGTTGGGGCAATAGCCTTGACAGCTTCGATGAACTTGTCGGGGTCTTTTTCATTTACTTCGATGTCGAATACGTCGATACCGGCATAAATTTTGAACAACAGACCTTTACCCTCCATGACGGGTTTGCCGCTGAGGGCACCGATATCGCCCAGGCCGAGCACGGCGGTTCCGTTGGAGATGACAGCTACCAGATTGCCTTTTGCTGTATATTTATATGCATCTTGCGGGTTTTTCTCAATTTCGAGGCACGGTTCTGCAACGCCCGGAGAGTAGGCGAGAGAAAGATCGGTTTGTGTACTGTAAGGCTTGGTGGGTACTACTTCAATCTTACCCGGTTTGCCTTGCGAATGGTAGAGCAAGGCTGCTTCTTTGGTTATTTTAGCCATGGTAGAATAGTTAAATTGGTTATAATTTGGCTGCAAATGTAGGTATAAAAGTTCTAAATTGTAGCTCGCTGTCAATAAAATCTATTACTTTTATCAGTTAATTAGCTTAAAAATTGCTTATTTTTGGCATCAGATTTTAGAAATTACCCCCATTTATTAACTTAACACATGAGTTGCATGAGAATTTTGAAACTTCCTCTGGCAGGATTATTATTTTGTGTAATGGCACTATTTGCTGGATGTAAAACGAGTAATGAACCTAAGGCACCGGTTGCTCTGACCTGGGAAATGGGTGCAAGTGACATCGAACCCGGATATTATGAGAATACCTTTATTCTCAAGAATATCTCTCAAAAACCTCTAAAAAAGAACTGGACGATTTACTATTCACAGCTTCCCCGAGGGGTGAAGCAGGAAGGAGCCTCTGAAGTGAAGGTAGAGGTAGTGAACGGTAATTTTTTCAAAATGTATCCGACAGACGAATTTGCTTCGCTGGCTCCCGGTGATTCCATGCGGATTACTTTCCTTTGCACTTACAAGCTGGACCGGAACTCCCATGTACCGGAAGGAACTTATTGGGTGGAGACTGTGGATGGTAAAGAGGGCAGTCCGTTGCCCGTGGCTTTGAAGGCGCTGCCGCTTCCTTCTCCCGAGTCAATGAGCGGCTATCCGGATGCGACTAAGATTTATGAATCCAATCTTCGCTTGGCTGGTGCTCCTGCTTTGGTGCAGTCAGACATTCTTCCGTCTGTAAAGAAAGCGGTAGCCATTGAAGGCGATAATGTCGTATTGGAAGGTAAGGTAGCTTTGGCATTTCCGGAGAACTTTGCCGGTGAAGCCAAGTTGCTGAAAGAGAAACTGACTGGTTTGTATGGTTTGGAAGTTGTCGGAAATGCTTCCGTGAAGATTGTGCTGGAAGAACTGCTTGATAGGAAGGAGGCCGTAAATGATGAATATTATACTATCAATATAGGTGACAACCTGATAAAAATCAGTGCTGCCACTCCTCATGGCATTTTTTAATGGTACACAGACACTTTTGTCAATGTTGAAGGGCAAGCAGACACCTTATTTGCTGGAGGCAGTCTCCATCCGGGATTATCCGGACTTGGCATATCGTGGACAAATGATAGATATTGCCCGTAATTTCACCGCTCCGGAGAACTTGAAGAAACTGGTGGATATTTTTGCATCTTATAAATTGAATGTCCTGCATTTCCATTTTTGTGATGATGAAGCCTGGCGTTTGGAGATTCCCGGTTTGGAGGAACTGACTGCTGTGGGTAGCCGTCGCGGGCATACCACTGACGAAAGCCAGTGCCTCTACCCATGTTATGACGGTGGCTATGACCCTGATGCAAAGACTGTAGCAATGGATATTATAGCCGCGAGGAATTTATTGATTTGCTGAAGTATGCTGCCGAAAGACATGTCCGCATTGTTCCGGAAATAGAATCTCCGGGCATGCCCGCGCTGCCATTGTCTCCATGAAGGCACGCTATAACAAATATTTTTGAAACTGATCCGGGGAAAGCTACAGAATATATGTTGAGTGAACCGGAAGATACTTCACGTTATGTTTCTGTACAATATTATACGGACAATGTGATGAATGTCGCCTTGCCTTCTACTTACCGTTTTATGGAGAAGGTGATTCAGGAACTTAATGCGATGTATCAGGAAGCCGGTCTTTCACTGTACACAGTGCATTTGGGTGGTGACGAAGTGCCTCGCGGCGTGTGGATGGGCTCTCCGAAATGCCAGGAACTGATGAAGGAAAAAGGCATGACGAAAGCTCATGATTTGTCAGAGTATTTCATTACGCAAATGGCGGATGTGATGCAGAAGAACGGACTGAAATTCAGTGGTTGGCAGGAAGTTGCTTTGGGGCATACCGAAGAGGCTCATCAACAGTTGAGGGGCCAGGCTGCCGGTGTGTATTGCTGGAATACTGTACCGGGCTCTGATGAAGTGGTTTATCAGACAGCCAATAACGGTTACCCGGTCATCCTTTGCAACGTGGGCAATTTCTATATGGATATGGCTTACAATGGTCATCCGGACGAGCGTGGACTCGATTGGGGAGGTTATGTGGATGAGTCTGTCTCTTTCTCTATGCTTCCTTTCAGCATTTATCGTTCGCTGCGTGTGGATATGGCAGGCAATCCCATTGATTTGAATAATGCGGAAAAGGGGAAGACTGCTTTGACAGAGATAGGCAAGAAGCATATTATGGGTGTACAAGGGCAATTGTTCGCCGAAACTATCCGTAGTTTTGATGGCGTGGAATATCTTCTTTTCCCAAAAATATTAGGGCTGGCAGAACGTGGCTGGAATGCCCATCCGGCATGGGAAAATTTATCCGATATACGGGAGGAGCAGGCTTTCAATCAGGCTTTGGCACTTTATTATGAGAAAATCAGCAAGAGTGAAATGCCTTATTGGGCAAAGAATGGGATTAACTTCCGCTTGCCTCAGCCGGGATTATTGGTAAAAGATGGAAATCTGTATGCTAATGTGGCCATTGATGGTGCTGAAGTACGTTACACAACTGATGGTTCGGAACCTACTGCCCAGTCAACCTTATGGAAAGAACCGGTGAAGTGTGGTTCCCTGGTAGTGAAAGCAAAGACCTTCTACCAAGGCAAGGAAAGTTTGACGATTATATTGAATGTTGAGTAATAGAGAATATTGAAATGAAAAGGGAGTGCATTGTCCGAAAATGCACTCCCTTTTGTTTATTCCTTTAGGCGTTCAGCGCTTGTTCTATATCCGCAATAATATCCTCTGCATTCTCTATACCTACCGAGAAGCGAATCAGGTCGGGGCGTACACCTGCTTCCATCAGCTGCTCGTCTGTCAACTGGCGGTGTGTATGACTGGCTGGGTGCAGCACACAAGTACGTGCATCGGCCACATGAGTCACGATGGCCGCCAGTTTCAGTGAATCCATAAACTTGATAGACTCTTCCCGTCCGCCCTTCAAGCCGAAGGTGACAACGCCGCAAGAGCCGTTCGGCATGTACTTCTGTGCCTGCTCGTAGTATTTGTCGCCCGGCAGACCACAATAATTCACCCAAGCCACTTTGTCGTTCTGGGTAAGATACTCGGCTACCGCTTGTGCATTCTTGCAATGTTGGGGGCATACGCAGGTGCAGTGTTTCCAGACCCAGGTTCAGCAGGAATGCGTTTTTGTGGAGACTGGATGCTGCCAAGGTCGCGCATCTAGTTGGGCTGTAGCTTGGTGATGTAAGCCATTTTGCCGAGGCTTTCGTATAAGTCAGTCCGTGGTAAGACTCGTCCGGTGTGCACAGTCCGGGGAATTTGTCGGCGTGTGCATCCCAATCGAAGTTGCCGCTGTCTACAATGGCTCCGCCTACGCTGGTGGCATGTCCGTCCATGTATTTGGTAGTAGAGTGTACTACGATGTCGGCACCCCACTCAAACGGGCGGCAGTTGATAGGGTAGGGAAGGCGTTGTCCACAATCAGGCGCGCCGTGGGCTGTGGGCAATGCGGGCAAACTTCTCTATATCGAGCACTTCGAGCGTAGGGTTGGAGATGGTTTCGCCGAATAGGGCCTTGGTATTGGGGCGGAAAGCAGCGGAAATTTCTTCCTCGCTGGCATCCGGGTTGACGAAAGTGACGTCGATGCCCAATTTCTTCAAAGTTACTCCGAAGAGGTTGAATGTTCCGCCATAGATGGTAGAGGAGCAAACAAAATGGTCTCCTGCCTGGCAGATATTGAAAATGGCATAGAAGTTGGCTGCTTGTCCGCTGGATGTCAGCATAGCGGCCACACCACCTTCGAGGGCGGCAATCTTGGCGGCTACAGCATCGTTCGTAGGGTTCTGCAGGCGGGTATAGAAATAGCCGCTGTCTTCAAGGTCGAACAAGCGTGCCATCTGTTCGCTGGTATCATATTTGAAAGTTGTACTTTGATAGATGGGGAGTACACGGGGCTCGCCCTTTTTAGGAGTCCATCCGGCTTGTACGCACAGCGTCTCCGGCTTGAATTGCTTTGCCATAATGTTATCTGTTTTAAAAGTTTCTTATCTATTATCGCGTAAGTTGTCGCAAAAGTAAGGGAAAAAATTATAATTTTGTGCTTAAGTATGGTAAAATGCTATAAATTAGCGGCTGGAAATTTGTAGCGAACCGAATAAATGATGAATAATTGGAATATGAAACGCATATTTTGTTTACTGACCATCCTCTTTTGTACTTTGTTTGCTTTTAATGCTTCGGCTCAGGAAGAGCGGGATAGTCCGAGACGTGGAGAAGGAATCTCTGTTTTCCTGGAACGTAACAAGCGCCCGGGGAGAGCCTATTATAAGGAGTTTTTGGAGCTGAACAAGAAACTTCTTAAAGGGAAGGAGGAATTGCGGCTGGGAGTGAAGTATGTACTGCCCCCATTATCAAAGCCGGTTGGCAATGGGAAGAAGACAATCAATGAACCTTTGTTCGGGAAAGCGCTTGCCAGTGTAAAAGTGACATCCAACCGTTTGCAGGGCGCTTGTTTTTTATGTAGTGAGCGGGCATGGAGGCCCCGACCCCGGAGCTATCGGCAGAATCGGCAAAATAGAACTGCATGAAGATGAGTATGCGTATGATGTGGCTTTGCGCCTTGCCCGTAACTTGATGCAAGAGGGGGCGGAAGTCCGTATCATTATCCAGGATGCTAAAGACGGAATCCGTGATGACAAGTACCTTTCCAACAGCAAACGTGAGACGTGCATGGGAGCTCCCATACCCTTGAACCAAGTGGCACGTCTCCGGCAACGTTGCGCCAAAATCAATGAGTTTTACAAGAAGGACCGCAAGAACTATAAATATTGCCGTGCCATTTTTCTTCATGTGGACAGTCGCAGTAAGAGCCATCAGACCGATGTGTTCTTTTACCACTCTAAAAGCAAGCCCGACAGCAAGCGTCTGGCTAAGACCATGAAGAAAACTTTCGAATCGAAATATGACAAGCACCAGCCCAACCGTGGGTTTACCGGAACTGTCAGCGCACGCAATCTTTATGTGTTAGCCAATACTTCTCCCGCTTCCGTATTCGTGGAATTGGGAAATATCCAGAACACTTTTGACCAGCGCCGTTTTGTAATCAGTTCGAACCGCCAGGCCTTGGCCAAGTGGATGATGGAGGGTTTCATCACGGATTATAAAAAGGCGAAATAAGGACAATCAACTCTCACTCTCCTTTTTTCTTTTCGTGTACCACCACGACTGTAACGGCCGTTATTATCAGCGCCATGCCGATGGCGCTGGCCGGTGTGAAGCTTTCATTGAATATCAGGCAACCGATAACTACGGCTGTCAGAGGTTCCAAGGCCCCGAAAATGGAAGTCAGTGTAGGCCCTATGTATTTAATGGCTTTTACCAGGGTGATGTTGGATATAGCTGTTGCCGGCAGCGCCAGTCCGAGAATATTCAGCCATGTGTGGGTATCATTGGCCAGCCGGATGCCTCCGGTCAGATATCCTCCTATAATAAAGAACAAGGCTCCCAGCCCCATTACGTAGCATGTCAATGCAGTGGAGGGAATCTGCACGGCACGGCTCTTCCTTACTCCTACGATATATCCTCCATAAAAGAATACGGACAGACCGGCAGCAATCAGCCCGATGGTCGTGTTTCCTCCTTCAAAGTCTATTTTGCCGGATGACAAAAGTCCAGCTCCGCTTAGTGACACCAACACGGCAAACAGAATGGCGAATGACCTCTTTTCTCCGAAAAAGCCATCATGGCCAGTGCCACGGCCAGCGGATACATGAAATGAATGGTGGATGCCACTCCGCTGGCTATGTTCTGATAGGCGATGACCAGACTGAAGGAGGTAGCTGCCCGGAGCAGGCTGAGGATGAACACCGTTCCCCAGTCTTTCCTGCTGATGCGGAATGTCTCGCCCAGCATAATGCCGAAAACGACCAAGGCAAGTGAAGCTATTCCCCATCGGTAGGCCAATACTTCGAAAGAGGAGAAGCCCGCAAGGAGTAATGAAATGGTGAAAAAAGGAGCCAGCCCGAAGGTGGCAGAGGAGAGAGCCGCATATATAAACCCTTTTATGGAAACATTTTGCATCTTTTATCTTGATTTTAATGGAGATTTTAAAATTATCTGTTTGCGTCAATTGCTTGATTCGCATTGCGTCGTGCAAAATTAATGAATAAAAACAAGCATACAGACAAGGGAGTGTCCCTTTTTTTACAATACAGTATAGATATGGGTATCTAATATAGTATCGACCGGCTTGCCTAATATTTATTCGTTCCATCATGAGGTAAAAATCATTCCACCGCGGAGTAAAAAATCGTTCCACCATGGTGGAACG